>Ga0058697_10001021_pt1 | contig 10624 bp, 17 predicted proteins | sample AgamicAsMae_FD_66619 | JGI IMG/M metagenome (GOLD analysis project Ga0058697, IMG submission 66619) | Agave microbial communities from Guanajuato, Mexico - As.Ma.e | ecosystem: Host-associated > Plants > Phyllosphere > Phylloplane/Leaf | place: Guanajuato, Mexico | collected 2012-06-04
GCGCAGTCTGTTTCCATATCTCGAGCACTTCGAGAGGGTATGCGCTTCAGCCAAGTTCATATTTAGTGAGATGGTGTGGTCAGTGAATGTAGTCAGGCAGTTGTTGGTTGCGATGATGGATGGGCTTGGCAGATTATTTGACAGCCACCTTGATCATGCAAAGAAGGTGACAAAGTTTCCAAAATGAAGCTGCACATTCTAGGACCAGCATTTGGACTGCCGTCGATAGATGCAGAGTGCATTGCTGCTGTAGCATTGATCGAGCGCTACACGCAAGGCAGCAGTCAGGCATGGGCTCTAGTCGCGAGCCATGAAGCCGCGCCAGGCACTCAATTTCCATTTCTCCAAGTTGGCGACGACATATACTCTGGTTTCGACAGGATAGCGCAGTACCTCGTCGATGCATCTGGTAGCACCGTCCCTGGTCTGGCCACCAACCTGACAGCACAACAACAAGCTGATGCGACAGCGTGAGACAAGCCGCAACCTCCGTCGAATAGCAGACACTAATTCTCATCCAGCCTCTCCACTTTCATCAAGTCAGAAGGTCAACTGCTACTCGACATCTCGCTATATGTTTCGTTTGAGAACTACCGCAACCGCACTCGTTCTGCCTTTACCAAGATCCTCCCGTGGTACGCCAACTTCGTCGTCCCTCCCCAGCGCCGCCATGAAGCAAGACAACGCACTCAGCACCTGGGAGTCTCCAGTCTTGATGTCGACGACATACACGAAGATGTAATCGATAAGCCCTCGAGCATGCAATCGGAACAGCAAAAGAAGCCTTTCGAGCACGAGACGGAGAAGCACGCCAGAAGACTGCTGGGCCGCAGAGATACTGTTCGCACATTACTGCAACAACCTGAGCATGCTGCTGCTTTCAAGCTGAACGCCCTGGCCGACAACTTCTTTGAGCCGCTGCAGGACCTGCTCAAAAACCAGTCCAACCTCCTTGGCACCGACCAACCTGCCATTGTCGACTGTCTGGCTTTTGGATACATGAGCTTGATGTTCTACCCCAAGATGCCTCAGAATTGGCTTGCTTCCACCATGCGCCTCAAGTATCAGAAGCTCGTCGTCTACCTCGGCTCCCTGAGAGATACCCTCCGAGTCGACGCCCACCCGGACGAAGCCCTAAGTGCTCTTTCACAGTCCGAGAAGGGCGCTGCAGACCTCCCTTGGCTATCGCCGCAATCCTTTGGTCCCATCGCCGTTGTCAGATACATTGGACAGAGTCTCTTCAGCCATCTACCCCTACCAAAGAGCAGCTCAGGTTTGGTACATCTGCCTGCCAATCGTCAGCCTAGTCTGCTTCAAAGATATCTTCCTGCAGTCCTTGGCCTAACCTCTACCTCGATCGCCTTGGCAGCATTCTGGGCATACAACAACCTCACATGGCCACACGGAGAAGCAGTCCACTTTTTTGGCCGAAGGAGGTTCGTCGACTATGGTGCTGCTGGCGCAACACTGTCAGCCTTGGGAAGCTTGGGTCTGCAGATGCAACAGCAGCAACAACAAAGTCAAGCTCCTGTGCAGATTGACGTTGCTGTCGACGACCAAGTCTCGCCATAGAAGACTCGCAGCTTCATATCACAATAATCAAGAGCAAAAAGTAACTCGCACTCTTCTCCACTCTCACAGTCACGTAACGCTCGCCAGGGCGTGTTGAGACATAGGCTGAGTTGAGATGCGCCTGCAGAAAATCACGTGCTTCCACTCGTTTGTCTCAACTGAGCCTATGTCTCAACACGCCCTGGCAAGCGTTATGCAGTGCCGTGAGCCATCAATCATGAATTCATGTAAAAATATGCATGTGACATGTCTAGTGTTCATGCTGTGTATGCTTATATCTGCAGTGGAGGTTTCTGTTGAGCTCGATACATACGGAACGGAGGATTTTGAGGCTTGCAATAATAATATGCACCTATCCATCTGCAAAGCAGGGTCTGTCGGAATTTTTACGAGCAAATGCATGGAAAAAACTCTATCACTGTTTTATGAGGCGCTTATGGTTGTTTAGCGAGCACGTGCTTCTTTTGTGTAACCACATGCTGTGATGGATCTACTGTACTGTCCACGAGCGTCCTCAGGCGCTGAAGTCTGTCATATTGCAGCCATCGAACTGCATGATGAACTTCAAGAAACACGCATCGAAAGACATTATGTATGGGCAGGACCTCTTCCATGGTTCTCAGTCTCGGCGGTCTGGGAATATGTCGCTACCCATGAACCAAGTTATCGTAAAACACCTTCCAAGACTAGGCAAGTCGCAGCTTCCATCTCCCAATACATGCTTCCTTCTGCAGCAAGCCTTTGTGTCACAAATCAGGAGGGGTAAGAGGGAAGGAAGAGAGCCAAGTAAGTATCGTGATTGCCCTCGTGCAACATTCTTCTCTTCCACCCACTTCCACACTTCCCGTTCAAGCATCTAAGGAACTCGACGTGATAGCAATCAAGACCTAGAAGTCTGCCCAAGAACAATGTCCTCCTCGACTCAACCTCCGACCTCAACCTCAACACCCCACTCCAACAAAGCAATCATTGGAGACGTAATAGGCGGTACAGTCTTCTTCATCCTCATCCTCGCCGCAATCTTCATCCCGATATTCAGAAAACGAAGATCTTGCTATGACATCGCTTTACGACGACACACCCACTCCCACATTCGCAAGACCACGACCATTGCGACAAGTACTCGCAAAGACTCGATGCAAGAAGAAAAGATTGTGCATCATGGGGATATGGAGAAGCAAGTTCAAAACAAGGAGATGGAGATGGATGAGGATAGTAGTAAGAAGGAAGGACCGGAAATGTTGGCGTTGGAAGAAATGGTTGGGTTGGAGGAAATGCTTAGGATTGATTTTCCAGATCCGGCGAGGTATGAATTGGATGGTGGCAGTTTTGTTCAAGGACGAGCGAACTGGGAGAACAAGGTGTGAGGGAAAGAGAGATGATCATCTTCCTTCCGTGTACCATGCATTGTCACAGTGTAGCTGCGCAGCAATGCACGATACTTTGTCGAATGAGAGTGAATTCTCCCTGTGGATGGCATGTTGTTTCAAAAAGCATCGTGCATCTCTACAGCCCACGAGACTCGCCATATAGCCTTTTGGAAAGTGTTCAAGATTGATTGGTACATTTGCTTTCCTATGTGCATAACATTAGATCTTCTCTTGTACCCATGGATCTTCTGCCGCTACTTGACTCGCGATATCCTCCTGCTGTGTCTTCTGTACATCCTCTTCCTCTGTGTGCTCCTCCTTGTTCACACCTTTAGCGCCACTGCTTCTCTTAGTTGCAATAGGGGCAGCAGGCTGAATTGTGTGTTCCTTGCTCAATTCCGAGACAGTAGTGACGGCAGGTCTGGTGTCTTCTGCGGCCCATATCTGCGTAGGAGGCAAGGTAGAAGTTGTAGGAGCAGCGGTGGTGTTGTTCTCGGGCTTTTGCCAGTTCTTGCGTTTCTCGGATGCCCATGTACCCCAGGAGCTTAGATATGCACCTGCGCGGGATGAGGCTGCTTGGACTGACGCTTGAGCTTGAGCCACTGAAACACGAACAGCGTTAGTGACGACAGTCTTTGATGACGGGCAGGACATATAAAAAGGAAAACATACCTTTTGCATTCTTCTCTTCAGTAGCGGGAGGATTGTTTGCAGCGGCAGCTTTCTGCTCTTCCGCACGTTTGCGCTGAGCTTCTCGCATAACCTCGATATCAGCCCAAAGCGTGTTGATGGCGCCAGCAACACGTTCGCGACCCGTGGATATATGTTTGCCCATGGCCTCTTTGTTGCTTCTCCAACGCTCATCCAGATGCAATTCAGAAACTTGTGCAGCAAGTCTACGTTGCACATCTTCGATGGTCAAGCCACCAGCACAAGGGTGTCGGGGCTCAACAACATCGAATAAGTGCGAGTCTGTCGTACGTTCGAAGAGAGCAAAGTTCTCGGTCAAAGCCCATTGAGTCATGAACTCGCTGCCAAACTCGGCAGAAGGATCGCCCTCGACTTCCGAAAGCAAAGCTTTCGGGTCGCCTTTGTGGCTGGAGACGAAGCGGCTGTACTTCGAAGCCGAAAGTAAGGAGAGCAGGTACTCTTCGAACTGGAGGCGGATAAATTCTTCGCTGCCTGCGTAACCCATATCCTTGGGTCGACTGGGGTTATTCTCGTCCCAGGTGTCGTGGACGGACTGGGTGAGGAAATCAATCCATCGCCTGTCAGCTGTAGATAACGCCAAAGCACTGCGCAGAGATGGCGAGTATATGTTGATGGTGTTATCATCAAGATTCACCAGAATATCTGCGTAACGATCCTTTTGTTGCAGAAGTAGCTGGTTAGTAGAACCGACAACGTACGACTTTGTGTCTTGGTCAGCCAACGTGTCCAGCTGTTGTAGTGGCGTATACGGGCCAAACAAACTACCCTTTCCAAAGATCTGCAGAGGGATACCCATATAGGCCAAGAGTGAAGCTCGTTCGCTTGTCTTCAAGGAAGTGGGCTTCTCTACATGCGTAGCGTAGTAATCCATGCGCGGATCGGCGCAATCGCGAAGGTGACGCATGAGCGTTGGTATGAGAGATATGAGAGAGAACTGGACGAGGCACATCTTTTCGCAGTTTGAACCAAAGAACAGCATCTACAACGAGTCAGTACTGCTCCTTCTTTGTACTTCCATAACATACCTTTGGCTGCAGAAGCAGGCACTTGAAAAGCACCAGGGTCTGCCATTTGAACTGGTGAATCAGTTCGCGCATAGACAGGCCTGTGAGGAGTGTCAGTATTCAGTGCAGCAGACATGGCCGAGGCAGAATTACCAAAATAGAGGTCTCTATCATCTTCCTGGCTGCCGAAGCCTTTATCCAGACTCTCTTGAAATTGCTGAAAGGAAAGTCAGCTATGCTGCCTCTCGATGAGAGCAAGACCTTGACACACCTCTAGAATTTCGACATCTGCAAAGTCTCTAGACGAGAATCAGCCACTATCCCTGTATATCATTTTGTCCAAGTCTCTTTCTGGAAGATGGCGTACTTTTGTGCGAACCATGCCTTGGTCACAAAGCTGAGCTTCTCCCGTATGGCAGTAAATGTTTGCGGATTCTCGGTAATAACGACGACTGCCTTCTGGACGGTGCTGCGAGTGACATCGGCGGGTCTGTTGAGCAGCTCTCTCGAGTCGAGCTGGCGGGTGCAGCTGATGCCGAATAACGAGCGCTCGGGAGTGCTCTTCAACACGAGTGTAAAGTACGAGAAGTCTTCGGTGGCACTGCGTCATGGTCGGTTAGCTCATTCTTGCATCAAGGTGGTCGCACTCGAGAGGTGGATGATTTACGCATGGGCTCCGTCAGACAAGGCGAGGAAGGGCAGCAGATGCCAGTCGTTGTCAATGGCAGGATCATATCCTTGGTCCACTCCTACCCATCGCTCTACTTCTGGACCACTAGATAAGTGTGAGCTAATGTCTACTCGAGCCACTGGCTGCTGGGAAGCTCTACCGCTGGTGGTGGAAGTCGACGACTGCTACTACGGGGTGATATGTGTCGGTCATGGTGCTATACTATCGCCGAACGCTCATTTTGCGGCCGACAAGTAAACACTGATCTGCCAATGTTCCAATGTCATGTGTCGGTCTAGGCCAATCACCACTGGTCACAATCTGTATGACATCTTCACGCGCTCCAACCTATTTGGCTTGGCACAGACTACGAGGCTCTCAAGTACCGAGTACGTGTGATTGGAAATTGTGTGCAACATAATCTATTTCTTGTTACGCTGCGTGATGCCTTCGCTTGTTGCTCTGACTGTCTGTATCTATCATGGCCTCCCCAAGACTCCGCAGCTATGCTTGCTCATCTCTCTCACACTGGCGCGGCGCTTCAAATGCCTCCGTTCCGGCTCCTCAGTCACTGGTTTTCCTTGTGTACGTGGAATTGTCGAAACGTGTCTGGGCCAGTCCGAAAAGTGCAATGCGCCTTCGTCTTGTATATCCATGAGTTGAAGGGTTGTGCCAGTGCTCTTAAAATCAAAACAATAAACCAGTTCCATCATTGCGAACCCAAGCTTGCATGTCCTTGTGGTTACGCTGTATGCGCCGTCTCTTTCTGTATGTTCGCAGCATGCTCAATCACGCACCTCTGCCTCTCTCCTATTGAGGCACGCCAACCTCTTCACCGTTCTGAGCGTCCACGTTGTGATAATCCAAGATTTCCGAGTACCTGTATAATCGTGTCAGTCAAGAGTGATTCGACACTCGTCTTTGTATGTGCACGTACATCATGATCTTCCAGGTATCGACGGGCAAGTCGGCATCATTGAATGACCAATCGAACTTCTCCTCAGCCTCGGGTTCGTCGGTAGGATCGTGGTAAGGGGCGAGGTAAGGGTCAGCCAGGGCATCGGCAGCCTTGACACGTGTACGAGGGTCGAAGACGAGCATGCGCTCGAGCAACTCGATGGCTGCGTGGGCGTCAGTTTGTGTTGCAGCTGATTTCTACGTGTTGACTTACCTTGAGGGTCGGCATTCTTGAACTTCTTGGTCAAGGGTTGACGCTCACGCTTGGGCAGGGACTGGACGAATCTGAGGGTCTGGAGAAGGTCTTTGTCAGCAAACTGTCTGGCATTTGGGGCCGATCCAATGTCTTACGTTCTCGCTGCAGATAGTCTGGATAACATCGTCTGGTGGGGTTCCGAGCAACTCGGTGATGATGGAAAACTGGTTGACATGGTCCTTGCCGGGGAACAAAGGCTTGCCCTCGAGCATCTCGGCAAAGATACATCCGACACTCCAGATATCAACCTCAACATCGTACTTTTGCCAGGTGAGCATGATTTCGGGAGCTCTGTAGTATCTCGTCGAGACGTAACCGGTCATTTGAGGGTCTTGGATACGGGCCAGACCAAAGTCGCAAATCTTCAAATCGCAGTTCTCGTTGACTAGGATGTTGCTGGGCTTCAAGTCACGGTGGACAACACCGGCCGAGTGGACGTATTTCAGTCCGCGCTAGAGACTTGGTCAGCCGAGCCTTTGTGCGCCGAGTATTGGGTGGAACGAACAAGAATCTGGTAGAGGAAGTATTGGATGAATTGCTTCTCAAGCGGTCTTGAGGTGAGCAGGCGGTGAAGATCGGTGCCCAACAGCTCGGTGACGAAGTAACTGGATGCGTGTCAGTTGATTGAAACGGAGCTTTTGTCGAGCAGAGGTACGAACATGTCCTCAAGAGGAGAGATGAAGATGTCGCTGAGACTAATGACCTGTGCAACTCCGTCAGATGGACTGGCCGAGCGAGAAAAAGTTTTCCGATACACACATTCTCATGTCTCAAATGCTTCAGGAGCTTCAGCTCGCGGTAAGTACGCTTGGACAGGACAGGTGTGCTGAAAGGCTTCATGATCTTCTTGACAGCGACGGGCTGGCTTGTGAGCTGGTCCTTTGCCGAACTGCGGGATTCGTTAGAGGTTGTTCTGACTGGATCTTCGAGAAGTGCTGCTCACCAGACAAGACCGAATGCACCCTGAGACGCTGTTAGCATTCATTCAAGTCCAGGGGATTGTGCAAACTCACCATTCCTACGGGAGCCAGTTCCGTATAACTTTGGCGACAGGTTAGCGTACAGACTCGCGAAATTCGGCCAGAATTGGTATTTACCGGCTGGTGATCTCGAAGGTGGTTCCGAAGATCTGCGCGCGTACGAATTCTGCCATGGCGACGGTGTTGATGGGGGTGGTGGTTCAGAGGTGTTTTGGTTGAAGAGACGGAGGTCGAGAAAGCGGATCGATGTTATGGAGCGTGGAGCGTGGGGCACTGCCGAACGAACCAATAATGACGTGGGCGTTTCTGTGTGGCTGGAAATCAAGGATTCTCTTCTTGCCAAAGTGCGACTAGCAGTGTGCAGTAAAAGCCAGCGACACGATTTGCAGCGTGTGGTTTACAGAGACAGATAGCGACTGCAGAGCAATACAAAGATTGCAGAGATGGAGCGCTAGAGCGTGGCGACCGGGAAAGTGCTAAAACGCTTGTCGAAGGAAGCGTGTGCGGGTTTGTTTAAAGGTGTTCGGGATCGTCGCTGTCCGCCGGGTCGTGGATTGTCGTACCTGAGTGAACAATGGAAGGGGAGGATGGAAGAGAAGAAAGAGAAAGGCTTCAGGAGAGAATCGACAACAGCACTGTCCCACTCCGTAACTTCCATGTTTGTTCACACGCTCCCAGATCGATCGATCGTGAATTGCCAACTCCAAGCTGCGCGTAAGTGGCTGCTTTGTTTAAGCTTCGGCCTTCACTCAAGTTGCTTGCCGCTGGCTACCGCGTGGTCTGTTGATATGTATGGCGCATCTCAATATTCCTGCCCAAAACAGGATGCGGCTTATCGTCGCGGATCAGGATACGTACAGCGTGGATCATCACACACTCACAACGACGGAGTTGATGTCCTTCTTGACTTTTGTGACTTTCCTCTCCGCCATTGGTTGCTCCCCAGATGCGGGACAACCAGATCCACCGGGACCACTTGCCAAGCACGAGGAGGCTCAACTATCTGAGTTGTGTTTGGAGTTTCTCGATCTCTTGAGTCGCAGCCTTACAAACATGGCATGCAGATCAAGTGGCATGTTTCTCGGTGCAACAACCAAGTCTCGCTGTAACCCTGTCTCTCATGCCAATCAACCCCATTCGTTCCAGCAACATCTTTTGCCTTGCACTTTTGCAAAAGTATTCCTGCTTAGACATGCAGGCCTTTGTAGTTATTCTTCGAGCCATCTGCCACGCTTCGTTTTTCGCGTGCTTGCATATCTCATTGGGCACAGCTTACTTGTACAACTGCACAACATCATTGAACGAATGTTCGGAAATACACAAAAGTTTCTTGCTCAAATCCGACTGTGCAAAACATCCAGTAGAACCACGCACTCTACTCGGGAGGCCCTCATATTCGTCCAAGAGTGCTGATTCATTACGTTCCGACGCTTCCGATTGACCGTTCATATGAGGTGTTCAAGCTACGCGGTATACCTTGGAATACTTACTCATCCTGATCATCTTGGGAGAGGAGAAATCCTTGAGACTCGGACCGACGACGAACACCTTCTGAAGGCTTGAGTGCTACTGTGATTGGCAGGTTCGATAAAGCTGCGAGATCTAAGGAATACGAGAAGGAATCGAACCCTCAATCTCATGGCAACGTGCAGCTCGCGAGAGGTCCTCGATACGAGGTAGGAAGATGAGAATGTACAACTTCCCGGGTGTTTGATATGTAAAGTCCACAATGTTCCTGGAGTGTCTCGAGCGAAATTCTTGCTGCTGTACAAAGGCACAATGGTTTACAAGCCAGCGATATAACCAAGGAGAGCCAATGGTAAGTTGTCCCTCGACGAGCATTATCCTGCTCCTCGAGACTTTTCTGCACTTCTATAACTACACAGGCTGCATACTTTTGCACTCTGAGAGGAAGCGGGAAGTGGAGGGGAATTATTTTCACAAGCATGGTTCGCGAGAAGAGTATATGCCATATTCGAGCGCTCTCTGAGAATGATATGTTGACAGCCTTTCGGCCGAGAAGTCACTTTGTCAATAGAGCGACAGTTTGGTAGCTACCAAGGAAAAGCAGTCAAACCGGTAATGCTCCACCATCCGGTCCGTTCGCAAAGGAGGGCGCCGGTTAAAGATACTATAGCAGACGAGTGATAGATAAGTCTTTCGCTTCGGAATTGATCGTGGACACATCTTAGGGCTATGTCGAATGGCTAGAGCAATCCATAGTCGAGGATAGGCACGAAGCGGCAGTGGGTTATTGATTTCTCTTTACAAGACGAACAACGATCAAAATCTCGATGCTAACGTCTCCACGAGGGAGTATGCGAATCGCCAACGGCAATTGACATTTTCGAGGCCGAGACAGTCGTGTCCGGCCGAATTGGGAAGATTGCGAGGGACAGGTATAGGACGTTTTGCTAGTTTTAGGGCGGCTTTAACGCTGGTGCACCAGTGTGACGGTGTCAGTGAGTGATTGGCGTTTCGCATCGACAGGGTTATGCAGAGAGTGCAGACGAGTTGTGCATAGGGTTGATGAGAGAGTGGCACTGGTGGTGCAGGATTGATATGGGCGGCCGTCTCTGGCAAGGCACAACGGGCGAGCGATTATGTGGCGCAATTCCAATAGGAAACGGCAGACGTACGGTGTAGCTAACAACAGCACGATGGGCGGTCGTGATACAGGGTGGATACAGCAGGCATGACCAGTAGCTTGGTTGCCACTCTCTCGTTATTTTCCTTTTGATTTGGCCCTGCTTCCTCTTTACCCAAGGCCGTCTCTACGAGTGTTTCAGCACAGATTTCGCATTGTAGCATTGCAGCATCGCAAGCGCCGGAGCAATCAAAGAACGACCCAAAGCGACTCGAATTGCGGGGGCGCTGTAGCAGAGAGCAGGCACGGACATCCCTCGACAGCGGCAGAGGCAGTTCCAGTCTCCAGACAGATCATCATCCACCTCTCGATCAACAAGACACCGGCCACCCCATCCTACCCAGACCACCCACCCAGTCGATTCTCGTCCATCTCGCACCTCGCTCGACCTTGCTCGCCCAGCTCTGCAGCTTCTCCACGCCCTCAGTCGCGCCGCTGCATTCCCATTGCCCTTGTT
>Ga0058697_10001022_pt1 | contig 10621 bp, 12 predicted proteins | sample AgamicAsMae_FD_66619 | JGI IMG/M metagenome (GOLD analysis project Ga0058697, IMG submission 66619) | Agave microbial communities from Guanajuato, Mexico - As.Ma.e | ecosystem: Host-associated > Plants > Phyllosphere > Phylloplane/Leaf | place: Guanajuato, Mexico | collected 2012-06-04
ATGTCAAAAGATAAACCCCAATTCTCAGTCGCGATCATTGGGGGAGGCGTGGCGGGCATGACCCTCACCATCGCTCTCGCCAAAAGGGGCATCAACGTACAGATTTACGAGCAAGCGCCGCAATTCACTGAAATCGGCGCTGGCATTGCCTTTTCTCCCAACGCAAAGCAAGCAATGGAACAGTGCGACCCCTCAGTCCATGAAGCATACCTTCGCGTCGCTACATCAAGCGGATCACCCGACAAAATCAATACGTGGTATGATTTTGTGGATGGCTATACTGGCTCTGAGCAGTGGCTTTTTGACGTCACGAGAGATGCACCGGCTGATGGATGTCACCGCGCGCATCTCCTGGAAGAGATGATCAAACTTGTTCCTGAGGGAGTTGCACAGTTCAACAAGCATCTTGACAGAATCACGGATACTGGGCACTCTGACCCCTTGACCCTGATATTCTCAGACGGAACGACTGCAAATGCTGATACAGGCAAGTCATAGGTTGTTCCAATACGAATGAGGTTGCAAGACTCGCTGACAATCGAATAGTCATCGGTAGCGATGGAATCAAGTCCAGTGTTCGTGGAATGATGTTCGGAAAAGATGCTCCGGAGGCCAAACCTACTTACACACATCGATATGCATACCGAGGTCTGCTAAAGATGGACAATGCCATCAAAGCTCTCGGGAAAGATCTAGCGACCAACAGAACAATGCACATGGGCCAAGACGGTCACGTCTTGACTTTTCCAGTTGCACACGGCAAAATCTTGAATGTAGTCGCATTCAAATACGACCCAGAGAAATGGACGGACGTAAGGCTTGTAGTCCCGACGACTAGAGAATCTGCCAAACAAGACTTCAAGGACTGGGGTGCTAAAGTACGGGCACTCCTTGACCTCCTAGAGGACAAGCTTGATAAATGGGCCATCTTTGATTTGGGAGATCATCCATTACCGATGTATGCAAAAGGACGAGTAGCAGTTATCGGAGACGCTGCTCACGCAACAGGACCTCATCACGGAGCTGGTGCGGGTATCTGCATTGAGGACAGCGCAATCTTGGCCGAACTGCTTCATACAGCATGGAATAGACTCGAAGAACAATCCACCAAGGTCGCAAAAACAGAGACGCTGGAAAAGGTCTTGGAAGTATTTGATGCAGTAAGACGAGAGCGCACACAGTGGCTGGTACAAAGCAGCCGAGAAAGCGTGGAATTGTACGAGTGGAGGGATCGTTTGTGTAAGCGTGATCCGGCAAAGATTAAGGAGCAAATATTGTGGCGTAATCACAAGATCTGGAGGGTAGATATCAAGGACATGGTCGCGGAGGCGAATAGGAAGCTTGAGGAGCATATCATGTAAAGTTACACGAGACAACTGTGTAGAGGAGATAGGGGACAGTTGTCCTGCAGACTTGAATGGTTTCGAAGCTGTTCAACTGATGGATGACACTCCAGAGGACGGCATTAATGATTGACATGATGAGGATTTTGCTGCGGATGGGGGTCTGAACAGTGTACGCGATTCGAGTAGACTCTACCGAATGCAGAAACAAGTGGCTTATTCATCAGTGTCCGTATCATAGACCACCCAGGTGCCAATAAGTCGGTCACAATTGTAGCATGGTCTCTCCTTTATGCGCTCCTCGCTGAAGTATGGTGGATCCTGCCCATAGCCCACACCACCGTATCTGTCATTGATCTGGACTTGAGTCACCGTTGTATGGATGTCAGCCATGTTACCAGCCGGTTCTAGGCTTCTTCGGATGTAGTGTATGTTTCGTGGACGTCGACAATCAGTATGCTCGTGGCCCATGAGCAATCTCAAAACTTGTAGATCCGGGACATGCGCGCGCCAGTCCGACAAGAAATGAGATATAATATCTACAACTTCTCGATCAGTATACGTGGGATGCCACGAACGATCGGTTACAGGGATTGTCTCAATGATATCATAGTTATATGTATCCATGAGATAGTCGTGATTCAACCAAAGCCGATTAGCATCATCATTCAGCCAGAGACGTTGCAAAGATCGAGGTAGAGAGTCCGCTAGTGATCTTGGAGAATCCTTGCTGACCAGCAATTGAAGTGGTGCATGCAACTCAGTAAGAGACTTGTATCGCGAGAAATCAATGCTTCGCAAGTTTTGATTTGTCCTATCCGTTGGCGGGACCAGATGGATGTGGAGTGTCACGAGGGACTTGTGAACAATATTCAGAGAGCTTTGGAGAACCTGAGTCTCCACCAGTCTTTCGCTCTGGCGATCCGGTGTGTACGGATCGTGGTGTGTTTCAGCATTATCAAGTAATGGAGATGTGGTCCAGTAGTCGTACTTGAAGTCTCGTAAATTGGGACACACTTGCAGCAGATGGGCTAGATCGTGTTCGTTGAGGCAAGTGAAAGCAAGTTCGAGCTTTTCCAAGCAAGTTGTTGGGGCGCCGCAGGCAATGATCGACCAGTCATGTGGGATACAAGGTTGAGGTAGGTTCAAATAGAGGGAACGAACGCCTACGAGGTGTAGCAATAGCAGTTGCGGGAATCTATCGGCTTGTCGAAAAGGGCCTCTACCACCACCCATCCAGGCTTTCTCTGAGGCGACACCAACTGCGGCGACGTCGAGATGCTGTAATATACTTGTGAGGAGACCAGGGCCGAGCATTTGCAACGAGTCTTGGAACTGAGGTCCCAAGTCAATCGAGCGAAGGTTGGGGAGGCATACCAACAAAAGGGCTGCGAAGGCATGTGGGCATCCATTGTCTAAACGACGAAGCCAACCAGCCCTTGATATGGCAGACTCGCGAGGCAAGACAGATCTGATAAGATGAAACTCTTCGTTCGAAAGGCTTGTGTGTCCGGGGTCGGTCCAGATGGAGCGCGGTACTAAACCTGCCAGGCGAAGGTGACGGACCGATCGAGCCAAGGAGGGTGAGCTGACAAGCGCTTTGATCAGAGAGAAGAATGCGGGCCATTTCTCGTTAGGACAAGGGATATGCACCAAGCATCGACTCATGTGACGTATATGCCGCCTGCCCTGCCACACTTCGTGTTGCTCAGACCTGCATGCCCCGACTTGCTCACATAAGCAGGGAGTCGAGTTGACGACAGTCGAAATCCCGCGACACTTCATGAAAGGGCGACTCCATGTGAGATCAATCTCTCGATAGAGGATTGAGACAGCCTGAGCGTGCCATGATCTCGATACCAGAGCGCAGGGGATGAGCTGATGACGCGGGATGAGCGAGAAGATCTGGGTGAAAACTTCCGTAGGTAAGTCCAACGGAGAAGCCATAGGCTTGGAAAGTTTTGCAAAGCAAAGAATGAGCGATCAGAAATAAGATGGGCAGAGCTGGCAAACATCCCATCAATCGCCAACTGCACGTGGTGTCTGCGAGTCAAGCAGAGTAAATCATTGCGGTCAGCCCGACTGATGAAACTGGACGCCTGTCAGATCCAAATGACATTGTGTAGAACATTCAGCGACGAAGGCATGAAGCACATAACAGCTTCATCCGCGCTGAGTCGATCGCGCAAATGTCGAAAACGATGAAGGTGAGCCCGTTCATGCGAAGAGTGGACAAGTAGAGACGCGCGCACAGACCACAACTCAAGCTTGGAAGCAACATGCGAATGATTGATCAGAAGAGCTTGATGATTTCCATTCGACCGTACTTTATCAGAATATCATGTCGTATCATACACAATGTATGGTATCCTGACTCATAGCTTGCTGGCCTTCCAGACAGGCTTCCTTTTCTCGACAAAGGCCTTGACACCTTCGTGAATGTTTTCTCCTTGCAGCAGCTTCGGATACATTTCTGCAATCAGCTTTTCAGTCGCTGCATCTGCTCCCAGGCCGTCCCATGCCAAATTGACACCTTCATGACTGACAATGACAGCATCCGGGCTGTTCCCAGCGATCTCCTTGGCTACAGCCACACACTCGTCCAGCACATCTCCCTCAACGACGCGGTTGACCAGACCCCACTCGCGAGCCTCCTCAGCTTTCAACACTCGTCCAGTCAGGGCCATCTCCATGGCGCGCTGCTTTCCTACCACACGCGCGATACGAGGAAGAGCTCCTGCGATGGCCACGACACCACGCTTGACTTCCGGAAGAGAAAAGGTGGCAGACGAAGAAGCAAAGACCATATCGCTGTTGATGGCCATTTCACAACCTCCGCCGAAGCAGATTCCGTTCACTGCTGCTATAACTGGCTTGCGTCCGCGACGGCGGGACAGACCGCCAAAGCCAGTCACTGGCATCTTGCGCTGCTTGCCGGAAGCGTTCGCTTGATTCCATTCTGATTCATCGTGTCAGCCATGGCGCTTCGTGATGATCGGAATAGAACGTACCCTTTAGATCAGCGCCTGCGCAGAAAGCCCGGCCTGTGCCTGTGAGGATGCCGACACATAGCTTGGGCTCTGCATCCAACCACTTCCATACGGCATCTAGCTCTTCGTTTCCTTCTGCACTGATACAATTGAGCTGCTTCGGTCGGTTCAATGTAACAATCAATATCTCCGGTGTTGGATATGACAGAATGCAATATTTGGTCGACGGCGGAGATGTGCTGAAAGCTGGGACTTTTGGAACAGGCGCCATGGTGAGAATCGTGAGGATGCAGGTTCACAGTATTATCTGAGTAAACCTGGTTGCGAGAGATCAAGTTGCGATTGAGGCAGATAGACGTGTTGCTTCAGTAAGTTTATGTGAGAGTCGCCGAGGTGGTTCTTCCTAGGGCTGGCTGCGGGGTGAGCGACGATCACAGCCGAGGAACAACTCTCGTCGGCCACCATCCCCAAGCTTTTGCGCCATCAAGGTACTGTACAAGAATATTGAGAATGGACTTTCGTATTACAATACTGCTAACTTTCATCGCCAACAAACACTACTGCTCACTCACGCTCATACCCTTCAACAGCACAAGCAAGCCATAAGCACCAGGATCTGGCACACCTCTGGTCGCACTCTCATCAAGATACGTACTCCTTCCAAGCTTGGCTTCAAGGTTCTTTGTACTTTCCACTCCCTTCTCTGCTTCAGCAAGCGCTTTCTCGACATCTCCGGTCGACTTCAGTACATCGACAAATGGAATCAAACAGTCCAGCATGGTTCTGTCCCCCAGTCTTGCTCGTGTGTAGTTCAGCAATTGGTCAAGAGCCACTGACAATGCCTCTGCTACAGTATTTGTCGAAGCCAGAGCAGAAGATAGCGATGTCAAGAAGATACAGTACAAAGCTCCGGATGTGCCTCCCATGTTGACTTCGAGGTCACGCACAAGCTCACTCAGTGTCTGAGGCAGCTCGGAGAGATCCTTGTTTGCGATGAACTTGAGAACTTGTTTTGCACCGTCACGAAGAGTGTAGCCGCAATCACCGTCGCCAACGATTTCGTCGTATCGAGTGATGGTCGCCTCTTCTTTGATGACTGCTTCACAGCCATTTTCGATACGGCTGCGGACTGCGTGGTCGTTGAATTTCATGAAACGTGAGTCGACCTTGGTCAGGTTGCTACCTTCGGTGGCTTCATCGGCAAGTGGGTTTGTAGGTTCAGGTTGAGCCTCCAGATCTTGTTTGGACACTGGACAGGCTGAGATCGAGAACCCTCTTGCAAGATCTGAATGTTGCAAGAGTGTTGAGGTTGACAAACGGTAGGACAAGCCTGCTTCTCCTGCTGACTGTTAGAATGCATTGATGCGGTCAAGGTCGATGCAAACTCACTGAGGTAGGTGGCAATTTCCAATCCGAGGATGTAGTTCTCCAAGCGCGACAGACCGTTGACGTCTGAGTAGTGTACCGAGTGAGTGACACCGTCTTTCTGCTCGAGATGCGGTTGCAAGACTTGTTCGAGTGCTTTTGCGATGGCATGTCTTGCTTCTTCATAGCCATTGGAATCTCCTTCGGCGAGCGATATGGCTGGTCGACCATCTTTCTTTTCAGTTGAAAATGTTGATGTCACAGTGGTCGAGTTATCGAGGTAAGTCTTCAAGATCTCGACAGTTCTGTCGAGGGACGACCTAGAAACAGGTCAATCAATGTCTTTCGAGCTTGCCTCATGTGCTTTCATACCTTGCGGTCTCTGTGGCAGCACCAAGAAGGTGGATCAAATGATCTACCTCCAAGTCACTCTCAAGTTCAACCTCTACCAACTGGTTCTCGACTTTTGTCAACTTCTTTTGCTTTCCCGATTTGAGAATAACTACGCCGGCTTGCTGCTGGTGTCCAGCCTCGTCAATTGCTTTGGCGAGCTCCTTGCTCGAAGGTGCGTTACCATTGTTGCTGTCAGTGACAACAGCAGTGATGTGCTTGTCCGAGAGCAGCTTGCTTGAGAAGTTGCCAGCCTTTCCGACCACAACAACTCTGACAAATTTGTCATTGGCAAGTGTTTGGTCCACCAACACCGAATGACCTGCTGTAGTCTTGATTGCCTTGATTGAGGGTCGGATCAAAGGACATAGGGTGTTCCACCGCGTAGTGTTCTCAGCATCAAGCTGTTCCTTTGCAAAAGGGATTGTTTGTTCGACGACGACAGCCATGTCGAATGGTGGGGTAAAATGCGGGGTTGCTGAAGTGTTCGTCTGGATGTTTCTGTCCACGAGAGCAAGGAGATATCGCGTTGATACGATTGAAAGGAAGTATGTATGTTCTGATCAAGGATATGGGACCGGGTAGACTTTTCTCTCTTGCTCAGCTATTCTAATCGACATCAGCACCTCCCTGAGCCGGTCTTTCAGTCGCGAGGATCGGCATATCCCCCGGGATGGAGCAAGCCACCGGCCTTGCCTATTCGGGTCATCCGAAGAAGCACCCCCGCACCGAACCCTCGGCGATCAGACCGATTGTTGTCGTTCTTCTCGGCGATCCTAGATGCTTTCCACCGAAAGATGGCTTGTTCGGGGTGGGATGCATCGATTGGGCAAGTCCGAGGTCGTGACATGGTGGTCTCGAGCTGTGTACATGATGAGCTAGCCTCGCAGCTTTTCTCCGTCACCTCTATTGATCTTCTTGACCAAGATCTGTCGCATAGACTGCTACTCACATTTTGATCTTCAAGCTGTAAAGTATTGACTTGCATCATGGCAGCAGCAACACAACAAGCTACTCCAGCTGTCAAAGAGACATTCCACTTCATTAACAAGCCAGAAGGTACGATGCTAATCCTCCCCCCACAATGCAGCTATCCTGACGAGAAACAGATGCCATCAATGAAGCATTGGCAGGCTTGACCCACATCCATCCAAATCTATCCTATAACCCACCCTACAAGATTCTCTACCGTTCCGACCTAGGCAGCTTCCGCAACAAATATGTAACAACAATCGGCTTCAGCGGAGGTGGCCATGAACCCATGTTCGGCGGCTTCGTAGGACCCAACTACCTTTCCGCCTACGTGAGCGGTAACATCTTCGCTTCGCCAACCGCAGCTCAGATCTACGAGGCCATCAGGATGTGCCAGCCCACCGATGGATCAGAAAGCAAAGGCACTTTGGTCGTGTGCGGCAATTATACTGGTGATATCCTGAACGCTGGGTTGGCGATTACAAGAGCACAGGCTAGTGGTTACAAAGTCAGATTCGTCCCTGTGGGCGATGATGTCGCGGTCGGTAGGAAGAAGGGTGGAAAGGTCGGTCGCAGAGGATTGAGCGGTCATCTCATGGCTTTGAAGAGTGCTTGTGCGCTTGCTGCCAAAGGAGAGACTCTGGAACGTGTGACTGAGGTCATGGAGTATGTTGCTTCGAACGTCGGTACTGTGGGAGTTGCCTTTGATCGGTGAGTTTCCCAACCGTTATCTGACGGCGGTTCATAATTAACAGCAACCAGTGTGGCATTGCCAAACGCTACGCTCACCGACCTACAATCCCTACCACCAGCGACCATCGAACTCGGCATGGGAGCACACGGCGAGCCCGGTCTGCGACAACTCAATCCTGTCCCATCTCCGGAGTCACTCACAGCACAAATGCTTGATCTACTGCTCGACATCTCGGACAAAGATCGAGCCTTCATCCCTTTCTCCTCATCCACGGCTCCCGAGAAGGACAATGAAGTCGTGATCTTACTCAACTCCCTCGGCAGCACTAGTGATGAAGTGCTCGCTCGATTCGCAGAGATCGCAATTGCAGATCTAAAGACACGAGGATTTGTGGTCAAAAGAGTCACATTGGGTCCGTTGGTTACGAGTCTGAAGATGAGTGGATTTGGTATCACGGTTTGGCGATTGCCGCCTGTGAGCGGCGAGACAATGAGTCGATCTGAGGCTTTGGAGTTGTGGGACACGAAAGTTGATGTTGCTGCTTGGAGACAGTAGGTTATTACAACAGAGTCTTGTTTGTTTGAGGGCACTGTTGCATTCGGTATAACGCTGTTCGTGTTCGGCCATAATTTATAAGCATACCGAATCTCCAAATCCTCTTCGCGAATGAACAGCCAGCGTATGTGTGAAGAGAATCGGTCATTGATTCGTTGATAAAATATTGTTATTGAGACAATCGGACCGGTCAAGCAGCCACGTGAAATCCTCTCGGAGACATAATCCTTCCGCGTGTTGCATGGTCGGGCATCCAGGCATCCACGACCCCGCGGAAGCCGACGCAGCAGGAAGCATTCCTGATCTTACGTCCTTTGGGCGGTATTTCCGATGCGCGAGTTTGTAAGCCATTGCATGTGCTTGGTCATGATCGCATATCGTCTATCACGAAGTGTCCGAAGCAGAGGATCTGAGCGTGATATATAACTACGAAACTGTAAGCTGACAGAAAGTTGATTCACCAGTCACCGCGACATTCTTCAAGTAACCAACACCAAACCAACTAAATCCCAAGCATTCTTACTCAAGAAAGCCAACATGTCATACACCGTCCTCATCTCCGGTGCCAACAGCGGCCTCGGTCTATCTCTGCTAGAGAAATATCTCAGTCGTGCAAACACCACGGTCATAGCCACCGTCCGCGACCCCTCCAAACAGCAGTCCCTCTACGACATCCCCAAAGCCTCTGGCTCCAAACTCATCATCGTCAAAGTCGAATCCAGATCCGACACCGATGCCCTCGAAGCCGTTTCCAGCATCACCAACCAAGGAATCAACCACCTCGACGTCGTGATTGCGAACGCAGGATACTACACCCCACCCGCTGACCCCAAGGTTGCCAAAATCACTGCCAAGGACTTAATTGAGCATGTTGATGTGAACACCGCTGGACCCATCAGATTGTTCCAGGCGACTTTGCCGCTGCTCCAGAAAGCAGAGAAGCCTATCTTCGCTTACATGTCTTCGATGGCTGGGTCTATCGGTGCTACTGGAGAGGTCCCGTTCTCGGCTGGAGTTTATGGTGCCTCCAAGGCGGCTTCGAACTTTCTGGTGAGAAGGGCTCATGCGGAGCATCCGGAGTTGATCATCTTTGCTATGCATCCTGGGTATGTGTGACCTTCTTCTCGCCTGACACCGAAAATTTTTACTGATGATGTCTGGCAGAGCTGTTGCAACCGTGGGTGCGCTCAAGGTTGTTGAGAGTATGGGCATGGCAGATCTGGTCGACAACCCCGATGTCTTCACCACTCTTGAGAAGAGTACCACTGGAATGGTCGAGAGAGTGAGTTGCACCCTGTACCGTTTCTTGATTGCAAACCATACTAACAGTGCTAGATTGACACTGCGACCAGAGAAGAAACCTCGGGCAAGTTCTTGTCTTTTGACGGCGCGGTTCTGCCATGGTAGATTCGATCGTTGGACTTTGATCCGCTCGGCGCGTTTTGGCGACGGGCAAACTTTTGTATCCCCACTTCCATAGTACGCCATAGGATTAGTGCATCACTCAGCATCGACTCACCATGTGTTCTTCGAATACGTATTCGTCTTTATTGAGCGAAGTTCAGCGTGAAGCTCGATCGCTGGAGGACACGTTTTGGGCGGTACACTTCTTGTACGTGAATCGCCCAGCAGACATACTCGAAAGAAGTCAATAAATACTATCAGGCCCATCCCTAGTATCTTCAAGAATTTGGCGATGTCATTGCGAGTGTTGTAAAGATGAAATTCGAGGGAGTCCAGCAATCCGCTCGAGAGTTTGAGCAGTGCCAAGATGCTGATTAATCACGACACACTTCGAAGCTGGCTGGACAACCCTGTTCCGAAACTGAATTTTATCATTCTATCTGTACATGGCATATCAAGACGGAGCTCCATTCCCAGCATCGCATCCGCATACCTGTCCAATGGCTATTCCACTAGGGCAATTGCCCGGGTCGCAATACCAATGAGTACCGTCTTTCTCGTAGTTAATGTTGTGGTTTTCAATCCAAAAGCCACCGCCTTGAGAAGTATGCTCTTCGATCTGGACATTGCATTGATTGCCGACAACGGCGCCGTCTCCCGCCGATGCCGTACAGTCATTTGATGAATCGACTGCTCGTGCGAAACACGCAGGCTCAGGGTAGGTCGCTGATCCTACAGCGTATTCCACACTTGCCTGGAAGAGACAGAGGTATAGTGCATTGCTTTGGGCAATGAGCGAGGCCGCTACTGTGGCAGCAAGGGTGATCCTCATGATGTATCGGGATTGAGCCTGGATTAGTGAAGGTCAGTCCTGTTGCTGTAGGCCCAAGCTATTCTCACAGGAGAGG
>Ga0058697_10001024_pt1 | contig 10608 bp, 6 predicted proteins | sample AgamicAsMae_FD_66619 | JGI IMG/M metagenome (GOLD analysis project Ga0058697, IMG submission 66619) | Agave microbial communities from Guanajuato, Mexico - As.Ma.e | ecosystem: Host-associated > Plants > Phyllosphere > Phylloplane/Leaf | place: Guanajuato, Mexico | collected 2012-06-04
ACGATATATCTGAATGCATGGGCGTGCAACATGGACCCAGCAGTGTGGAAGGATGCCGAGGTTTTCAGACCGGAAAGATGGCTCGAGCAGCCAGACGCGCCTCTCTTCACGTATGGAGTTGGATACCGAATGTGTGCGGGAAGCTTGCTGGCGAATCGGGAGCTATACCTCGTGTTTATGAGGATGCTGAGCAGCTTTGAGATCGAGAGGGGAACAGAGGTCGAAACGCATCCGATCAAGGGCAGTTCTGATCCAACGAGTCTGGTCGCGTTGCCACATCGCTACGAAGTCAAGTTCCGGCCACGAACCGAGGACAAGCTTAGGGAGCAGATTGCAGCAAGGGAGAAGATTGTGGGCGAGTGCTAGGGGAAGGTAGGTTGGCAAAAGACAGCAATATCAGATGGTTTCATATCTCGGTGAAGACACAATCGAAGACCAGAGCATGCAGATGTGCAGTAATGATGACAGTCAGACAAGGGCGAAGAAAGGAAGACAGAATGGATGCCCTTGCTGTATAGTGGACGGCGTGCACAGACCAAGTTGATAGGGCCGCTTATCGTCGAGGAACAAAGTTCAAGGATAACATGCCACCCATGTGCAACACGAGAGAGCAACGAAGGTAGAAAGTGCCTGAGCATCATGAGACGATAGAATGGCGTTTGGTGGCCACGATTATCTGGGCAAGCGCGACGATGACCTCGGGCGACGACCCGGCTCACAGCCATGGTCTTGGGCCACGATGCTGCGCATGCGCCGCCGCCGCCTGGCCATGGGCCTGCTCGGAGCCTTTCTGATATGGCTCTTCATCCACAACATCCCGACCGACCTGGGCAGCGTTGACCAGCGTATGGGCCGTCCGCTGCGTCCTGGACATCGCGTTGGTGGTGTCGAATTTGGCTATAGGCCGCCTGCTCGCCCTGCCCCAGAAGCTGCCCGTCCGAACACGGCCTCCAAAGAGCCCACTGGCCCGCCCCCAAAGTCGCAATCCATCGCTCCCCAACAAGACCACTACTACGCTGGTCCCGTCAAGTTCTATAGGTTGGCAAAGACCATCCAGGCCATCGCCCGCACCATGGGTCACAGAAAAGACAATAGGAATGTCTTGTTCGCTGCTTCCAACCTGAGAAGCGCTGCAAACCTGCTGCCCATGGCCTGCGAGATGGCCCGCATAGACAAGAACTTTGTGCACTTCACTCTGATGGGCCGAGAAGCCATGCCCTTGGAAGACGTGCTCGAGATAAACGGTATTGCCCGCGATACATGTGACATATTCTTCCACGATGCTCGATGCGATTATTCAGAGTACAGTACAGACGCTCGCGCAGAAGCTTCCGTAGTCGGTGCTCTTGGCCACATCCATATCTACATGCACCCGCAAGCCGTCATCATCGACGACTCCACTATTGAAGATGCCTTCTTCATTAGAGCTCTGCGTTCCAAACTTGGTCTACTAGCTACTCCGCTCATCGAGATTCCAAAAGGAAAGTACGAGGACTTCTTGTGGATGACCCGTCTCGATACTGGTGGTTTGACTTCGTGGCATAAGCCCAGCATAAACATCCTCATCCAAGCACAACCTCACTCATCAGGCTCGCTCTTGCGTCTTTTGCATTCAATCAAGACTGCCGATTACAGTGGACTCCCTCATCCCGAAATCACCATCGACCTTCCACCCGATGTTGAGCCCTTTGCACGCGACTACCTCCGAGATTTCCAGTGGCCTCCACACCAAGATCCTACCGGCCCGCGTCAACGCAAAGTAAAGGTCCACCATCGCATCTCGACAGCAAAGACTACGACCGAGAACAGTGCCCTACGCTTCCTCGAGTCATTCTACCCCGTCGACACCGATCACTCTCATGTCCTGCTGTTGTCAACACAGGCTGAGCTGTCGCCTCTGTATTACCAATATCTCGTATATCACGTGCTACAGCATCGCTACGCGGCATATGGATCAGACGACGGCGACAATCTTTTTGGAGTGGTGCTTGCCACTCCCGATGCCTATCTTAATGGCACCGGTCCCTTCTCCACGCCGACCATGTCTGATACCGAGAAAAAGCCCAAGACCCCGGAAGACTTGACTGTACCTTTTTTGTGGCAAGCTCCCAACGCTGATGCAGCTCTCATCTTTGGCGATATCTGGGCCGAAGTGCACGACTATCTCAAGAATCGTCTGCGTGTGGCCCATGACACGACTTCCGTACATCAAGCGCCCACAAAGCGTCCCAAACTCGTCTCAGAGTCTCACCCCGGATGGCTTGAGTATATGCTGGAACTGATGCGAGCAAGAGGATGGAGAAACCACTATCCTGCCCGACTCGATGCAGGAGCATGGGCCACTATACACCGTGACCTCTTCCAGAAGCCCGAGGAATACATGACCAAGCCCACTAAACTCGATACTCCAGCAGAGACATCAGCAAAAGAGGAGGAACCCGATGCAGAGGAACCTTTCCTCCGCGCAGAATCAGCTGCAGACCGCATACGCCGTCAAGAACAATATCTTGAACAGAAAGAGCATGATATGTTACATCAATCTCAGCCTCTGCATGCGTTGCTACCCTACGAGTCCGAGCTCACCGACATTTCTCAGCTACCAGCATTAGAGCATACCGGGCAGAAAGTGGAACGTGAAAGTTTTGCAACTGTCGCGACAGAATTTCGACCAGTGCTGCGAGAACATGTTGGTGGATGCAATGCCGCCGAAGCTTCCAAGGACCGCAAGTACGACCTGGGCAGAACAGGTGATCTGTTCTGTTTCATCGGCCAGCAGAATCTGGAGGAGGAAGATGCAGACGAGAAGACTGCCAAAGCTATTCTCGGGAACGAGGCGCCTGAGTCGCCGACATCTGACGCCGCGACTGATGCCGCCGAGGGTGCGACTTCCCTCGAGGATGCAGCCACAGCAAAAGGGGGAGCTCTGGACTCGGGAGCGAAACAAAAGCTGGCGCACATGGAAGTCGAGCCCCCTGTGATCAAGCAAGTGAATCAAGAAGAGCCTGAGAAGAAGCAGACGGCGCCAGTTGTTGAACCCACTTCTAAACACGGGGGAGGCACTTTGAAGGCAGTCGTCGAGGATCTGGGACCTCCAAAAGTGAAGCAAGGTCCATGATGATATGTGTACGAAATATGTATGCTACGGAAGAATGAAAACAATTACGTGTATACAGCTTTCAATTCATGAACCGTCTGTGCCGATAGAATGACTTGTTTTGCTACGAGAATTTACTGCCTGGTCGCCGACCAATTTTTCAAACAACCATATACAGCCATGGTTTGATCGCGCTCCTTCTACGAGGGTGTGTAGTGAGATCCTTACGAAAAAGCACAGTGCTTTCTAGTTTAGTGGTGTAGCCGAAGAGATTCGCGGAAACGCCCCCTCTGAGGGAACACTGCGTTGATGTAAATGATTGTTACATGCAGTAGCAACAGTGCACAATTATCACGAGCCACTACGACGAGGATGAAACGGAAGACTGAAGAAGAAATGTCTGAAGATTCGCCTGGTATATCCTTGCCACAACGCCTACCGTCCCATACCAACACACTTCCCGCTGGTGCATCATAAACCTCTGAACGCCTTGTAGAAAAATCATCAGTTCCAAGCATTCAGTGAGTTCATACATCGTGGAAGCCCATCTCTTCGATATCACAGTTGTAATGTACGATGTAGTAGATCTTCTCGTTCTGTGCTGAACTCGTGTCAGACTCGTCAGGGACGATATCACCCCTGATACGCAAAAGGATGTTGTCCTGTGGTCAAGTTAGCGATTTGCATCTATAAACGCTCAAGATTCGGTTAGAACATACCTTGACCATCCTCTTCAGGACCTTCCTTGTCTTGTCCGCCATGGCCGCATGCGCGTCGGTGGTCTCCAAGTCTTGCTCCCTGGACTCAAGGTACCAAGTCACGAGATCTTCTTCTTCAACGCCATCTTCGTCTCGCTCATGGTCCGAGTAGACTCTGCTGACTAAGCTATTGACCATGTCACGATATTCCTGAGCTGTAATGCGGGTCTTTTGTCTCGCAGGAGGCGCATCATCACCCATGATTTCATCTAGCAGATCATCATGCTCACCAGCTGCTATTTGTGCCTGGAGGTCATCGGTATCTTCATCGTCGATATCAATATCGTCTTTCTCGACACTGATGATGCTTTGCCTCAGAAGTTGGAAGGCCTCGTTGACGAACCCAGGGCTAACCTCGTCGACACAGCTTGCCTTTGCAATGGCTTCACTCAGGCGAATCATACTTTCAAGCTGTCTGACAGTGATTCTGTAGGAATTCTTGCCAACACCACCCTGCGAGTCGTCGGCACGCAACTCCTTGTACCTCTCAACTAGAGTGGCTTTGGCTTCTTCAGTAAACACTGGCTGGAACAACCGTGCAAAGCGGATGTAACGCTGAAGTGTCTCAGTACTGAACTCTGGGGTGACAGCATTGTCGCGCAAGCGGTGAACATCAACAATGTGTTGCGCCAGTTTCGCGTCAACGGCTGGGTTACATTCGTCCAGAACGACAAAGAAGAGATCGAAACGAGACATGATGGGAGCACTCATGTTGATGTTGGCTCGAAGTGTAGTTTTGCGGTTATAACGACCACCCACAGGGTTGGCAGCAGCGAGGATAGAGGTACGAGCGTTCAGAGTGGCCTGGATGCCAGCCTTGGCGATGGAAATGGTTTGCTGTTCCATAGCTTCGTGAATAGCGACTTGATCAGAGATGTCCATCTTGTCGAATTCATCAATAGCGCAGATACCATTGTCAGCAAGCATCAAAGCACCAGCCTCGATAGTGAACTCTCCAGTCTCCTCATCCTTGACAACAGCAGCGGTCAGACCGGCGGCAGAAGAGGCTTTACCAGAGGTGTAGACAGCACGGGGGATGAAGGAGCAAATGTACTTGAGGAATTGCGACTTGCTGGTACTGGGGTCACCAACAATGCAAATATTGATATCTCCACGAAGAGCCATTCCTTCAGGAGTGGATTTGCTCACACCACCCATCAGCTGCAAGAGCAGTCCTTTTTTGACGACAGTATGGCCGTAGATCATGGGAGCAATAGAATCTACCAAGCGCATGAAGATGTTGTCACTGTGGACCATAGTCTTCAGCTCGTTGATCTCGTTGGGGCTGAGCGAGGACAGGTATTCGGTCTGAGCGTCCTCGCCAATCTTATCCATATCGGCATTCTTTGCCTGGTTGAGCGAGCTCATGATGTTCGTAGCTTGACCTCTGAGCTGTTGAGTAGAGGCCTGACCAGCGGTGGAGGCGTCAGGAGTGACCATGTTGGCCAGGAAGGCTAAGCGGTAAGTGAGTTCGCGTACACCCAAAGCCTTGAGGCCGCCGACGCCCGTGCCGCCTGCTTCAGCACCTCTCGCTGCAGAGCTGGTATCGCGAGTGGCTTGCGGGCGCTGACCGGGCACTCTGAACTGGCTGACATCGGGGACAACGATAAGGGTACCAGTGAAGATGGACTTTTCGCCGGCCTTTGCACGGTCAACCATCTCACCGCGGAGGATGACATCCATAGTTCTAGGCATACTGCCAGTAGGGATCTCGGAACTGTTCTCTTGGATGCGGAGCTTCTGCCAGTCGACGAAGGTGCTCTGGCGGATGTCGAGACGCCATGCCTGGCGGTTACCGCAGGTCAAGTTGGGGCATTGAGTAGGTTCCGAGTAACGGAAGATTTGCTCAACGTTGGGGACAAGGGTGTTGCACATCTCGCAGATGAAAGTGGCCAGCGAGAGTTCGGGGCGAACTTCAGATGTTCGTGTAACGGTGCCTGAGATGGACAAGAGAGAACCGATCTGGCTGGTTCGCAATTGACGAACGCGTGAGACTAGGGGAAGATTGTAAAAGGCGAGGGTAAAGACCTTGTCGGTTTGCTGGTTGGAAGTCTTGTGAGTGGTGGAATCGTCGTGGCTGTCAAGGGAAGCATCTTCAGTGGTGGGGGCTGATGAGCCTGGCTGGCGATGCTGGCGGAAGTAGCGAGGAGCATGGGTAGCAATTGCGTTGTGAAGAGCACGAATCATGTAAGGGTGGTAACGGTAGAAGTCTTGCTGGATGGCTTGGGCGAGGACAGGCTTGGCCGCATCGAGATGCCTGTAATCGACGTACAGGGTGGAGAGGGAGTAGCGGGCCAGACCCTTGATCTGCTCGATGTAATATCTGTCGGTGGTGGCAGCACTGGAAGCAGGAGCGAGAGCGGACGAGATGGGCTCTTCGGTGAAGGTGTTGAGAAAGTGTTCGAACTCCTGAGCCAATCTTTCGGCTGTCGTATCCATGACATGGTCTACATCAGGACGCGGACCGGCGGTGGACGGGCCTCTGCGACTACCTCGTACGCCGACAACTTCATCATCTCGATAGGCAAAAGCGTCGCTGCCCAGACCTGGGGTGCTCACAGACGGCGGGCCTCGTGGACGCGAGCCGTCTCTTTGTGCGGATCGAGCTGTGGGGGTGCGTGATTCATTGTGATCGTTGTCGGACCGGATCACGGCGTCGAGAAGAGACGACATGGTATGGGCGGCTGCTATGGTTGTGCTTGCCAAACAGAAAGCCGACAAAACAACATGCAGATGTTTGGCCAAGCCGGCGCGAGAGCGAAACGCGGAGAACGCGAGCCACTTCAGCGCCAAAACACTTTACGCCCAATGGGGTTAGACTGAGAGCGGAGCGGCTTGGAGATTGCCATGTGGGCGTGGGCCCATGTTCTTCAGGGTCACCAAATTCCACTTGTTCGCGCCCGCTTTGTTTTCTCCTTGCCTCTGTCCCAGTCTTGACGAGTCGACCACTCCATTTCGAGCACCTTCAGTCCGCCCTCGCCAACATGCCTACCACCACTACTACCACTGTCGCCCAGCCGCAACCAATTACCGCCGAAAACATCCTCCGCCTATTCCCCCAGATCAACACCTCCCTAGCCAATGCCACTTCTGCCACCCACGACAACGACCTCGACGGCTACGATGAAGAGCAGATTCGCCTTATGGACGAGGTCTGCATCGTTCTCGACGAGAACGACCTGCCCATTGGTAGCGCCAGCAAGAAAGTTTGTACGTCTAGTCCCTGTATGCCACCAATCATATCATCTATCGCTGACCCTCACCGCTAGGCCACTTGATGGAGAACATTGAGAAGGGTCTGCTGCACCGCGCTTTCTCCGTCTTTCTCTTCGACAACAAGAACCGTCTGCTCCTGCAACAAAGAGCCTCTGAGAAGATTACTTTCCCCGACATGTGGACCAACACCTGCTGCTCACACCCTCTTGGTGTCCCCACCGAGACCGGCTCCACCCTCGAGACCGCCATCATGGGCGTCAAGCGTGCTGCTCAGCGCAAACTTGACCAAGAGCTTGGAATCAAGGCACACCAAGTCCCTCTAGACCAGTTCCACTTCCTCACCCGCATCCACTACGTCGCTCCTAGCGATGGCAAATGGGGCGAGCACGAGAGTATGCCAATGCCCGCGATCACTCCCCAAAGCTTTGGACTAATTCTTCTTTAGTTGATTACATCCTTTTCATCAAGGCCGACGTTGATCTCGAAGAGAACCCCAATGAAGTCCAGGCCACCAAGTACATCACCGAAGACGAGCTCAAAGCCATGTTCAAGGACGACTCGCTCCTGTTCACGCCGTGGTTCAAGCTCATCTGTCAGAGCATGCTCTTTGAGTGGTGGGGAAGCCTTGACCAAGGCCTTGACAAGTACAAGGGCGAGACCGCCATCAGGCGTATGCTTTAATTCTCTCTGCTCTGTTCATGAGTTGCATAGATTTCCTTTAACACTTTTAATACACATGCGACAGCCCAGGGCGTTGGGATGGCATTGGAGAAGTCATAGCGTTTGAAAGAGATACCCCATCATTACCACATGCAGAAGTCCCCTCTTTCTGAACAAAATTTATCCAAAGTCGTATTGGGAAGGAAGGAACGACACCTGACAGTCAGCACCTGGAGGAGCGGCCACCTTCCTGCACTTTTTCCAACATCTTCTCAAAAATGTAAATCGACTTGCAAATCTTTCAGTCACACCACCACGCCGCCATGTTCTCAACATTGCCCAGGAAGAAGACCTTGACGACTTACTCAAAGAAAGCACAACGAATCAACCACCAATCGACTCTCGCTTCGCCAAGCTCGCATGACAAACAATACCGTAGAAGACGCGTTACATTGACCTCTCCCGTTCGTGGCGACATTCTTCCCGCTAGCCCAAGCTCAATATCCGTCTCTCTTTCAGGACAAGACGACCATGAAGATGACGAATTGTCGCAAGCTGAAACAGATGTCTCTCTATCAGAGGTCCAAAGACGCTCGGAGCCTTGCCCAGCTCACGAGCTTGCATTCGCAACATCACAAGATCGAGCTGCGAGCCCTGTAAGCTCTTCCGAGCACGACTCCATCTCAGATGAAGATCTGATGCCTACCGATCGTGGTGGCACGAAGCGTATTCGGAGAGCTGTAAAACATCAACCGCTAAGCAAGCTGAGAAGATCATTGAACATCCGGCCCAAGAAGTTGCAACTCGTTGTCAAACAACCGACGTCCATTCCATCAACGGGAACCCTTCGGGCTATCGAGAGAGGCGCAGATGGATTCGATGAGATGAATCTTGTTCTTTTAGCAGCATCAAAGCCAAGAAACACTAAGCGCAAGGTTCCCAATTCGACCGCAAGGTTGGATATCATCAGGGGGCCTCATCCACATGTCGACTTTGACCATTCAGATTGGCTGGCAGTTCCTTACCGAAAACTCCTCGCTCAAGAACCGCAAATGTCTTTTAGCGCAGTCGAGGCGGCCAAAGAGAAGCCTGAAGCTGAAGAACTGTTCGTAGGAGACGTCCGTCCAAAAGAGGAGGGAGTTAAGGCTTCGTCAAAATCGCCCACCCGGCCATCGGCCAAAGAGGTACTCCTGTATGCCCAGCTCTCATCTGTGTCGGCACCGATCATGCGGCGGTCATGTTTCGATGAAGAGAGCGAGGATGGCTACGCCAACGGCTTCTTGTATGAAGGAGACGGCGATATGGAGCAGAGGTCGAGTGATGCGGAACAGGATGATCTTGGGGTGGGCTCAGTCAGCTAGCAGCGTGACGAGTCATCAGAACTCCGTCAATCTCAGCAGCTATTGTCACATCAGGCAAGCATCAGAGGCGCAATGTATGCTGAACAAGCAACGGCACGAGGAGCACTCTCGCCCACCAAGTCATGGATCTCAGAGACAGTGACTTCTGCTAGACATTGAGGTCGACAAATGGAAATATGATCTCAGTTAGCTAGACCCGACAGCAGAGAACAATGATGCATATATAGAGGATAGCTGTATCAATGGACAGAGAGTCAGAGACGAAGATGAGGCTGATAAGATGGAAAAGATCGATAAGATAACAACCCCGCAAAAAACGAAAACAAAGTGTCGACTGGGGGAATTTTCTCGGTCGACGGCTTCACCTTGGTGGCATGGATCTGCTTGACAGTGGTTGAGAAGGGCAGCAAGGATGGGATCGAGCGCCAAAAAGAAGAGAGAAAAGAAGGCCGACTTCCAAAAGACCAAGCTCAAAGTCGGCAAGACAAAGGCCAAAGCAGCAAACTTCACCGACACGAGTTTCAAGGCAAAGTCGATTGTGCTCAACCAGCAGTCGCTCGCGACCTCGGCCCCTTCGCTCGACCAGCAATTCACACACCAGCTCTCGCTCGCCAGTTCAAAGACCGACTCGCAGCGCCGCGATGCCATCAACTACCTGACCAACATCATTACCGAGCGCCCGAACAATCTGCCTCTGCCCGTTGCGACCATCCTCCCAAAGATCCAGCCTCTAATTCTGGACGCCTCCAACTCGGTCCGCGCCGCTCTCACAAAGCTGCTGCGTGCTCTACCGCCCGCCCATGTCGCTACCCATGTCGACCACATGCTGCTGTACGTGCGCGCCGGTATGACCCATCTGGCCGCCGAGATCCGCAACTCGTCCCTCGATGTGCTAGAATGGCTGCTCCAAACCGCCGGCCAAGAACTCGTCAGTTGCGCAGGCGGCTGGCTCAAGACCCTGCATTGCTTCTTGACCCTTCTGGGCTGGCATTCAACCACACAGCCTGGAAACTGGTCCTCTGAACGCGCAGTCTCCTTTGGCAAACCCGGTTCCGCTGCCTCGAAACTTCTCATCAAGCAGTTGAGCATTCTGACCATGTTCTTGCGTGCCGCCTTCACCGATGAATCTGCTTCCGACCAAGCTCTGGCAAATGCCTCATGCTTCCCCCTGTGCAGCACCGAGCACCAGATTTTGTACGCTCGTTCAAATCCATTCCGCGGTCTCAATCTCTTTGGCGCTCCCAAAGATGCCGAGAACGCCATGTATGACGACGCAGAGGCTAGAAAGAGAGCATTCGACGATGCTTCCGTGCGTGCTGTTGCCCGTGGTGTCCAAGCCGCCAAAAAGGAGGGTGGTGAGATTGGAAGAGCCGCCTCTGGTTTGGAAAAAGCCTTGGTCGATGGCATGGGCGAGTTTCACCGTGACGCAGAGTAAATGGGAACAAATTCAAGCTATCCCATCTCTTTACACATACCAACCACACACGTCCGATACTTTGTGTCTGTTGCATCATTCGCT
>Ga0058697_10001025_pt1 | contig 10598 bp, 8 predicted proteins | sample AgamicAsMae_FD_66619 | JGI IMG/M metagenome (GOLD analysis project Ga0058697, IMG submission 66619) | Agave microbial communities from Guanajuato, Mexico - As.Ma.e | ecosystem: Host-associated > Plants > Phyllosphere > Phylloplane/Leaf | place: Guanajuato, Mexico | collected 2012-06-04
CCAAGCCTCGAGATTGTCGATCTCATTTGCTTGAATATGCTGTTGAGATTGCATTGGGACTGTAAGCAGTTACACCTCAGCTGAATGCGTTGTGTGACGAAGCTGATTGATGGCAGTAATGGATGCCGACTACAACACAGCACTGACCCTTCTGCTAAGATATCCTGCTCTAGAAGATGGAAAGTCACCACAGGAATTCGTGACAAATGCAGTATACCTAAGAAACAACTTCACCCACACAGGCGCCAGCACACTAGTCGAGAAATACTCGGGAAGACCTCTACCAGAGCCTACAGAAACGCCCACCAATACACTACAACCCTCCATGCCAGGAAACTTGCGAATGCAAATGCCAGGTCGCGCATCTAGCAACTTCGAAGACATGCTCCAAGGAGCGGCAAAAGGCGTACTCCAACGAGGCGAAAAATGGGGCATTAACAAGGCCTTCCGCGATGCCATGGATGAAGTACGCAAAGGTGTGCGGGAAATCCAGGCCGCGCAGACGCCTCAGGCACCATCGCGACACACACGCGGATTGTCCAGACAAAGCGGGACGTCGGACAGATCAGCGAATCCGAGTTTGCAGCTTACTGTGCTGGAACAACGCAACACGGCACTGTCGAAGATGCTCAAGAAAGCCATCGATGACCTGTGGACCTATCATGAGACTGCTGTAGGAGGTAAGGCATCAGAAGAGGATTCATTGAAGGGATTGAGTATGGCAATTGCGAAAGTGCAGTTTGTTCAGGTGTATCTCGAAGACGCATCAGTGCCCCTATCTGCAGAAGAGGACACCGTTGAAGCAAGTAAAGAAGAAGCTGTCGAGGTCACAGAAGTTCAAGCGCAAATCAAAGAATCGGCAAGTGCCCATATCGAGGACAAAGCCGCCGCTCAAGAGACAGCGGAGACGGCAGACACCAAGGCGATTGATGCTGCAGAGAATGCAACGAAATCAGTCGAGGTGTCCACTCAACAAACCAAAGATGCTGCACCAGCAAAGACCACGAAAATACCCGACATCCCACTCGACTTTCACACTCCAAGGCCCACACTAGCGCAATCATCGTTCTCCTGGATGCTAGGCCAATCTCCAGAAACAAGCGCCAGCAGCTTTGCTCAAGCAAAAGGACTGGCCCCATCAGATATACGACGCCGAAGCAAAGGCTTCTTGTTCGGTGAGGACGACGATGCGAGAGCAGGAAGTCCAGAAAAGAAGAAAGACAGTAAGAGAGGCAAAGACAGGAAGAAGCAGGTCAAGAAGGAGGTACTGTTTGAGCAAGAGCCTGTCGAGGAGGAGTTTGATCTGGGCGCTTTGGAAGAGGAGAAGAAGGCAGGGAGAGAGAAATCAAATGCCGGAGCTGATGGTATCAAGAGTAAATAACGAAAACATTCAATTATGGTCAGGATTAAATCATATCTTTTCATTATGCTTCATTCAACTCGTAAGATGTTGTGTAGAGATAGTTAATGACCTAAGTGTAATATAGTTCTTGGGCCGCGGTAGACCAATGGCGCGATGCAATTGAGCCGGCGTGTGGTCGGTCAAGCTTTCTTTACTTCTTCTTGGGAGCCTTCTTCTGTGCCTCCAGATACGCTCCCCAGCCGGGACCAGTGAGCTTGGGCAAGAACTTGCCGACTCTCTGCTGGTAGATCTTGTACTCTGGGTATTTTTCGGCGCTCAGCTTCTCGGTAAGCCAAGTGCTAGATTGGAAGAGGATCAGGTACGACATGGCACCAAAACCAGTCCAGTTGTACAATGAATTGGTCTCAAGACAAGACCATTGGTACAAGGTGACCCAGACGAGCTGCTCACCCAGGAAGTTGGGGTGTCTCGAGTAGCGGAAGAGCCCAGTAGTGTTGAAGCCTGGCTCGAGGTCCTCGCGAGTCCAACCAGCGGGAACCTTGGCCGTCTTCTGGTAAGCGTGCTTGGCCTTGTGGAAGTTCCACTGAGAGCCGTCGGCAAAGAACTCGAGGACAACGAGGGCCATGAGGACGCGGGCGACGACTATGTCGGTGGTGTTCATGCCCTGACCAGAAACGCGAGAGGCAAGCATGAGGATGTAGGTGGGAGTGGTGACCATGAAGAGCAGAACACTCTGGGCGATGCAGATAAACAAAACGTTGAAGATGAAGAAGAGCGGGCGATTGACCCAGCTGCGTACTGTTTCCCATCGGTAATCCTCGGAGCCGATGCTGTATCCACCTCTGCGCCAGTAGTTGAACGTCAAGCGCATGGACCACATGACACTAAAGGCCAGTACGTTATCGAGTCTCTGAGTAGGGAGGCCATTCATACGAGCCCAGATGTCGTAGTGGATGTGGTAGACGGTAGGTAGCAAGCTCCAGCAGCGATCGACCTGCGAGTAGTTTCTGTTGATCTCGGAGACGACCAGGAAGATAGGCGTGATTGCCAGAGCAAAGGCGAAGCCGGAGATCAGGGGGTTGGTGGACAGATACACATGCTTGAGAGCTTGGGTATCAAGGCCTGCTTGTAGGATCTGCTGAGGCAGCGTGTAGAGTTGGTCGACGAAGGGGAGGACCGTCTTGCTGAAGTCTACGGTATCGGCGAGCGTCTTGACGAGAGGCAGCGCCGTGCCGACCGGTGGAGGAAGCAGCATCTTGTGGAATACAGAGAAAAAGAGGTCAATCTGGTATGAGTGAAAGATGGAAACGTGGATTCGACACGCGAAGGAAGCTCGAAGCAACAAACCAGGAAACAACGATCATCTACTCGTCATCGCCAAGCATCACAAAAGGGTCCTCTGAACGCCCGGATCGTGCCGCTCCATCATCTTGTCCCGATTAGGCAGCCTCGCGTCTTCCGCCTTCCATACGCGTTAGGACTTTTTGCTGCAACTCGGCGACTCGACCATCGAGCAACACAATGGTCTGAATAAGTCAAAAGTGCCCGCAGAGATGGTGACCAAAGTCCTCTGTGTGGCAGAGAAGCCCTCAATCGCCAAAGCTGTGGCTGGCCATCTTTCAGGCGGCTCACATCGAGTTGTAAGCTTTACCCATTCCGCCACTTACAATTCACGCATCCTTACTGATTCACGCTGCAGTCCAACACACGCACGCCATATCTCAAGAATTACAGCTTTTCCTACAACTTTCCTGCTTGGGGTGCCTGTGAAGTTGTCATGACGAGTGTTGCTGGCCATCTACAAAGTACCGACTTCGCAGCTGACTTCAAAAACTGGAGAGGTGTTGATCCAGAGCGTCTTTTCGAAGCCCCACTGGTAACTTATGTGGAAGAGAAAAACAAGGGCATCTCCGCAAACATCGAAACACAGGCCCGCAACGTGAATGTTCTCTTCATCTGGACTGACTGCGATCGAGAAGGCGAGCACATTGGCAGTGAGATCAGGGAAGTGGCTCTCACCAGCAACCCCCGCTTAAGACAACCTGGCAAGGTTGTGCGAGCTCGCTTCTCAAATATCGAAAGAGCCCATATCATACAGGCTGCTCGAAATCCCGTTCCGCTTGACGAGAACTTGGCAAATGCCGTTGCTGCCCGAGTCGAGCTCGATCTTCGCATTGGTGCCAGTTTCACGCGCTGGCAAACCTTGGAAATCTTTGAGTATCTCAAAATGCGAGGCGTATTTGGCCCTGAAGACAAGAAAATCTTCAGTTACGGAGGCTGTCAATTCCCGACACTCGGTTTTGTTGTGGATAGGTATTTCATGGTCAAGAACTTTGTTCCGGAACCTTACTGGGCAATCAAAGTCACGCACATCAAGGAGGACATTACTGTCAACTTCAGATGGGCTCGCATCAATCTCTTTGACCGAATGGCTGTGATCATCATCTTCGAGAGATGTCTGACTGCCAAGTACGCAAAGGTCATTAAGGTACAGACCAAGCCTGCCAGTAAGTGGAAGCCATTGCCGCTCACGACTGTTGAAGTGCAGAAGATGGGCACCAGGTTTTTGCGTATGGACAGTCAAAGAGTCATGAAAGTTGCGGAGGATCTCTACACTCGAGGGTTCATCAGTTACCCGAGAACCGAAACAGATCAATTTGACAAAGGAATGGACCTCAGAGCTTTGGTCCAGAAGCAAACTCAATCGCAGGCATGGGGACAATTTGCTCAGGGGTATGCTGTCCATCTCATCTCCAACATGTGCACGTGCTAACAGATTGTAGTCTTGTGAACGGAGGCTTCAATCAGCCAAGACAAGGCCGTAACAACGACAAGGCCCATCCGCCAATCCATCCGGTCAACTTCGTCACGCCTAACGCACTCAACAACCAAGACGAGCGCAAGGTATACGAGTTTGTGGTCAGAAGGTTCCTTGCCTGCTGTAGTGAGGATGCCAAAGGCTCTCGCGATGAGGTCGGGATACTATACGGAACCGAGATGTTCAACGCCTCTGGACTGTCAGTGCTTGCAAGGAACTACCTAGACGTTTATCCCTACGACAAGTGGACTAGCACACAACAGCTTCCACAGTTCCAGGTAGGAGAAACGTTCGAACCTACTGAAGCGAGAATGACTGAAGGCAAGACGAGTCCACCTGGCTTTCTGACAGAGCCTGATCTTATCGCGCTCATGGACGCAAATGGCATCGGCACCGATGCTACAATGGCCGATCACATCGCCAGGGTCAAAGAACGTGAGTATGTCATGACACGACCTCGGACTCAGCGAGCACCTGTGGAAGGGGAAGAGGGCAGAGAGGAAGGTGAAGCACCGCCTGTCCAAGAAGACGATGACGACGGTGGAGGTCGAGGCGGAGGCAGAGGACGTGGTCGAGGAAGAGGAAGAGGTGGTAGAGGCGGTCGAGGTGGCGGGGCAGGCGGACGAGGCGGAGGCCAGCAAGGTGGTGTAGAGGAGTTCATCCCAACCACCCTCGGCGTAGCCCTTGTCAAAGGCTATGAAAACATGGGATTCGAGATGAACCTGAGCAAGCCCTTTCTCAGGAAAGAGGTAAGTCTGCACCTATCACACATCAGTGAATCCGACTGATGATTCAAAACAGATGGAGACCAAGATGAAAGAGATATGCGCAGGTACTAAAACCAGGGGTGATGTGGTGCATGAGAGCCTGGACATGTACAGGGATGTCTATATCAGAACCAGACGGGGCATCAACATCTTGAAAGCGGTGAGTAGTATCACGCAAAAAAGCAACGACGAACACATGCTGATGAATGGCGGGACAGTCGGTCGACAGATATGTGCCGGGTGCAGGCGGCAACAGGTGATGAGGAACACTCGCCGAGTACAGTCAAAGAAGCAAGTGCAAGGAAGAAGCAAATGCAGTCGCAAGGAACAAGCAACGCCACAAGAGATAGCGAACTGTACATCGAGGATCGCTGTTGTGAGGTTACAATGAATGTGCTTGCTGCCGACAGAGTGTGCTGTCTTCATAACCAACATCGGTATTAAATTTGCGAGGCTCTCACCTTCACACGCTCTAGGATGATGGTTCGGGGAGGTTGGTTTTGCAACCTCGGTCCGCGTGAGGAGTCTCGGCCGGAGGATAAATGTCAATTGCGGGCGCGCAGGACCATGACAAAGATGGTACAAGCGAGGTCAACAGACGGTCGCAGGGCAGGCGGCGAAAATGTTCCAAGGATAAAGATAGGACATGAGACAGAGGGCGCATGGTGATCCCCGGCTGGTTCTGTTTCTAGACCGTTAGAAGCGTCGTAATAACGTTCGCATCCGGGCGTTGTTTTTGACAAGAGGACCCCCACACGAAAGGGGAAAAGAAGGGTTAAAGTTGTTGATGCAGACCGACGTCGACGACAGGTTGCATTTGGGAGGCATTTCTCCCCTCATTGTTTCTTTTGACGGGCCTCGTGGAGCACGCATATTAGCACGCATCATCGTTCATCTGGTTGCGGGTATCCGATCAGGCTGACAGGTCTTGCAAGGGCATTTGAGATTCATCCGAGATTTTGACTCTGGACCGCCGCCACTCTTTGTGCACGAGCCCGCAGGTCACACTGATCTCTGTTGTTGACGCTCTGCTGCTGCTTTGTCGTCGTGCTCATTCCTGGTCTGTACGAGCAACTTGTCAAGTACTCGCACTCTGTCAATCTCTACGTCGAGTTGTTGGGGTGGCGGCTCGAGCATGAGTTCGCCGGTATGCAACAATCATGGCAAGTGTGTCGGATGAAAACTCTCGCATGCGCCATCTGACCGCGCTGAAGGCTTCCAACCATCGCCCGCCCAACATGACGACGAGCTCCGCATCTTGTCGCGCATCCAGAGTACAGGCAGTCTCTTGTCCATGCCAGCCCGTGGCTCCATGTCGGCCGACGTCCAGCGTCCGAGAATGTCTTTCGACGCAGCAGCCCTCGAGGCCGCCGACCTGCGCAGCATGACCAGGTCAGACCCTGCACCACCACATGGCTCCCATGCACCCACTGACTAGCAATCACAAGGTCGCCTACCCTGCCTGAACGTGAAACCGGTCTGCGTCGCATCAGACAGTCCAACCACCGCCAACCCACTTCACCTCAACTACAAACCTCGCGCTCACCTTCGCTGAACATCAATATTCCGTCCCAGCCGCTGCCTGCTTCCTTGCCCTCAGGCCCTTCGTCGCCCACGCTGCCTTTTGGCGAGGACCTCAGCCGATTCCCTTCCGAGTCTTTGCATTCCTTTTCCTTCGCACACCAGTCCGAGACGTCGATACACGACCGCCAGATGATACTCAAGAGATCGGTCGACTTCATGAAGGACAGACCGGGGTGGGGCTCTTCGAATCCCGCAATCTTGAACGCTCAAGCAAAGGTTACCGGAGATCACGAAGCACAAAGCATGATGGAACTGTTGGCCCGCGCAAACCTGCTAGGCACCGATGGCAACTCGTTGCTAGCCCCGGGCCTGGGTATAATGGGAGCTCCGCTCACTGGTCCCGCCGATCTCTCAGCCGACAACATCTTTGAGAAGAGCTTCACCGCTCCGATCAGCGAGAGTCCAAAGGACTTTGATGATGACCTGGTCATGTCGCCCACCTCTGCTAAGTTTGTCAAGCCATCTGAAGAGAAGGAGTTGCTGCAACCTGAGATTAAGCGCGTCGCGCTAAAGCGCACTTATACCGACACGAGTGGTCTGAGCCTGCAGCATCGCCTTGCAGATGCTCTAGCCACGCCTTACCATGCTGCTGATGTAACCCGCCGTGCAGAAGCTCTTACGCCTAGCCGTGTCCCATCAGGACTGCAGACCTCCAAGTCGACTACTTCACTCGCTGGATCTGCCTCTCACGGTCATGCTCATGGCCATGGCAGACAATCTGCTGCTGCCCAAGCCATTTTCACCACCGACGCGCGCGCTCCTTGGACTATCACAGCTGCGAATGATCTGGCCTGTCTGGTATTTGGTGTTACTCGTGCTGAAGTGCGCAAGATGGGCATCATGGAGGTCATCCGTCCAGAGCGACGCAAATGGCTTGAGAACAAATTGAGACAGCCTGACTCGGACCTACACGCCCAAGCCACCAAGTCGCCCAACCACAGCCCTTCAAATTCAGCTCTCGCAAAAGGCAACGGCGTAACAGCTAAACTGCTGAACAAGCCCCCTGCTCGCCAGACTTACCAGAGCAGACGCTCAAAAACCGTCAACGGTATCGATTCGGCTTCGACGACGCGCCGCGCTGTCCCCAACTCTTCGCAAAAATCACGCGGTGTGTTGCTGTGTGGCGATGTCGTCCCTATTCAGAAGCGTAACGGTGACATCGGATCTGCCAGTTTGTGGGTGAAAGAGAAGCAGGGTGGTCTGATTTGGGTGCTCGAAGAAATCGCCGAGGACGTTGCATACATCACAGTCGACGAGATTGGCTGTGTCGAGAAAGGTGTCGGTGACTTGGAATCCATTTGGGGCATCGAGAGGGTGCGTAGGGGCACAGATATTAGGAAACTGGTTCCCGAATTACCGAAACTGGCCGGCACGAATACTGGTATGTTGGACTTGGATCAAATCGCCACGACACGTCGTTATACCGCTCGCACAGCAAACAGCATCAGCGTCCCGATCACAGTTGACCAACTCTCCGGTCAATCAACTTTGCGTATTTCCAGCTTCCCTCACATCGCGGGAATTCTGGTCCTCAATCCGGACACATTGAAGATCGCCAGCTCAAACAACGTCTTTTCGGCCTCTCTTTTCGGCCACGATGCTCCTGACGGCCTTCCCATTACTGACTTGATACCCTATTTCGACAGTATACTTCATCTTTTGACCGACGAGGACAAGATTCGCCTGGTCGACGGTCTTGTCATCCCAGAGCACAGTTTCAGGAAAGCCCGCGCTCTTCTGGCCCTTCGTGAAGGCCGCGCAGATGCCGCTTCGATCTTCCTCAAGCCCAGCGGTCTACCTGCGAAACACAGAGACGGTTCTGATATTATGATCGACGTACAGATGCGCGTCGTTAAGAGCGATCGCCATAGCTTCGACAGCATTCCGGAACACCACCGTATAGATCCAGACTCGTTGCCCGCATCTGAGGTGGTTTACGCTTTATGGATCACGTACTCAAGGCAGCTTCATGCGGTCAACCACGGCGTTGGTCCTGTTGTCTCGGCGGCGTCCAGACCTGCCACTCCTCCACAACAGCCAGTACCCAAGCCCTCGAGCTCGAGCGGAGATCAGGACAGCGAAGACTCTAGCAGCGATAAAGGCAGCGTGACAAAGGCAAAGATCGACACTCCTTCACTGATCACCCAAGGATTGCAATCATCGCCGTCTCAATCGCATTCACCAACTCAATCACATGCATCAGGGACACCACTGCTCACGAGCGAACCTTTCGAGCATCCATCGCCTGCTGCGGTCAAAGCTGGTGCAACCACTATCAAGAAGAAGACTATCGCCGATTTCCTTATTCTTGAAGAGATGGGACAAGGAGCATACGGTCAGGTGAAGCTTGCGAGGTATAAGAAAGCCAATGCACAGAAGATGTGCATCAAGTATGTCACCAAAAGGCGCATTCTCGTCGATACGTGGACTAGAGATCGACGTCTCGGCACGGTACCATTGGAAATTCACGTTCTGGACTATTTACGACGAGATGATTTGCAACACCCGAACATTGTCGAGATGGCCGACTTTTTCGAAGACGATATCAACTATTACATCGAGATGATTCCGCACGGTCTGCCGGGTATGGACTTGTTTGACTACATTGAACTTCGCGTAAACATGGAGGAGAAAGAGTGTCGAAAGATCTTCGTCCAAGTCGCGAATGCCTTGCACCACCTGCACATCAAGGCCAAGGTCGTGCACCGAGACATTAAAGACGAGAACGTCATTCTCGATGGAGACGGTGCGGTCAAGCTTGTGGATTTCGGCAGTGCGGCATACATCAAGTCAGGCCCCTTTGACGTCTTCGTCGGCACTATCGACTACGCAGCACCTGAGGTTTTGCGTGGTAGTCCTTACCGAGGCAAAGAACAAGACGTCTGGGCGCTCGGTATTCTGCTATACACAATCGTGTATAAGGAGAATCCATTCTACAGCATCGACGAGATTATGGATCACGACTTGCGCGTACCGTATGTCATGAGCGAAGACTGCATTGACCTCATCCGCAAGATGCTGGACCGCGACGTTGAGAGGCGTATCGGCATCCAAGCTGTTCTTGACCACCCGTGGTGTACATACGTCGACCCAGAGGATGACTAAACGACTAGCGACACTCGTGTTGCGCCCAATCTCTTTTTGCCTTTTACTTTCGCTTTCGTTGTTTTATTGATGTCTTCCTGCACGATTCCCTTATTGCTTTCTTTTTTTCTTGGTTCGGAAGCACTGTTACTTTGTTCCGAATTGCCGCTTTTGCAAATACGAAAACCTCCGAATACCATACAATGAACGACAGCCAGATTGATGAGAGCGAATATACGTGGGCGGATGAGAGGAGGGGGGATGGAAGGAATACCATACAGTGGAGGAAAACACACAAGAGGAACACATCTACGAATAAACTGCTGAACAAAGCAATGCATAGGAGGTGAGGCTCGTCTACTCGTCCTCTGTTTTATCTTGGTATACTCACTATACACCACTGCTTTCTCGACTACTCTTCTCTCTATACGTGAATACTCTCGAATGTTGCGTGCGAATCTTGAGGATTGAAGGCCAACGTGTATCGCGAGTTGTCAACCAAAGGTTCGCTTCAAGGTCAAGGGTCTTCAGATGGCAACGCTTCTAGAACTCGTTCAGAGCATACCCCATGATTTTCCAATGATTGACACGGACGCCGGAGACGCTTTGCTCCGGCATCCGCGTTCTAGCCCTGAGAATGACGACTCACGAATCGCCAATCCAAGCTCTGATAAATCAGCCGTCTGGTCTGATTTGAAAGGAACAATGAAAATATGTAGAGAAGCGCATGGAAGCATGTGAGATTGAAATGTTTCGCATCCGTTACCCAAGTGGACTCGAGTGGTACCATCGGTCTTTAGAGATGAGGGTTTGGTAGCTCGTATCGCATCGTATGTAGAATTAGGCGCTTTTAAACTCCGATGGCCGTCAATGACCTAGCCAGGCAGTGTAAGCAAAAAGTAAACGGTCCATCAGAGACTCGTTCGAGGCTTGCTGCACATCGAATGCGCTTCATCCACCAACCGCGCGCCATCTCTACGTG
>Ga0058697_10001027_pt1 | contig 10588 bp, 8 predicted proteins | sample AgamicAsMae_FD_66619 | JGI IMG/M metagenome (GOLD analysis project Ga0058697, IMG submission 66619) | Agave microbial communities from Guanajuato, Mexico - As.Ma.e | ecosystem: Host-associated > Plants > Phyllosphere > Phylloplane/Leaf | place: Guanajuato, Mexico | collected 2012-06-04
CATTGGTTGCGTTTGACTGCATTCAGAATTTTGGTGAGTCTCGCAAGGACCCAGCGTTGACAATGTATCAAGGCTGTAGTGCTCTTGCTATTGAGCCGGCAAGTATACATGCTCCAGTTTTGCGACTGTTCTGCGCCGATCAGGCTGCATTGTGTTGGTCGGCGGTTGTGTTCGATTCATGCCTCGTAGAGCTTCATTCTCTTCTCGCGTCACAAGCAGCTCATGCTTGAGTCTCTCATTGTCCGTTTCCAGGGAGTTTGTGCGTACTTCCAGAGCTGATAGTTGGGCTTCTAGTTCTTGCACTCGCTGACGTTTGCGATCACGAAACGCTCGCTGACTATGGCCACCACGATGTGTTAGCGCTGGAATACTCCACGTAATTCGAACGCTGGATACATACGCGGCCCGATTCTGTGCTTTTCGTCGTCGCTGTGCTGGCGTCAGAGGCTCCTTCTCCTCGGATGTGGCACTACTACGTCGTCGTTGATACTCCAAAAGCTCATCAACGTTGAACTCTACGACCGGAGAGGTAGATTGCCCGTAGTCGACCTCGACACCATTCCGATACATCAAATGTTGTCCTGGAGGCACGATCGCGTACCCATTGTGGCCGTCAACAGCTACCGGTTCAGCTGGTGTTGTGTGGTCTGAAGTCATGATCGGAGACGGGGCGAAAACGTTGCCTATTGGCGGAGCGAGTGTGTGCTGCTCATAGCCGTAGGTATACTGAAACAGCATGAGTACATGTCTTGTGCAACCTGTCATAGGTTGTGCGTACCTGTGGCACTCCCGACCAAGCAGAGTGTGTATGCGTGAACCCTTGATTGTGATGTGCATATATGGGATGATGACAGGCGCCTGTCGTCACGCAAGCTTGTTGGTAATCCATACCTGATTGGATGGTTGCGGCACGACTGGCAAAATAAGTTGATCAGGTAAAAAGATGCTGTTCGAGAGTGCTGATTATGGGTCGAAGTGGAATTCAAAAACAAGTAACAATGCTTGTTGCACAATGTGTCCGGACCAGGTTGACAGAAGTAAACACGATCTCGTCTTTTGACAAATGATGTGGCTTCTACGTTTGAGGCAGGGTGCTTTATTGAAATAAGAACAATCAGCCGTCCGAGTCAAGTAAAAGACGCAGGGGCTTTGGCGTGTCAATCAATTCACGGCACGAAATCGTGGCTTGATCAAAGACGGGGACTTCAGTCCTGGTCGTTTGGAGCCTCGACTGTCAGACAGCTTGGACAGACCTGGCACCGCTGATCCGATCTGTTGCGGGACATCAGCACGTTCTGGTGGGCCATGTATCTGTGCAAGCGTGGTCTAATACCATGTGATTGGCTCGATCACCGCAATGGATATTGTACAGCCCTGAATATGATTACTGATACTACAAGAGGATTTCGAGGATTGAATCTACGGGAGGTAACTCATTGGTGGAGTCGTGCGTCTGATGAAGTTTTGTTGTGATGTAGTCTAGCGGTCACCCACAACTGTATGCACGCGGCAATTCTCCTACTGTAACCTTCTATTATCCATATTTCTGCGTTGCTTCGGTATCTAACCTTGTTATGGGACCATGACTGGTGATCCTCGCTAAAAGCAAGCCACAACCTGGCTCCACACGCCGAAATCTCTCGGGAGCCAGCCGTATGCACTAACTACTGTGGACCAACCTCTCACCTTGGAACATGAGACAATAGATTGATCAGTCTTTCGAAGAAAGGGTTCGTTATCTTACGACGGATCTTAAGACGCGTCGGACGTTGAAGTTCCATTAGCTCTCAAAGACTCACACATATAGGCTTCCTGGGCTCGACTCTTTCAGCTGTTAGGAATTACTCTCCGAGTCATCTCTGACCGAAGAAAGCCGTAGTCTGCACAAGCCATCGGGCTTGGGCCTCGAGTTCAGCCAGAACGCAAGATCGATTCTTGTTTAGAAAGAAGCTAAAAAGAGCGTTGATCGTTTAAGTAACTCCTTGGAAACATTTGCCTGCAGAACCAGCTCAACTGTTGCTCCTAGAGACTCAACCGCCCATGAATCCTTCGAAAGCATGAATCATAACCCATGACCCTGAACAGCTCCCACCTGCGTCTACGCGTTGTTAGAAGCAGGAATCCCTGGCAAGGTACTCAGACGTTGTCTCAGTACTGTACCGTGCACCCATAGTGCTCGGTTCGACTTCCGATGTCTGATGGATGTCACTCCAACATCTTATGCACCATCCTGTAAGACTGTTGATCATGTCTTTCCGCTACGGCATGTTCGTAGCCTTCCGCAACCTTATCGAAAATCAATCTTCCCTGAATGTCTCCGCCTGTGCTCTGATCTGTTTCTGCGAATTGAACCTGCCTTTTTGATTCATGCCTGTTCAGCCATTAAACTTCTAACTTCTGTCACTGCCGGAACCCGGCTGAATGGTTCGGACCTTGCACATCAGCCGCAGCAAATCACAAACGTCACTTTCCAATCATTTGCAGCAAGCTCTCTTGCTTGCAGCTTCCACGCACATTGCAGGGAGGCGTGTCAGCCAAAGCAAGAAGATCATTTGGCTGTTTGGTTCGGCCATATCGCTTCATCGCTTCCGCTTCCCGCGAGAGCGATACCCAGGTTTTCGGTAACAGAGAGGCCCGGAAAGACCCTCCACTGCATGCGACCGTTGCGATACTGCTTATTCCTTGCGCCGCTGATTTCTCTTGGACCTTACCTCCGATTGTTTCAGGGCTCATGTGCCGCAAACTACCGTGCAGCTATCGTACAGGTACCTCGGTTTGCCAGCTCCCCTTCGCTGCCAATTGGCTACTGTAGCCCACGGCGGCATCGACGACAGCCATCGAGAGTGCTGTCTCGGCTGATGCAGGCTTCGATGCATGCCTCGCAGCTAAGCTACTCGTTGTCTCATGCTTTACCACGCGCTCATGCCGCCCTGCCAAGAGGCACATGCAAGAATGATTTGAGTTCCAATTTCAGAGGAGGTTTTTACTCAAATCTCGATTGCGCGTACTATCGAAAAGCACAACACCATGGTCTTACACGTGGAGGTTACTGGATATTCCCGTGGATAAATTGGGATCGACCTCAACCCATACTTTTATCCCTCTGGCAAAGTGTTTCGAAACGTTTCTCAATACAAAGATGCACCACGTAGGGGCGCGCGAACATGTCCAGCTTGCCAGCTTGGCGGTGGGGTTCCTCACCAAAATATGGACATGTTTGCGTGCCACCCCTTCCACGAGTTGATACGGAGTTTACGATGTCCAAACCCCGAATCACAGCGGCGGTGACGCTAACATGTTCGACCTACTGCGAGCACACCCTTGTTGAGACTCACGGATAGTTGGCCGATATCTTCGGTGCACGCGGCGATCGCTTCCCCAATACTCTAATCTCTTGACCCTCCAAAGTTTCAATGCTGCCCTAATTTAACACAACCCCGACCATTTTCTGTTTAGGGTAGGTTCATCAAGAGGCTATATGTTGGTTTGTCGACTGTCAGAGTCATGTTAGCTGAACATCACCCTTGGATACGAGAGGACTGTAACCAGTTTCGATCTGGAGATGTTCTCTCAAAGGTGGCCTCACGAAAAGGCCCCATCCTTCAAGGGCCATCCCCACACACACGGGCTCGAGTCAACCGGACTAACAACAAATGGGCGAGCCGCCCGGCATACCGTACCTTCCGTCGGTCCATTTATCACCGTTGCGCTTGGCTGAGGTATCCAAGACCACTGAACCACCCAAATCACGCTCGTTATATCACAACCCTATGGCGAATGCACGGCATGCATGTACAAGTCATGTATCATGTAACGGGAATGCAGACTTCGGCACGCTATATACAGAGGGCATACAAACGAAACAGGTTTGCTCCTTCGCCCCGCAGAATCATTGCATGCGTTCCGACTAGAGCTCGGCCGCTTCGGCCAGACCAACCGGCCATCGGTCTGGGTCATTCTGCCACGTCAACGACACTTCCAAAGAGGATGTGATTCTCGATATCTCCGTTCAGACCGCTTCCTGTCGATCTCGGACCACTGTGCGCAATCCCATCAACCCTAGCCAGACAGCCTCCTCTGTGCGGATTGTTCTGCTTCCTTGCTGAGGTACGAGGTTGACCCAATAATCGAACACATCTTTGGCCTCTGTGACGCCCTTGGATGTCAGATTCTTGTCAGCTTTCAGCGCAACCTCTAGACCAGCGACGCCGCCGAAAACAATAACCATATGCCTCCATTGAGTTGGGACTGGTGGCACTGGGGAGTTGCTGCCTGATGCGCCCAAGAGAGACGCTAACGTTATGCCTCGTTCGGATGTACCGAAACTGACGTCGTAGCCACCATCATAAGGACACTCCGTGAATATCGCCGACAAAGATGACGCCAATCTTGTTGAATAACCCCAGTAGTAGCCTGTCTCTTCTCTCGGGGTATCAGGTGAGACGGCGTCGGCATCCAGGGGAGTATAACCATCCATCTGAGGCTCATCGGCAGATGCAAACTTTACTGTGACACGAGAGCCAGGAGGTACCTCAACCGGGATGCGCGTCTTTACAGGAAGTCCGCAATCCACTAGAGTTGAGACAGCGTGACCCTTACTGCGCTTGCTGTGAGGCTCTGCGAATGCTGCATCCGCGCCCATCGTTACTCCCTCACGATACTGACACCATTCGTTTGCACGCAGATGGTGCGGCATGTCCAAACTCGGCATGGCTCCAGCGGTCCTCAGATTGGGGTGCATAGGAAAGAGAGTTTTTCTGAGATGCGGGGGTGTTTCCAGATAGCTCAGGACATGGTAGAGGAAGTCGTCAGGATCCGAGTAGCCCGTGTAGCCGTCTCCTTCGAATCCTTTGCGCGGACGGGCTCCGTTTTGCGATTGGCCATCGTTGAACACGACAATCTCGTCGACCTGGAAGACTGCACATGCTCGCGCCACCTGGGCAGCCATCATTGTCTTGAGATCATGCGACTGGGCACTGCCATGGAGAATTAGACGCGAGAACCTCAATAAAACTATGCGTCAAGTCATGGGAAAGTCAAACAGACAATAGCTGACATGGTGGGTGTATAGGGCTGGCAGGAATGGGTTATAGGGCAAAGAAACGGGATATAGCTCAGAGATCGTAGTCCCTCACGAGAAGGATCCGGAGGAAGGGCTTGAAACAGTAGAACAAAAAAGCAAACGCTCAGCGCGGCAGCCTCAGAGGGGTAATTTTTCCCAGTGTTTGTGCCCTAAACGAAGGCGACACCGATGGAATTGAAGAAATGAAAATCCTCTGCACTTACTTTGCGATCACACTGCCAGGCAGCGCAATGGTCAGCGTATGTTGGCGGCCACCAGTAGGTGTGAAGACAGCTGAAGGTCTCGAAGTATCGACCTCCTCCTCAGCACTCTGATGCTGAGGCTGTTGAAAGTCCTGCTTTCTCTTCTGCACGAGGGGGCAATTCCGATCAGCATTTTTGCAATTCTACTCCAGACACGCCGAACATATTGCGCCGGCAGGAACTCACCTTGTTCTGATATCCCGACATTTTTTGTTACACAAAGAAAAATGGTCAAAAGAAAATCTTGGTGCTTCACATTGAAGTTTGGCCGATCGCATTCTGAAAGTCTGAACCACACGGGTCATCGGCCAAGGCTTTTTGAGAGTGCACGGACGCCTGCGCTCGATCAACGACATCCCTGCCACTATACAGCACAACCCTGACCTTGGCGTCTAACGACATCTCTACTTTCGTCGTCTTCCACCTTCCATCTTTCATCTCCCGAAAGACAAAATTGCCGAAAAGGATTTCATCAACCATGTCGGCATCTCAGCAGCAGCCAAGCAGGCCCTACTTCCACAACGGCCAAGCCCTTGCAGCGTAAGTAGCCTAGAAGGATCATCCTCAGCTCTCGCTACTCATCCGGACCTTGTCTCCTTTTGTATAACGCAACAAGATAGCTGAGTATACCCACCTTCCTAGTCCACCAACCACCGTGCGCATCCGCAACTTCTTCGACAACGCCTATGTCTTTCTCGGCCTCTACCTAACCACATTCTTCTCCGTAAGTGGCCTCTTGTCCCCACTACAACTGATTAGCGATACCAGTTTCTGTTTCGCAACAAGTTTGCTGGATCACTAGTGCTGATATCCACTTTCCCTTATAGTTTGATCCTGCTGCTGCGGCTGCTTCGTCGCCGTTCAACGCGAACAACAGGACTCCTGGCAAGAGACCTGGTTGGGGCTTCGGAGGTGGCAATGGAGGTCGAGGTGGTGGTCCACCTCCTGGTGGACGCAAGGTTGGCAGAGTCGATGATGTGAGAGGACCCGAGTGTAAATCATGCAAGTGATGCTGCTCTGCGGGGATCCCTGCCTTTTGCATGTATTTGCATTGTTCTTGGTTTCGAGACTTGTCGCGGGCGTTTAGGTGTTTTGCTTATCTGAAAAGGAAATCGGACCCACAAGTTATGGGGTGTAGTCTTTCCACCACGACTGTACTCTCTCATTTTTGCTATCACTTGTAAATACCTCTATACTTATTTTCCCCACTGAAGATCGAGTCAGGATGCTTGACTCCGTTCACGCAGGGTAAACGAGAGATCCTCGATCTCCACAATGTCCCTGCTTTAGGGACGTCTTCATCGTGTGGGTTGCTCTTGCCTTCATCTCTTATCTCAAAGCATCGCTTCTACGCTACTACTTGCCTTATACAGCCGATAGATCTTGCAGCCGAACACGACATCTGGGATTCGATTTCCAGGTCAACTGACTACTGGCTTCCATCTCGTCGGTTTCTTGACCCACACACCCCTATCTGCACTCCATGTTTGCAGTATCAGAGAGCTCTTTGCGTGGTCAAGATCGCCCTATGCTTTCTCTTCCCCAACCAAACTTATTCCAAATACTCGGACAGTGGACTCGTTCATGTAAAATGATATGCGCTTTCACAATCTTGACTGCAGTCTTGAGATAGGTAGGCCTTCGTATGACAAAAGCTGGAACGCTCTTGCCTTTGCTTCATCTCTTGGAGATCCACTTCCATACTCGTACTTTCCTCATACATCCAATCTTTCCGCAGCCAAACACGACACCTCTTTCATGCACCATTCTACCCTTCATCAACAGCTACTTTCTTCCTGCAATTCTCCTCGCAGGTTCGCTGCTTCTCCAAAATCCTGTTCAGGCGGCCTCTCGATATCCGCGGCCGCCGACAAGCAGGTCAGTATGGCCCAAGCGCGGATCATGCCTCTGACCTTCATCACTTTTAATCCAGTACCCATCTCTGACACTCTGCCCTTCCTACCTCGACTGCCCACACTACTTTTACCAGAGCCTCCACAAGCCACAGCAGAAACACGTTTCTGCAATACCGACGTTCACAAGACAACTACCCAACATGCAACAATCACCAGAACAGAACCAGCAACAACAACCAGCATCAACACAGTCATACACTCCCTCTGCTCCGATTCCTCCAGACCAGAATACTGCCGATTTTGCAACACAAGACTACCACGCGCAATTGAGGCTGCTGGATCAGCAAAACCGAGAGCATCTGGAAAAAGCAAGAGAGCCGGAACAGCAGGGAGCAAGGGAACAAGCATTGAGCTGCAAAGATGTCTTGGGAACTAGAGGCTCGTAGGAGTTGAGAGTTTGGTGACTGATGGTTGCTGGCTGGTGGATGGAGATATCCTACTCCTGCCTTGACAGAAGCCAATTCAGTCTTTCAAGAAGCAGCAGAGAGAACCTTTATTTATTACTGTGTTCTCTTTCATTGCTTTTGTCCTCTACACATCGCCATCTCCCACCATATATTCGCGATCTCGAAAATGCTATCGCTTATATTGTTGACACTGAGTTGCTGTAGTAGTGACCCTGTCATCCAAGATCACCTCTTTACAAAGGACGACTGTATTGACGTCAAGGATACCACAGCCATTAGTATAACTTAAGCTACTTCTAGAAGATGTCAATAGTCTGTGCATATAGTCGTTGATGCAATCATTCGACTCATATCTCTGCGTTGCTATGTTTTGGCACTTTCACCTCGAAGCCTTGATGAACACCACGGTTAACTTTAGGTCGTGTCATGGCCTGATAGTCTGATATTAGTCATTTCGATTCCAATATCCTAGATATACAATGTTTCTCATGTCAGACTTGACATCGGCTTTGGAGCATATAGATTAACAAAAGATAGTAGTGTATATGGAAGCATCAAATAGTAGTGATAGATTGTCAGGGATGCTGCTCCTGAAGCAGTATTCTCTCAGGATTATGCACAACAGCAAAAGATGTGCAAGGAACAGCAGAAGACACAAGAAAGATATCACAATACAACGACGTGTAAGTGTAAGAACAGAAATCTTATCAGTATCAACATTATATACCCTTGAACCAAGCCCTCCCCGATGACCATCCACATTAAAAACATCTTCAACCCCCACACGCTTATGGATAATAATATACAACAAGAAAAGAAAAAGAAAGACACAAAGAAAGACCGCACTAACTTCCTAGACATCACGGTAAGAGCCCTGGAACTCACCCTGCTGCTGTCCATTACCCGAAGGATAAGGTCTGGGTCCCATGGTTCCTCCACCGCCATAATATCTTCTCTGCTGGCCTCGAGCGGGACTTTGCGGTGATGTCTGTTGCTGCTGCATAGGCATCATCATTCCACCAGCTGAGGTAGGTCTAGCAAAGTCGGCTTCTGGGATGTTGTCAAAGGGTACATTATTGGCGTTCGAGCTGCCCGGTCTGCTGTTACTGTAGCCTCTGTTGTACATGCCTGGAGTACTGGCCTGCTGTGGTGGACCTGGGGATCCGACCGTGTATCGCGGGTACCAGTCCTGCTGCTGTTTTGACATGAGTTGGGCTTCTGTGGGCGCTGGCATGGGGACTTGGTATGGCTGAGTGGCTCCATACATCGAAGGAGATGATGAGCGCTGTAAAGCCCCTGAGCTGGAGTTACGGTAGAGCGGTGGTGCGGCAGCTTGAATATTGGTCATGCTGCCAAAAGATGCATTTCTGGAGTGCGAAGGTGAGCCGGCAGGACTTTGTCTCATAGGCGAACCTGATGGGAAGTAACCTTGTTGCTGCTGTTGCTGTTGCTGTTCTACAGAACCCCACGAGAAGTTGCGTCCAGGCGCTGGTGGCTGCTGTCGTGGCCCTCCACTCCAAGAAGGTGTGCGCTGATAGTTTTGGGGAGTTGTAGTGTCATATTGCTGACTACCTCGCTGGCCGCGTAGAGGGCTGGGAGACATTGATCTGTAGTCAGAGGGAGCATTGTATCGAGGCTCGTGGCGGTAGCCCTCACTATGGAGACGGCGAGTTGGCTGCATCACTGGCGACTGCTGTTGTGGAGGCGGCTGCATCGATGACTGCCACGATTGCCCTGACACAGTGGGTTGTATTTGAGGCAAGTTGGGTTGCTGATCCTGTTGATAAGAGCTCCTTCTCGACATCGTAGGCTGAATCTGCGGCAAACTGGCCTGCTGGTCTTGATGGTAAGAGCTTCTTCTACTGTGAGGCGCGTACCACCCCCCTGGTGGTGGCTGCTGGTCAGGCTGCTCCGACCGCTGCTGCGGCGGTTGCATACCGTTTTCCGTGCCATAACCCATACCTATAGGAGGAGGAGGAACGTTCTGTGGCGACATGTTCCGTTGCCTTCCAGCCACGGTGGCCTCTAGAACGCGCTCGGGCAGGTTCTTGGGCATACCTTTCACCAGTCTGTTGCTCTTTTTCGCTTCAGAATTAGACCGTCCAAATATTGAGCCCAGTCGTGAGAAGCGCTTGTTCTTCTTCTCAGGATCAGGCGTATCAGGCATGTTAGATGTGCCAGCAGAAGTCGATGAGCGTTGCACCTTCTTAAGCGTGTTACCTCTCGAACTACCGCTAGATATCTCTCTAGCCTTCTGTGCTGCGGAAGTCGGTTGCGTCGGGGCTTGGTGTTGCGGACCAGCTTGACTGACATCATTGCCACGACTTTGTCTTCCGTCTGAATTCATGCCGGATAAACCAGAAAAGCTCGACCCTCGGCTGAGTGCACTAAATATGCCAGAGCGACGCTTCTCCCTCTTCTCTTGTGCGGACTGCGTCAATGGGACTTCATCACCAGAGAAGGTACGTTGGTGATCGAACATCATAGCATTAGGATTGATGCGTTCGACCTGCGCCGGACCTTGAACCGGACTTCTGATGGAGAACCTGCTCCTGCGCGAGCCTTGAGCCATTTCAGGAGGGGGACCGACGCCAGGGAGCATATATTCGCTTCCGATTTGACGAGGATCCATGGTAGTTGGCGAGAACGTTCGGTTGGGCGGCTCCTCATAGATTATCTGCTCGCTGCTCATATGGCCAGGTTGGTGATACATCGCAGCCGGGCCAGCGAAAGGTCCCGGAGCCATTGGTGCGTTGAACTGATCGTTCTGCCAAGGACCCTGCATCTCGACAGGCGATTGCATGATTGGAGCCATGCGACCTGCTTCGTAAGGGGCTGGAACCAGGGTAAGGTTTTGCGAGCTGCCCATAAATGGCTGTTCTGCTTGTGCTCCTGGAATGGCACTGACGTCCTCGGACGAGTAAGCACCAGGTGTCGTGA
>Ga0058697_10001030_pt1 | contig 10574 bp, 10 predicted proteins | sample AgamicAsMae_FD_66619 | JGI IMG/M metagenome (GOLD analysis project Ga0058697, IMG submission 66619) | Agave microbial communities from Guanajuato, Mexico - As.Ma.e | ecosystem: Host-associated > Plants > Phyllosphere > Phylloplane/Leaf | place: Guanajuato, Mexico | collected 2012-06-04
CTACAAGACTCGCCCAAATGCTTTCACCCAAGACTATGACAACACCACTCTGCAACCTCACGGCAGCGAAGAGACGACTTTCACTGCAGAGCGTGCCCTTCGCGAGAGGAGTCGCGGGGATGCCGTTCAGGCACGATGGAAGACTCAGGGTCCTCACCTCACCAGCATGACCGAGGAGGAGTTTGATCGCTACCTCATGAACCTCGTCCGCCAGCACAAGTCCGAGTTCCGCAAGTTCCTCGAGGCTGTCAAGATGGACAAGAAGCGCAAGCACCAGGAAGCCTTGATGCGCGATCACGCAGATCCCAACACCTTTGAACTCGAACTGCAACTCAGGAGTCGCATGGACAAGGGCGAGCTGGACCAATGGATTAAAGAGCTGCGTGACGACCACCACGATCTGAGTTCGGAGCTTTCCACTCTGGTCCGCGAATTCTTCGATCTGCCCGCCTTCCCCTCTGCTGCCAGACAGTCGAGCGCTTTTGGTGCTCTTGCCAACGAGATTGCTGTCCGAACAAAGACGGATGCTGGACCTCCATCAACTCACCCCTCGGCTGGTCTTTCTTATCTGCTTACCAATGCCATCGTCAACAACCACCCCAAGTATGGTCCTCAGAGCGACCGTGAGCACGTCGAGGCTCGTGTGCTACGGACAAAGGAGGGTAACCGCAGCAGAGACACCAAGGCAGATGTTGGTCTCGGTGGTTTCGTCACTTCTATCCAGCCTGGCACACAACCCGGTCAAAGCCGTTTCAAGGACACTGCCAGAGCACCGAAGGAAGCAGCCCCTCTACACCGTCTGGACCTGTCGCTCACTGGTGGCAACAAGGTCTGGTTGCAGCCCAGATCTGCATATGTCGATGAAGAAGGTCGCATCAGAATCGATGTGGGTGAGGCAAGCCCGCAGCAGGTGGACATCAAGATGGGCAAGGAAATCAAGGAGGAGCAACCGATGTACTCGGCAATTCCTGGCAGACAGGACCAGCCTCTTGACAACTTCAGACCGGCGAGATATGGCACTGCTTTGCCAGACGAGAGGTTGCGTCAAACTCGTCCCAAGCCTTTTGAGCGTAACGAGACCGATTACAAGTCTGGTCTGGCGCAGATTGAGGCTTTGGCCAAGGGCAGGCAGCAGCAGTGAAGAGCTGGGTGAGATGAAGAGACTGTATAGATATGTACAAATACTGAAAATGTTTCAACTCCCTCTTTGATCTCGACCTTGATCTTGAAGAGACCACGAGAATATCATGTTTGTGTAAGATTCCTCGAATGCAATGGTCCAAGTGAATGACAGTCGTAGGAGGTCGAAAGGGAAGGAGCGATGCGGCCCGTGCACTCACTCCACGCCAAGAAATTAGCCGAACAGCACAACTCTCGATCGCAAATCCACATTCTCTCTCTTCTCTGGACCGCGCCGCGAACAAACTTCACACTTCGACAACCTCCTCTTCCGCCAACACACATACCGCAAAAATGGGTCGCGTTCGTACCAAGACTGTCAAGAAGTCCGCCAAGGTCATCATTGAGCGTTACTACCCCAAGTTGACTCTCGACTTCGAGACCAACAAGCGCATCTGCGATGAGATTGCCATCATTGCCTCCAAGCGCCTGCGCAACAAGGTGAGAACAATCACTACAACCTTCACAAGCAAGAGCGCAAAGTTCTGATCAGAATCCACAGATCGCCGGTTACACCACTCACTTGATGAAGCGTATCCAGCGTGGTCCCGTCCGCGGTATCTCGTTCAAGCTCCAGGAAGAGGAGCGCGAGCGCAAGGACCAGTACGTCCCCGAGGTCTCTGCCCTCGACTTCACCCAGAACTCCGAGTCTGGCATGCTCGACGTCGACCAGGACACCAAGGACCTCCTCAAGTCCCTCGGCGTGAGTTTCCTCACACCTCAAGACTCTACCCTCCATCTAACACACACCCAGTTCGACGCCATCAACGTCAACGTCGTCCCCGTTGCCCAGCAGCAGGTCGTCGAGCGCCCCCGCCGCTTCGGCGCTGGCCTCCCCCGCAACTAAGCGTTCACTCGCTCTCCTTTGCGGCCTCGGAAAAGTTCTTGACACAATCGGCGGGAGTTCTACATGGCGCATTAGTCTTGCTAGGTTCGGGTTTTCTTCAATACAAAATCTGACTCCCCCCTTCTGCACAACCAGGTGTCGCTGATTCTTCTTGCAAAAGAAGATGATGCTTGACTGCCATTCATTCACATTCTTTACTCTGGTCACGATTACACGGCAAGACAGTCTACGGGTAGTGCTGAGACTCTTTTGCTGATGGTTTTCGTGGCTGGCTGGTGCCGGGACTTGCAAGAGAAAAACCCTTTTTGCTTGTCTTTGGCCCAGTCAACGTGACTGTTCCTCATGTGTGTGTGTGGATATGCTGTTCTGTTGTTCGTGACTCTCGTAATCTTGCTCTTCACATGGTCCATGCACTTCCCAACATGCTCTGTCTGTGGCCACTTGGTCCACAACCCACGCATGCTACGAAATGCTTTAGAAGTCATCTCACTGGACGACATCATACGTACATGGTCACTCTGTCCAAGTACCGATCTCTACGATGAGTGTTTGTGCTGCGATCAGTCGTCCATGAAACTTTCATCTCTTCTAGTAGGCGCGCCTTGCGGTGAGGTAGGTCTGATCGTAGACTTGGTTTCTTTTGAAGAGCAAATCGTGTCATCTCCGTCGAAGCAACAGCTTGCAAACAGCCTTCAAGTCGACACATTGCCAATTGCAACTAGGCAATTAAGTCAGACGTTGCTTCAAGGAGTCATAGTCAGTCATACTTGTCACGTATCAGAATACTCAGAACTATATGTCTTGCTTTGCAGCAACCTATTACAATTCTTCTTCTATCCTTTCGCTCATTGTTTGCAACTTCAACAACAGATTTGACAAAAAGAAGCCACCATGATGTTATCCGGTCTCCTATCCTTTGTTGTCTTTCTCTTGAGTTTCTGTCTCTTGAGTAGTGGGCATGATGGTCTTGGATCCACTGCGCCAATGCCCATCTCATATCCTGTCAAGTGAGTCTTTCTTGCCTTGCTGTCCTTCGCATCTTTTTGAGTGCCCCATTTCGCCCCACTCGCTCTTCTGCTTGGTACAACGTAGATACAGGTAAAGCTCTGCGGATGTAGCATTGTCGTCAGAGCAAATAATCCCCTTCGTCACGCCGACTATAACCAATGCACATCGCTCTGCTCGACCAGTACTCTTTGCCACTCGGGGAAGACTTGAGAATTCTATAAATCTGTTGCTAACAATGTTGACAAGCTCAATCCGCGCACCTCCGCTTGAGAACGTCCACTGCCAAAATGATTCTTCCTGGCCTCGGCAACACGTGTCCGATATCCTTGCCTCTACCGCTCTGCCGTACATTCCAGTCGACATGTCCTCAGATGCTGAATCTGGAATCAATACCATGTCTATTGCTGTACCAGGCGATAGCACTCCATCTCAATCTTGGAATCCAGGATCGGAGCAAGGAAGGGAAGACTCGGATGGAGAATGGATACATGTTTAGTACAGAATCTTTGAGGTGGATGACATCGATTGTCCGGAATTATAGCAATCAGACAGTCTTCTCTGTATTCTGCTTCCGACCACCGGCCTCTGTTGAATCTGTGCAATGAGCTTCATCAAACAGTGTTTGCCAAATCACACGCAAAAGCGCACTGTCTCCAATACTGTCAGAGATCAAAGTTTGACGATTGTTGTCTTCGCTATGAGATCTGGGAAAGAGCTCTAGATATTCACGGTGATGCAACAACAGAAGTTTGAAAGTATCATTCAGAAGGGTGGCTTCTGGCAGGTTCCTGCAGGGTGACTGGTTGTTGATGATACCAAATTGCCTATGTTGGATGGAGAACTCACCAGCCTGTATCACGGCTCGAAGATGGAGTGACGGATGACTACATTTTCTAAACATTTCTTCTGGATATATCTGTCTTCTACACTATATATACTCCTCTGTCTTCTGCTTCTTCTCACGAGTCTTATGAGTGACACAAGTGGTGAAGAGCGCCATAAAAAGCGGTGAGGGCACAGGCGGCTGAGCGAGTAACATCATAAGTGTTCCGAGAGCCCAAGGCTTGGTTTCTCGAGGCTTGATCTCTTAAGGGGTCATGTCTTGAACTGCACAATTGGAGAGTTGCACAAAGATCGCTGTCAAGGCCCATCAGCATAAGAATTCACATGAAAAGAAATACTGCATAGAACCGTCAATATTTCGCCACCATTACTGAGTTCGAGCTCTCGTCTTGCGCTATGCTCTAAGAAGCTGCACAAAGATGACCTAAATAGTCCATCTGTATAAGAGATTGCAGAGATAAAGAAAGATTAGTCACTAACCTCATTGCGAGCTTCTTGCCGCTCTTGTCGTGTCACTAAAAAGTCGGCGCGGAGGTGTAGCTCCGTACAGGTCGTCCGAGAACAGTCCCATTAGACTTTGTGGCAAGACACAAGAAAAGCAAGTAGAGAATGAGATGTATATAGTCGTGGCAGTCAATCTCTCATCAAAGGTGAATTGAGTGTTTGCGCAAACAAACAAGAAATCCTTGCATTCAAAGTTGCATCTTGAGTGACTGCACCAAGAGCAACTACAAAGTTCATTAGTATCAGAGATCACAGCAGAAGAAACACCAGACACTAACCTGCTTACGAGCTTCTTGTTGCTCTAGCCGAGCTGCACCAGTAGAGGGATCGACCCAAACTTGACTGTGTCGAGGTAGGCTTGACTCACATGGCGTTGTGAGCCACGAGGGGTAGAAACCAAGTCAGAGAATGCATCTGACGAGAGAGATGCGAGCTGAGTTCTAGAGGCTGGGCCTTTAAATACTTCACCAGTGCTCGAGATGAAGTGCTGCTCTTGACGTTGAGAGATAAGCAATATAATACAAGACTGATGCCACTGTGAGTATTCGGCATCGAAACTGGGTACTGAAGCTGACAGCGCTCGTGTCAACTTTACTTCTGATGGCATGTTCGTTTGGCTTGGAGAGGCGGCGACCACATGGAGACTAGTAACGCGTATCTCCAGCATTCTGAGAGCTTTTGAGTAGCTACACAAAGAGCACTTGAACCGTCCACCAGCATAAGAAACCATCGCCAAAAAGAGACTGGTCATTGACCTAGTTGCGAGCTTCTTGTTGCTCCTTCCGAGCTGTGATGGTGACGAAAACAACTGCATTGGGCCATTCTCAGGAGGTGACGTGGGGGGCAGACCTCTGCGCCGAAGTAACTTGACACATGTAAAGTTGAGAGCATAAGGTGACGATGACATATTTATTTGAGTGCGTGGTACTGAGGAAGCGAGCGAGACTTCTAGGCTGGGGCTTTGAATAGATTGCTTCTCGAGATGCTTCTCGAGATGCATGTCAGACACGTTGTTTCCGCTTACCTCATTATCATTATACTTCTTAAGCAAGTCTCTTCTTTGTACTCTTGTTCTGTGTCTTGGTGATTGTGGGAAGAGTTTCTGGCGGGTGGAGAACGGCAATGATGGGGGAATACATGGAGGAGTGTGGCAATGAACAACGACGGTCCGCGGATCGAACATATTTCAACGGAACGTCAATCTTTCTACGCCTGTCTTGTTTGTGTGCACACTCCAAACCCAGTCGCCTTCGAGGCACAAGTTCAGGTTGAGAGGCTTGGGAGTTTCTCCGCTGGGGCCCAAAAGACCGAATCTTACCTTCGAGATGAGAGATATTCTCGGTATTCCTCGTGCGTTATGCTTCCAGTACGATGTTCAGACTCTCAAGGACTGTGAGAGCTTTCATAGAGGCTTCGATCTTGAAAGTAACATTCATTGAAAGAGCCGTTTAGAAGCATATCTTCCTCATGCCTGGCATTCTTAGAAAAGTTGTGCAGTGAGACAGCTTACAGTATCTTCATAAAATCGTGAGAGAATGATAGTATGATGGGTCAAACTGTCGTGTCTCAGAACCTTGCACTTTATCAGAAAGGAGAAATATGGCCAGACTTCGAGATGAAGTATTTACTCAAGCGACCAGTGATACGGACCATGGCGAGAATGCAACATAGAAACGATGTATCGAAACCCAGGAGTGTTCTCATATCAATCTTACTCCAGATGGTCTGCTGAGCGACAGCAACAGTGGTATCATGTGCAGGTGCGTTGCCTGGAGATTGACGACAGCCTGGGGGTGACGTCGACCTGGGTGTTGACGATCGCGGCGTACTGACGTTCAGCCGCCTCCTGACATTGAGCAACAGTGTTGAATGGCATCTCACGATGCCAGTCAACTGGGTAGATGAGAAGCAAGCAGATGAACGGGATTGGTCTGGGTAACGGGAGAGAAAAAAGATCCACGCTGGCTGCGTAATTGGAGAATGGAGAGCGGATGGACGTAAAAGTGCGTAAGGATAACGAAATGGGATCCAAATAAATCGCAATAGTAGTGAACTCGTGATACTCTCTCTTGGAATTCGTTTGTTGCAGTGATGTAGACCATGGCGAGGATTCAATGTAAGAGCCAGACGACGAGACCCGAAAGCGCTCTCACGTTAATGCTATTCCCGATAGCATGCTGAGCGCTAGCAACAGTGGTACGAGTGTCGGCGAAAGCCTAGAGATGGACGGTAGCTTGGGGGTGAAGTCCCTTGAGAGAAAAGCATCACAAGTGCCTTGGAGGAATTATGCGCCTTGAGTAGCTGCACCAAGAACACCGACAAAGTTTATTCGCAAGAGAAATGCCAGAGAAACAACGATTGGTCGTTGACCTGGTTGAGAGCTTCTTGCCGCTGCCATAAGCAGCGTTCGCGAAGACAACGCTGACCGACGTACGTCCTGACGCTGGCGACATGCTGTTGCTCTCTGATACCAGAGATGTCTTGGCTCGGCAGCATGGCGAAATGGTACTCGACGAGCCTCTTAAAGAAGACGAGTGAACAATGAAATATGTGTAGTCGTGCAAGTGAAGAGCGCCAAGACAGAAAGTGAGTGTCGCGCAAACAAACGACTGTTACTGCAGTGAAAGTATTGCGGACGCGTGTACTCACATACACTTTTCTCGCAGTCTTTCAACCATCACACTTGGCACAAGTCGTTGCGCAGAATCAACGTACCATGTCCGACCAGCCAAACACTAGCATGTCAAACACCAAGACCAGCAAGCAGCCAGTTCATGGGGCCGCCTCTGCTTCCGACCGACAAGTCCAGCACGGAGGCAAAGACAACACCCGTGGCCCCGCTCATCTCCCGATCAACCCTCATGCAAACCTCGAAGCTCAATTCGAGAGGACCTACCACGAAATGCTCGATCTCATCGACGAGGGAAAGTAAAAGGAAGCCGAGAAGGTCGCTTACATTCTCCTCTCGTTTGGCAACTTGCCAGTCCTCTACCGCGCTTTCGCCCACATGGTATGTGTCTGCACTTGTATGGATTGCGCAGCATGAAGCTAATCGTAAGATAGATCCTCGCACAAGGCCGCGAAGATTGCCTGCTTCATGCCGAGAAAGCCGTCGAGATTGCCAAATGGGGCTTGAACAAGTATGGCGACGACAAAGGCGTGGGCTCCGAGCTCCTCGCTCTCACCCAGCAAATCCTCGGAGAGGTCCAGGCTCGCCCTGTCCAAGAAGAGGAGGAAATGTCGGAGGTTGAGACAGACGCAAAGGGGGATCCTGCTGCCAGCGACTCTGCTCAGGGACAGGGCCAAGGGAGTGCTCCGGGCAGAACCACTTCCGGCAACGTCGCTGCTTCCAGCAGAGCCACTCAAGACAGTACCGCTGGCCCAAGCAGAACCGCCTCCACCACGACCACAGCTTCAAGCGGAATCACTCCTCGCAACACCGCAGGCGACACGGTATCCAAGAAGCGTGAGAAGCGCGACCATTCCAGAAGCTCGAACGATCATAAGAAAACTCCCAAGAACAAGGCAGACGCCAGCAAAGCCTCTTCAAACAACCATGAGTAGACCACTGTCGTCTCTCAGCGCAGACTCGACAATCTGCACTGGCAGCAACTTGTTGGTGTGGTATGAGCATGCCCCGAGGGTCCGCATGTTCTCATGGGCGGGATGCAAGCTCAAGGGAAAGGCGTAGTCGTAATCAGAGAATCGAATTTTGAGATGCTGCAGCGTCTTCCATAATGCACGCAATCGAGACAGGCGTTACGCCATTGTGCTATACCTTGCCATTCCCCAGGTAATCGTCCGACTGTATATGCTCTGCTTTGATCACTGTACCCAATGTGCTTTCGGTCTGGATCATAGAAGCTGCAGAGTATTTCGGCAGTGTCGAATGTAAAACCAGGCCACAAATTCGTCCAGTCGTCGGTCAGGCGCAATCTCATGTTGACAAAGGACGCCGAGGCCGCAACATCTCCACAACAACAAAGTCCACGTCGTGTTAGCTAGTCGGTGTGGTTGATCGTAGCTCTGAGACTGGAACTCGCATCGTATCGTTCTTGAGCGCCATGCTCCATCACATTATCAATAACATGACTTGACGTTGCAGGTGGAGGGCGTGTCGTTAAGAGATGCGGAGGGCTTGCGAAGCTGGTGGTCGTTAGCAAGTGTTTGACGTTCGGAAATAGGATATTACCTCATCGTTTTTTGAACACATCCTCAAAGATCGCTGAGACAACGACCATCGAAGAGACTCATGATATTGCTCCAGCTTCCAACCATTTATCGCTGATACTTTTTTGCAGCGGACGGACAGAAACCGGTGTTGGCGTTTTTTTCCTGGCACCAGATATGATCTCTCTGAGCGCAACGTGACACGACATCCTGCGCTCTTTGTACTCACGTACCTGGTCTCCAACCATGCCGTCCCTAACAACTACGTCCTTGGACAATGCCTACCATGCCCTTCTCAAACGAGGCCGCTTGTCGCAAAATCCCTCCCAAGCATCCCTGATCAACCGTCTCTCCACCATCCAAACCGGCCTTGACTCCGACACCGCGAAAACACCCACAGGTCTCTACATCCACGGCTCGGTCGGAACAGGAAAATCCTATTTGGCATCGCTGTTCACCTCGACTCTTCCTTCACATATCTCCCGTCGGCGAGCACATTTCCATGAGTTTATGTTGGATGTGCATTCCCGCCTGCATCTCGCTCGCTCTGCCGCACCGAAATATGGTTCCGTGGATCCGTTGCCGGTGATAGGACGCCAAATCCATGCAGAGAGCAGAGTCTTGTGTTTCGATGAGTTCCAAGTTACGGATATCGCTGATGCGATGATCTTGCAACGGCTGATGGGTGCATTTTGGGCGGCTGGAGGTGTTATGGTTGCCACGAGTAATAGAGAGCCAGAGAAGTTGTATGAGGATGGATTGAACAGGGAGTTGTTTTTGCCGTTTATCGCCATGTTGAAATACAGATGCGAGACTTGGGCGCTGGGAGGAGAGCAAGATTATAGATTGGCGGATGGGGAGGGTGCGGAGAGGAGAACGGTATTCTTCACTGACCATGCGGAGTTCCAGAGGAGTCTTGATACCGCGACCAAAGGAGGGGAGCTGATACCCTACGAGATTCCGGTCATGATGGGTAGGAAACTGCAAGTCATGGCCGTCCAATCAGCAGATGCGGAGGGCTGTCTTCTCGTCTCATCGACATTCGAACAACTCTGCGAGGCCAAACTCGGCGCTGCAGATTATCACGCCCTCTGCCGACGAGCAAACACCATATATCTATCTGGACTTCGCCGCTTCCGCCTCTCAGAACTGGACTTTGTACGTCGTTTCATCACACTAATCGACTTGGCGTATGAGTCCGGCACCCGCGTCATCATTTCGTCCTCGTCAACCATCAACGAAACCTTTGCCGAAATCGTCGAAAACGAACGACAGAGGTTGATGAGGAAGCAAGGAGGATTGAGAATGAGTGTCAAGAAAGGAGGAGGCGCATCGTCTTCCATGATGAGCACGTTCGTGAGTGGTGATACAGAGTGGTCGGCGACTGGATTGGCGGAAGCGAGTTTGGCAACCGGAGGTGCGGGCGAAACTGATGTGGGATTCGCGATCGGGAGAGCGGTGTCGAGGTTGCATGAAATGGGATCGGCCAAGTATGGGTTGATGGATTGAGAGGTTCGATGCAAGGCATTGACAGAGTGCCGTTGGATGGTATGAATGAAAAAAAGCTTGGCCACAAACGCATGCCGCCCTGATCTTTGCACTGCTTTCACCTCAGTCGTTGCGGAAGGTGCGCTATTAGCTGGCGGTCGTGATAGCGTTGGATCCGATTCCACGTGCGCGGACTGCCGGAATGCGTACGGAAGGCACGCGTCTGTGCACCCCGCGCCGAAGAGGTCGCATCAATGGCGACTGTAATCTTGAAGTCTTTGCACCAAAGATAATTAGACAGAAGACAGCAGCCTCGTTTCCATGTAGCGCATTATCAAATTCATAATCGATTCATTGTACATAATTCATCCCACCCGTCACACCCCTAACCACTTCTCCACCCTAAATTTCCGCCTTCTTCGCTGCTATCTGCAGAGATGAGGCTGTCTGCTTAACGCAAAGCGGTTGTGTATCGTGGTATCCCGCCATTCAGCCCTCAGACCTTCTCCACAATCTCCACTCTTGAAACTTGCAC
>Ga0058697_10001031_pt1 | contig 10564 bp, 11 predicted proteins | sample AgamicAsMae_FD_66619 | JGI IMG/M metagenome (GOLD analysis project Ga0058697, IMG submission 66619) | Agave microbial communities from Guanajuato, Mexico - As.Ma.e | ecosystem: Host-associated > Plants > Phyllosphere > Phylloplane/Leaf | place: Guanajuato, Mexico | collected 2012-06-04
GACGATTGGTCTGCACCCATGACCGAAGATGGAAGACGCATGGAGACCGAAGTCCGTGAGCTCATGCAGAAGCTCATCGCCACTAGCAATCTTCAGGACTACAGCAGAGGCCATGGTTCTGGTCTCAGAGTCCCTGGTCATACCAACCTTGCCGGCGAGCCCTTACACGGACAAGAAGGCCAGTCCAACTTTGGTCAGAGCCTCAGCCCCGGCTTCCAAAGCGGCAGTGGCGGCATCAGTCCCGTTCAAGGTTACTGGCCCTCCGCGGACGAACCCGTCTTCAAGGAAGAAGACGAATTTACCATCAACGACCTCTAAACTGTGCCGGCCTTGCTTCACTAGGCTGGTCCTATGCACACGTTGCGTCCGAATAGAAGGGGGTTACCTCGAGTAACCCCAAATGCTTCACAGCATCTTGACCATCTGATTTTATTTCCTTTCGGCATACACATACCCCAAGACCACTGCTTTTTGCTTTTTTTGCCCACTCCCCGATGCGTTGGCTTTTCTTTGCTTTACACGCCGGCATGCACAACAGAGAGCATACACCACTGCCGTGTCCAGGGCTACTCATTAGGCGTTCCGGATATTACATGGCAGCATCATCAGTATCAATACTGGTCTGCATCAAACACAGAACGATACCATATGATCGACGAACGAGTACGAGATATGGAAACCGATTACAACATGCGTGCGGCGATTTGATTTTTGGTTTCAGAAACACACCACTCTGGGAGGCTTGTACTTGCGACATCACATATTTTCCTTTTTGCAATTTTCTTCTCGGACGTTACCCTGCGCGTGTTTTTGTCTGCTTGCTCCTTTTCTACCTATCCATCCCCCCTTTTCGAGATCTTGTTTTTTTAATGTGGTTAATGTTATCTCAAGCTTCTCTCTCTCATTTTCCTCTTTTCGATGACTTGTCTTGATCAAACCTCGGATTGTCTGCACTCACCTTGTTGTTCTTTGCTTATCTCATGAGTGGCCTCACTGTTGCTTTGTTGCTTTGTTTGCACCACTCTCGGCTTTTGCTTTTTGCTGCTGAGCCGTGTCTCCATGACTAGAAGGTTTGCAGGCAGATATCTAGTGAACAGACAGCTCTTCATCTATCAACTTTCTTCCCTCCCCTCCCCAGAACGATTTGTTCTTTAGTGTGTTTCACGAGTGACTTGCAGAATAGGCGGTATAACGTGCTGTGTCTTTGTAAAAAAAAGGTATGTCATGTATGCTATTCTATATTCGTAGACCGAGAAACTATCATGGAAGAAGGAGAAATCTGTGTCTCCCGATATGTGGGGCTTTCCTTCTCTGTGTCTTGTCCTCTGGTGGTTTCTGTGACTTGGGTTGCTTGTGTTCTAGGGTGCTGATTGAAAAGGTTGCTGGGGTGCTGAGGTGCTGGGGTGGTGATGGTCATGCTTTCCTTGTCTCCTGTGAACGTTTCCCTCCTCTGTCTTCTGTGAACGTTCTCCACCCTCGTCGCCGTGCCGAGTCTGTGTACCCTCACGAGGGGCTGACCCCGTTGAATATCGGCTGGACCGGACGTGGCTGATATGCTTGAACGAGCAACCCTCGAAGCGTGGACGTCCGATCCAAGGCCGATCTGTCTTGGTGTGATAGCCACCTGCGCGTGACAAGCAACTGCCTTGGGTGGCTGATCGTCCAAATGGCAATACCACGTTTTTTGACGAATATCAAAAAGCATATAAACAGCCAATTTAAGCGATCAGCCATCAAAGCTCTGCAGACCGCCAAACAAGCATCCCTCTTCATCGCCTAATCGTATAAAAAAGAGACCCTCATAAAATGCGGGCTAATTTTTCTCCCCCCTTTCACCCGTCCCGCGGCGGTCTTTGTCCAAAAGCCCTCATGGTGTTGGTAATCATGTGCTGGATATCCTCCATGCCCGACGTCTCCAACGAATGCATGAGTTCGCTCTGCTGCGCCTGATCCAATCCAGTGCCGAACGCCGACATGTCTTGACCCCAGAAACCAGGGTTGTTCATCATATTCTCTGCGGTTTGCTGGACGTGGTCACCTGGTCCGTAGAGAGGCGAGGAAGCTGGGTAGGGTGTTGGCGGTGCTAGGCCTGTTCCTGAAGGGGACAAACCGTAGGGGCTGTAGGTGGTGTCGGAGTCGCCTCGTTGGGCGGGCGAAGGGTATTGGCTCCGCCAGTGGGATTGTTGGGGTAGGTCCGAGAAGTGGGTGGGTAGGGGTTGGAAGTAGGAGGTTTGAGCGTGGGTTTGGGGTGTTGGATAGGCGGCTGGAGAGAGTTCTGGGCCGTTGATGCGGGGGATGGACTGGTGGGGTGCTTGTTGAGTGGGTTGGTAGACTGGAGGTGTCACGACGGGGTGCTCGGATGCTTGGTAGGGCATTGGTGGGGGGTGTTCGACGCTCGTGCTTTGGAAAGTGCCGAATGAGGGGATGCGCTCTGGGGGAGTGGCGATGGATACGGTCGAGATTGTTCCAGGGCTTGCACCGCGCGAATGGCTTAGGTTTGGTGAGTAAGGGACATTACCGGGAGAAGCGCTGTCGGAGGGAGTCGCTTCTTGGAGAGGGATATCACCATCTTTGTCGTAGGCCTTCAAGATGGCCGAGATCAGATCGTGGTAAAGCTCAATGGCTGACAAGACACCTGGCCAGCGCTCTGAGCCGAGTCTGATGGCTTCCATTGCGGTCTGGAGATGTTTTTGAACGTCTTGTCTCGGGTTCTGCTTGCGCACTTCGGCGAATGATAGGGACCACAAGAGAGCGTTGATGGCCATGAAAATTGCTTGGGTGAAGATCCAGGTCAGATCAACGTTGCCCAGTGCTATCTGTTCTCGCTGGAGGTATATGTTATAGCGGCAGGCTTCGAATACCTTTAGCGCAGCCGAAACTGATGGGTTTGGTACTTGTGGGGAGGGTCTGTATAAGAATACGATCATGGTGTTGTATCTGCCGATGAACCAGACTTTGTTGAGACCGCTGCCCTCGTCCTTGGTGGGACTGGCATCTCTCCAGGATTCGAGCTTCGCGTTCATCTGCAAGAACCAAATGTCCTTGTCGTCCTTTGGAGTAGCTCTCTTCTTCTGGTACAGTTTCCTTCGGATCTCGAGTTGCAACATGCGCATTTTGAAGAAGTGGATGGCGATCCATTTCTTGAGACTCGGTCTAGGGGCACCTGGAAGGATGCCATCTGGAGTGATGTATTCGTCGCTGACAGCCTCGAAAAACTCAACATCAATGTGGTCTTGATGGGTAGCCAGTATAGATGGACGGCCCAAGGCGTGCGACAGACCGAGTTCCATGACAAAGGTGCACCAGAAGAGGCGACGACGCATGTCAACTTCCAGACAGTCGGCGGTGCCACCGGTGGGAGTACGAGTGATGGTACGCTCCTCATTGATACCCAGAGATTGAGCGAGACGGACAGCAAGACCCATAACATAATAGATGGCAGTGCGAGTAGGGGTAAGCAAAGAGTATTCGGCAATCAGGGCGAAAGCTTGCAGGGTCCTGAGATTCATAGGCTGAATGACTGGGGCCAGATATTGAAGGGCGGCCAAGTAGTAGCTGTCGGCAAGACCGGCGTACTGGGTATCCATCTTTTGCAAGCTGATGGCAATGACCATGCGAACAATATAATTTTGATAAGGATCCGGACTGCCATCGTAGACGACTTCGACGTCTTTTGCGAACGAAGGCTCGTGGAGGGCAGGGTACATGGGTTGGACCTTAAGGTTGTATAGTTGGACGAGGAGTTGGGTCAGGCTACGGTTGGGTAGCTCCTCAGCGGCGACATGGCTGGTCAGAGGATAGATCTTGGAGGTGGGCTTGGTGGCCTCTTCGGCATACAGGGCTTTGACCTGGCGGGCCTTGGTCTCGTTGACAATCTCCTTGATCGAGTTGGAGTTGGTGAAGTGTTTGGCCAGTTGCATGACCAGACGAGTGATTTGGGTGCCGCTCGAGGGCCCTAGGTATTTGGTCTCATCGTGTTCTTGCAGCTTGACGCCAGCGCCGCTGCGCACCATGACCTCGGGGTCGTCGTGTCCTTCGTCATTCTCGGTCTTTTCCAGCTCCAGTTCGAGCTGGCGCACGCGCTGTTGTAGATAGATGACATAGTCGCGGTTGACGTTCTTGCCCTTTGCCGGGTCCCAGTACTCGCACACCGAGTTTGTCCGCTCGCAGGGGCCGCAGCGTGGAAGGCCAGGGTCGCATCGTGTTTTGCGCTATAGACGTTTAGTATGGTGACAGCAGAGGCGTCTTGTATAGATAGGCTTGGCCGTACCTGTCTACAGCGCGAGCATGCCGTCAGTGTGTGTGCTACGCGCGACGAGCTGTCTTCAGCCGCACTGTCTTTGGCTTTGCCCTTGGCTGGCCCTCCTGCTGGGGCTTGCATCCCGCCGATACTCGTTCCAACAAGGCGATGGCTGTCTCTCGTACAAGGGGCGTATTGCGTGAGAAGTGCGCCTCATGCCACAGATCACGCCCGCCCACGCCTATCCGTCGTGTCTCACAGAAGGCAGATTCGCTTTTCGTCCTGTAAGCAGCGGATCCACTTCTCAGCTGTCGTCCTTGCGGGGAGACGATCTCGACCAGGAAAGAACACTTGCAGGGTCCCGAGCCTCAATCGACTCTTGTCATCGGTATTGCTTCGACTGAGAGGCACTCTGCCTGTCTGTATAACCACATGCCAATACTGCTTTGTCAGAAGCCGAGCCCGTTCTTGTTCAAGACTGATTGCCTCCAAATACGCGAGCAAATTCATCATCCTCAGCAGCGCCATGTGAAAAAGCCGTTGGAAATCTTCCGGCACACTGTCTAGCACCATCCAGCCTAACCAGAAACACCCAAGCCTGCCTCAGAAAGCCCCATCTCTGCCATCCGATTTGCTGCCCGAAAGAAACAAGAAATCAAGCAGTGCGGAAAGCGCAAACTCTGGCTCAAAAGCTCCTCGGCTGCCTCCCGGACAAGCAAGAGAGGGGTCTGGCTCTTGAAGCGCCGCACCCGATCAATTCCACCAAGACCACCCTCTCCCCCTCGACCATCTTGGTCCTTGGCCTCAGCTCTGACAGCTGCTTTTGACATCGTCAGCCGCATCTGGTCCACCGTTCAGGGCCTCTCCCTCCTTCGTCCGTAAGCACAAGTCAGCTGCCTCGACCTACCCCACGGATCCAGTTCCGTCAGGTAAGCATAAGCTGCAAGCCAAAACAAGTCCTGACTGACCATGCGTAAAAGCCATTTCAAGCCACAATCTGCCATCGAGATCTCATGGTTTTCGAGACGCCCTTACTCAGGGTCAGTCGTCCCGTCGCTGCCTGTTCGCGATGTAGATCTGCCAAAATCAAATGCGATGGCAAACTTCCGGTGAGCTTGCCTTGACCAACTCCTGCTTCGCGTCTTGCTGATCAACTCAGGCATGTACCGCCTGCGAGAGGTCTGGCAAACAGGTCGAGTGCTCAAGTACCAGCGACCAATTTGCTAGAGGCAAAGAGCGAAGCTATGTTTCTACCTTGGAAACAAGAATAGAAAAGCTTGAGCGCCGACTGCAAGAGTCTCAACACAGGAAGGCTTCTGTTGTAGCCGCTCACAACCACACCAATATCGGCGCTGTACAGAAACATGTTCCCTCTGAAGGAAATAACAGGTCATCAAAGAGACTCGAAGCCCAGGAAATCGATGATCTGGTGTCCGATTTTGGCTATCTGTCAGTAGTTGCACCCTTTTGTGCATCTTTTCCACGCTGACTCTCTACAGGACTGTAAATGCAACCGCACGGGATTTCTATGGATTCACATCAAGCATGTCCTATGCTCGCATGGTCCTTGCCGCTTGCACCAAAGACTCTCTCCCTCCAGGATTTGTGACTCCACTGCCACCACGAAATGAGGCCATGATCACCATTAGACATTATTTCGAAAACTTCTTTGTCATGTACCCTTTTTTCGAGGAGTCGAGTTTCTATGCATCCATAGATGCGGTATACAACTCGGAGACCTCTCGTAATCCCACGGCGTCACCATTCGATCACTTCTCTGTCAGATTGGTACTTGCAATCGCACACTCTGGACGTATGGAGCAACGAGGCGACCCCAACTACATGGCCGCGATCGGACACGTTTCTGCTGCATTGGTTCATGCCGAACACGTCCTTCGTCCCGGGTCGATCGCAAGTGTGCAAGCAATGCTGCTGCTACACGAATACTCGATGATCGATCCTCATCACTTTGATAGCTGGGGCTTGATAGGTGCAGCCTCGCGCGCCATGGTTGACTTAGGACTCCACCAAGATCCTCCTCGAAGCACTTCCATCTCTAGGGCAAAGCTAGAGTTGCGGAGACGAGTTTTCTGGTGCGTTTATGGGTTTGACAGGACAACGAGTCTAATTCAGTCGCGAGCTTTCTCTTTCTCGGACGATTCCGCAAATGTTGCTCTACCCTTCTCTACCGCGCAGACATTAGTCCCACCAGATGCCAAGGACGACTCGAATCACATCCTGTTTAAAAGTTTCGGTCCGGCGGTCGATCTATTCAACTTGAGACGGATACAGTCTGATTGGTACACCGAGCTGTTCCAGTCAGGGCGGATACCTCTGTCAGACCCTTACCCCTTGGTATGGCGATCTTGCGAGGCCATGAGGAATTGGTTCGCCGGGCTGTCTCCGAGCATGAGTCCACAAGTTCGCAACTTCTTCGAACTCAACTTGCTCTACTCCTACATTTACATCCTTGCTGCATCGCCGCGCATGCCATTTGTGGCACCCTTTGCGCAGAGTCTTATTTTCGAATATTGCATTCAATACGCGGAGAAGATGACATCTCATGCGAACGAGCGTGTTAAGACAGCTCCACTGAGTTTCTACGACGCAATGCGAGTGTACATGACCGGCCGCCAATTCATCGAAGTGCTGCAAGGCAATGAGGACAGGTTGTTATCAGGCATCATCCCCGATCCACCACACGTCCCTATCGACTCAGCGCCGCCACCGCCAGCACCTCACACGCCCAGAGACTTCCAGAAGAATCTCGCGCGAAGTATTACCTGTATCAAGCGTTTGACAGACTGTCTTGGTCTGTTTGGTTTGCGATGGGGATATATGAGCTGGCGCGACCGTTTTCAACGCGACACTGAAAGCCTGCTATCTTCTCTAAACCAACGAGTATGGAAAAGGCAAGACTCAACGAATGGTCCTGCTCGGCCTATCTGGAACTATTCTGATTCGACTGGACCTCTTCCAGAGAGCATGATCCCACCTCCTGGCCCGCATCAACATCTCCAACCACTCATTACTCCGACATATCCTCCAGAATTCCAGCAAAGTACAGAGTTCTATCAAACACACTACAACAGCGTTATACCCCAAACAGGACATCAATACCCAGCATGGCATGAACCAACCGGTTCAGGTGGTGAGCAGCAGGAGCAGCTCGGCATGCCGCACACACGTACTTACTGAAAAGAACATGTTGGATGGCATGCAATATCACGACATCTATGACTACCAAACATGTACAACCACCTGTCTTTCAGGATATGCAGTCCGTGTTTGTTCCCTGCTCCTGAAGCTTGGCAGGATAACCTGGCTCGAAAGACCCATCGGTAGAATGAAAAACCACAGAGGCTGAGCTCGTGTTAAGACAGGGGCCATATAGCAAGGCATTTCCAGAATGTCTGAGAAACACAGGCACAAAGCTCTGATTGGGAGAGCGACGGGCTAGAGACGAACATGGAAGCCTTCGAAAAACGAACCACGAGCCACAAGTCATGGCTGTGGGCCGTGGCCTATATTATTGTACCACCTACCTCATGGTACTTCACACCATTCTAAGCGAAAAGATTGTCCCCCAAGCCAACAAACCCCGGCGTTATCGAAGGCAAAAGTGCGATGGTGACACTGTGGTAGAGCACATCTATGCACAATGGCATCAATAGTGGTGATCAGTGACTCCATGCGTCCTCGAGAACCTGCTTTCTGAAGCGGGTTTTCTCGAGCTGAGCCGCTGTGGGTTCTCTTTCAGGACTTTATCATGATGATCATCATGACGCTTAGACGTGGCTGTGCTCCTAGCGCCACATGTACCCCTCTCTTGTGGCTGGGATTGAGGCTTGATAGGAAGAGGCAGGACAACTTCACATGGATTGCTTTGCTCGTCTATTGGATCGTCGCTTACAGCACGGTCTGGCCTTCCGGGGCACAATGTACCCTGCAGGTCGTCCATGGGAGGAATTGACGTGCTGTAGGTTCGAACCATATGGAAGAGTGCTTTTGACGGCCCCAATGGCTTATTCCCAGGTTCTTGCTTTTGACAGTCCATCATTGTTCTTGACTATTCTTCCTTCTCGTCTTGAAACCCACCTCCTTTCCTTCCACTCTATCGAAAAAGCGCATATAATCCTTAGCCTTACTGAACGTCGTTATCCCAAGATACGTTACTGCCTGCGATCATAACCTATTCTTCTTACGAGCTCTTGCTTGCCTATTTTGCACAAGATGGGCATCAAGAACAATCTAGCTGTTGTTCTCCTGTTGGGACTTGCAGCTGCTGACGACCAACCAGCCGGTCTGCTAAATGCTGTCGAAAGCGTAGTGACAGCAAACGCAAGTCCTATTCATAATGGCATCGAATCGCTCCTGTCACAAGCCGGCTCTCTGCTTCAGAGTCAATCTCCTTCAACGACCACCGATTTGGCTTCACTGACAGGGCCCACGACGGTGGTCATTGGATCACAAACCTACACCATACCATCATCTGAATCATCGCTTCCGACTTCATCTTCCACAAGTCCTTCATCAGCAATCGCATCGACTACTGAGAACGCGAGACCGATTCTGACATCCACGGCATCAACCACGCTATCTAGTGCAACTTCCGCATCGTCGTCAAAGCAGTCTTCACAAACGAACAACAACTCGGGAGACAAACGATTGGGCATCATTCTCGGCGTGGTTCTGGGCTCGATTGCAGTTGCCATCGGAGCATTTCTGATCTGGTTCCTGCACCGACGTCGCAAGAACACGGGGACATTCTTCAAGAACAGACCCTCGAGTCCTTCAGACACTGAGGTCTCTTCATGGCGCACCAACGGAGAAGCCGAAAAGTATGGCCGCCGCAGCGATGCACCGCCGTTGCTTGAGCCTCAAATGGCTGCTCATCATGGTGGTGGTGGCTACGCGACCAGAACATGGACCAACGACGACGATGACATGGATCTCGGCTACCACGGCTACAGACTCGACGACCACCACCACCACGGACCCGCCGAACTATCTGCCGAGCGATCCGAGCGTGGATCCTTGCAACGAACAGCAACACTGGAAGACAACGACGCATACGCCGCACACAACAGCAGACAAGACCGACCACCCACGCCCTTCTCTCCAGACTCCTTTGGCGCCACAATCGCCAGCCCCGTCAGCCCCATCGAACAAGAACCCCAAAGACGTCGCAGCAGCGGCTTCTGGCCTCCTGCTCCTCCCCGCCACAGCGCAGAAGGATACCGCAACCTCGACCGCTCCCCCGTGTCTCATCAACCCTCACTTGCCGCTTTGGCTGGGTCGGTAGCGCAGGATTACCCTCACCCTTACTATCAGAATCCGTTTGCGAGTCATGAAGACTACGATCATCAAGATGGATATGCGGATGTTTATCACCACGAAGGGCCTTTGACACCTGATATTCCCTCGCGCAGCCCCAGACGTCAGAGTACGTCGATGGTGTACTATCCGAGTTCTGACGAGTTGGGCAAGTTCAACTTTGGCGTTGCTGGAGATGGCAGACCGCAGCGGAGGCCTAGTGAGCTTGGAGCATGAGAAGTAGTGGTTTTTGGTGATTTGTTTTTATGTTAGTTTTTTTCTTCAAGCATATCTGGCAATTTGTTGGTTTCGGATACCCCCTCTATACAGCATTTGGCTGGAATATTTAAAAGAGTTCTATTACTTTTGCTTGCCTTCTTGCCGTCTTTTCTTGTCCTCTTTATTCTCCTTTTTAGTGTGCAAATAAACCATACTCAAAAGGATTCCAAGCAATAAGATGTTTGGTTTCTGAGAGCCATGCATCTCGTAGATTGCTATATAAACCACATCTCTCAACTCCGGAAAAACAAATACACAATATCTGTTCCAGTACAAGGGTGCTTTCTTTTGCATTTTTGCATCGTGTTCACTCACCCAGGCACAAGGGGCTGGGCTATGAAAAGCAAATACCCCCTTGAATCAGCAAAAAGCTCAGCAATATTTCAAAAAGAAGTGAATTTGCCGCATCTTTCGCCGAGGAACTGATTCATGGCAGACGCGTTCTAATGATACAAAAGTGTTCAGATAACAGAGACAAAGAATTGGAATGAGAAAAGCAGTAAAGAAAGGCAAGTATTTGCTAGACGAAAGGACGTGGTAGAAGACACGAACGTCTTGGGACAAAAAGACACAGGAGCAAACCACGGCAAGAACTGATATTTGCAAAAGAGAGAATTTGGATACTAGAAGGGTGTTTAGTACATGTTTGCCCTGTTTCAAGGCGAGTGGTAGGATAAGAGAGAGAAGTATGTTTGCTTTCTTGGGGTGATTCTGCATTATGTACAAAAC
>Ga0058697_10001032_pt1 | contig 10561 bp, 8 predicted proteins | sample AgamicAsMae_FD_66619 | JGI IMG/M metagenome (GOLD analysis project Ga0058697, IMG submission 66619) | Agave microbial communities from Guanajuato, Mexico - As.Ma.e | ecosystem: Host-associated > Plants > Phyllosphere > Phylloplane/Leaf | place: Guanajuato, Mexico | collected 2012-06-04
CGCTCACGCCATGTAGGCTTGTTGCCGGCGAGGGCGAGACGGGGAGGACCACCGGCTGAAGCGCTGACGGGCTCGGCGGCAGGTGTGGGTGCGCCGGATTTCTCCCAGCGAGAAGAAGGAGCGGCGGCAGCGGGTGCTTGCTTGCGCTCGGCACGGCGTTGCTCGGCTTCCTCTTCGCGCTGGCGTTGCTTTTCGGCAGCGGCGGCGGCTTCCCTGTTGTGATTTGTTAGCATTGCTGTTGTGTTTGTTTCGTGTGAGATTGGCAACAACGTACTCTCTCGACTTGATTCTCTCCTGCTTCTCCTTCTCCATTCTCTCGCGCTTCTCGGCATCGACACGCTCCTTCTCTTCGGCCTCTCTGGCCTCTCTCTCCTCTTCCTCGCGGGCACGGGCTTCGGCCTCCTCGGCCTCTTGCTTCTCGCGTGCCATGCGCTCCTTGACTTCGCGACGACGCTGCTCCATCTTCTGGTTGAGCTCGCGCTCTGCGACCTTGCGGCGCTTCTCGAACTCGGCGTGACGCTGCTCGGTGACGTTACGCTTGAACTTCTCGTAAGCAGGCACCAGACGGCTGAGACGATGCTTGAGGGCAACGGCCTCCTTGTGCTTCTCTTCGGCATCCTTGAGAGTCTCGGACTTGGTCTTCTCATAAGCAGCCACGTCGCGCTCGCGCTGGGTGTCGTAGTCAGCACTCAAGTGCTTGAGCTCCTCCTTTCTGTATGCACGCTCGAGATGGTCGATTCTCTTGGCAGTGAATCTCAGCTTCTCGCTCATTTCGTTCTTCTCCTTCTCGAGAGCCTGGAGCTTGATCTGGCGGATGCGGCCAGTGTCAAGGTCGTTGATGTCGAAGCTGTCGATATCGACACCCTTGACACCCTGCTTGAGCTCCTTAAGCTGGCGTTCCATCTCCTCTCTCTGGACCTTCTCCTGCTCCTGTCTGATACGACGAGCCTCACGCTCGCGCTGTTCATCAGCCAGACGCTGGACTTCGGCGGCCTGCAACTCTTGCTGGCGCTGTCTCTTCTTCTGTGCCTCCTCGCGCTCCTTAGCAGCCAAAGCGTTGGCAGCGGTCTCCTTCATCTTCTGAATAACCTCTGAACGAGCAATAGTGTCGAGGTGCTCCTTGTCAGCGCCAGCCTCAGCACGCTTAAGAGCGGCGGCCTTGGCCTTCTGGCGGTCCTCGTTGAAGGTAGGGTCGACATATTGGCAGGTGATGTAGAGGGCCTTGGACAAACGGGTAAGCTGAGAGCGGACAATCTCAGCAGGAGTGCTCTGCAGGCGCTGAACGATCTCGGAGCCGGCAGATCCAGCACCGCTACCAGGGTGGAGAGCACGAGCAGACGAGAATACGTCAGAGTCGAAGGTCAGGACACCAGTAGCGTGGTCGATACGGATGGCCAAGTCACCCTTCTTGCAACCGTTCATGATGAACTTCTCAATAGCAGCGGGGCTCATCTGGAACTCCTCGGGGAACTGAGCAAGGTTAAGAACGAACTTGAGCTCGACGGTCTCGTAGACCTGAGAAAGCTGCTGGAAGAGGCGAGTAAGGATGACCTGCTGGAGAGGCAGGACGTACTTCTTCATCTCAGAGTCGGCGGCAATCTTGGTAAGGATGGGAGAGATTCTCTTGCAGATAGACAGGGGGTGGAAGTCGACCTCGAGAATGTTGTAAAGCTCACGGATCTCGGGAGAGGCACGCTTGAGAAGACCCTTGTTGATAGCATCCTTGAACAAAATGGCACGGGTAGGGGGTGCTGACATGCCGAGGAGGTTAGTAAGACGGGTGTTCTTGTTCTTCTTGGCCTCATCGACATCGACCAGGGCACCGCGGGAGCGGGAAGTGCTGATGACGGGAATGGCAAGAGCGGACAGAATGACAAACGAGGCGGCCTTGGTGAGGTCGGCATCTCCGATGTTGGAAGGGTTGTCCTTCTTCTGGCCCTGGCCAGCGGACATGATAGCAGCCGACTGGCGCAAGAGGTTACAGTAACGGCTCCAGGCGGCGGCGTGGAAGAGGTAGTTCTCGCTGACAAGGAAGATACGGGCGAGCTTCTCGAAGTAGTTGGCCATCATGACGTTCTTGGCAGGACGCTTGCTCAAGGAGAGCAGAGTGTGGGTGTCCTCGACGGACTTGAAGGCCTCCTGCCACAGCTCAAGCTCAACGGCAACGTTCAGCTGCTGGAAGCGGGTGTCCAAATGGCGCTGAAGGGTGTCGGGGTCGCTGAGGTTGATGGCGTGCATCTGGGAGGAGTACTTGGCGGCATTCTGGAGATGGTTGCGGAGCAACTCGCACAGTCTGCGGAACTCGGTCTTGCGGGCGTAGCGGAGACAGAACTGGAAGGCCTGGAGAGTGACGGTCTGGTACATAACCTCGAGTCTGGCGTTGTTCTTGAAAATGTCCAAAACGGTGCGGTAGGTCTCCCACAGGAACTTCAACCAGGGAGTGACAATGGCGCGGTCGGTTCTGTCGCGTGCCTGCTCACCGGAGACGGTCGACAGGAGGATGGACTCGGGGGTCTCGCTGGCCTCGAGATCGCCAACAGTGGCCAGGTCGTCAGATGTTTCTGCGGCGGAAGAGACCTCATCGGCCTTGGCCTGGGCCTCGGTGACCTTTGATTCGGCGAGTTCGATGAAGCGCTTGAAGACAAGCTATACGTGTGTCAGCGGAGGCGCAGACTGGGTAGTCAAGTTGGGCAAGTGTACCTCGATAGTGGCGACATTTGTGTTCTGCGAGGTGTTCTTGTAGTTGTAGAGACCGTCCTTGGCAGCCTTGCCCTTTCTCAACTCAACACAGAGCTCGACAAACAGGAGAACGACGGGCTCGAGCGAGGCGATGGTGCTGTTGCGAGTGCGCTTGGAGGTGACATGTTCGTGGAGGATGGTCAGAGCCGACTGCTTCTGGTTGACTGCGATGAGCTCCTGGGCTCTCTGTGGGCGCAATACCGTTAGCTTTGGCACACAACTTGATACGAGCAGAACTTGCCTTGAGCACGTTCTCAGGCTTAGTATGGGGTGGAGGAGGCATCTTGAGAGATATGGCGACCTTCCTGTCGTTGAACGAGAGATGCCGTCAAGATGTTCGATTTTTCCCAAGCGTCGCATGCGTGCGGTCGCTTGTGATTGGCTACACGACAAAGACGCGCCAAGAGGCCAACTCCGACAGCCTCTTGAATTCACGACTCCGCTCAAGAAGCATCAAAACATGAATGATTATCTTCCTCCACTTTATATCTTTACAGACTTCTAAGCAAAGAGTCTCACGAGATTCGAGAAGAACTAAAGCGCTGCTCCGTGGCTGCACAATCTTGACATGACAGTGATCTGAAGGAAAGCCTGTTGCGGTTTCTTCTCCATGAAACTTGCAGATGATTGTTTCACACCTCGGCCATCAAGTATGATGATTTCTGGGAACACAACATCTGAGACTTCTGGCATGGCTTGACAAGCGGTGTCCTCATGGCAGTCTTGAGGTTTACAGCCAAGCGGCTGAGGTCGAGCGGCTCCACTAGCGAAGCCCCTGACTTTCTGGGGTTCAAGTCCGCATCTGTGTTGGTCAAGCACGCAGGGATGATGAGCAGGCTCCAAACCCATGTGCTGTAAACAGGTGTCCCAGAGGCCAGATTTGACATAGATTCTGCATCCCTCGCGTTGCGGGCAACGTGATGGCCAGGCGGTCAGTAAAGACAGTGCAACAGATAGACCAAACCGTTCAATCGCTAGTGCTTGGCATGGGCTATGCCCGATTGGCGATGCCAATTAGAGCAATTTGAGGAGGAGCGGCGCCCAGACGACCAGCGTCTCCCATCCTCGACGACACGACCATTCCTGCATCCTCGCCGCCGTGTAACGTCGATTTTCCCAGTGGCCCTTCTCTTCACTGCGTCGCTCGTTACCTAATTCGTCTGCATTCGTCTCCCGCCCCACGAGAACAACACGCGCGCGACCTTGTCGACCTCCCCCTGCAATCCCGCTCCATTGGCTCCCACGCCTCGTCCATCTACCGTGCGACACCTTCGTGCCATGTTCAATTTTCGTCAAGCTGACCGCTTATGACAGTCCCGACAATTCCACCTATACTCTCGAGCATCGCCCTGCCGCTCCACCTACACTCATATCTATCGCGTCCCTCAGCAATCCGCTAGTCGCTCCAATCCTCACTCGTCGCCTTCACCATGTCTCAGCCATACGAGATCCGTAACAATGATACCGGCAGAAGCAAGAAGCAGAGCATGGCTGAATTGAAGCTCCGCCGCCTCAATGAGCTCAACCAGAGACTGCAAGAGGACCTAAACCGCAGAAGAATCCCGGTTTCTGAGGCTTCCATGGAGTGAGTTTGCGCTTCTCTCTCAGCAATTGCTCACACACTCTGACACAAAACTCTCAGCCTGATCGCATTCACCGACAAGGAGCCCAAGGACTTCATGGTTCCCAGCCGCTGGGGCACTGTGAGTATCTACGAAACACCCTCCAACACTCGCCATTTCTGACTCAACTATCTAGATCGACAAGCGCGACGACCCCTACGCACCCCAGCAATCCGGCGGATGCTGCATCATCATGTAAAGCACCATGTCACCTTTTCCTTTCTTGCAAGAGACTTCATACCGGGTTCCGGGTTACCAGCACTGGCGTTTTCGGCGGAGAGTGACGGTTCTTGTTTCAACTTAATCTTCCTTTTTCCTTGACTTTTTTTCCAAATCCCGAGTAAGATGCGGCAGCACGGTAGACTCGCTGTGGCGCTCCTGGGAGGTACTTGTAGCATAATGTTCTTACGGATTGTCTTCAATCTCGGTCTCCAATTCCTTCTTATTCCAAAAGTCTAAAGCAGTCTCGACAGCTTCAACGTCTCTTAAAAAGAGGACAGCATCTAAAGCGCCAGTCCCATGCCACACGAGTTCCGAGATCAAAATGTATGCTCCCAGGCTTCTATCATACCTTCTAGGCCCGGAGTTCAGATCGTCTGTTGATGGACAAGCTCAACTTCACCGACTCTTCGCATTGCCATCGAGCTCGATCTGAAGAAGCCGTGGTCTTGAATGGAAACGCAGACTCGGAGTGTCACCCGTGCAGAATCTTGCACGCTTAGGCGGCGAGTGCATATGCATCCCATGCCCCTCCTTCCATTCCCGTATCGGTTCCCTGTCGTTATGCTACGTCCAGCCATTCTCTACACCCAGCGTATCGAGTATCCAACAGGCTCGACAGGTGGCTCTGATGTACGTTCCTCTTGCTAGAACAATTCTCCTCAATGCCAGCATTGATTATACAAGCGACGGAACTCATGTCCTGGGGTTAGCGTTTGTTGATAGCGGCAGATCGCGATCTTGCAGTATGGGAGCTCTACACCTTACACCCATGCTGATGCCGGAAGGGAATGTGGACGACGAAGTTGAGCGGACGGCTGATGATGTGTCCGATGAAACTAGACTGGAGAGCACTTGTGACAGTACTCCGAATCCACAAGATGCATGTGCAGGGATGATGCGGCAGATGGCAGTGGGAGATAGCGTCTTTGAACAAAGAATCCAGTTGCATCAAGGAAGATGTCGGGTCGAACATGACTTGCCCGTAAGTAACTATCGAGACACGGCGTACCGAGTCATGGCCTACTGGACGGGCTACAAATGACTTTATATGCAAGACCTAGAAGTGCCGTCGGTTGTCGGTCGCTGATTGCCTGATGTCCAAGTTGTCCTTGTACTCGGTATCCACCCACATCTTGCTCGAGAGCACACGACCAGTTTCCTTGTTCATGCTCGCTCGAAACCATTCTGAACTGAAAAGCCCTGGCTTTGATTGACTTACGATCGACACGAGGATATACGTTTCCGAATAGAAGCTATGGGTGTGGGGCACGTCACCTAGCAAAGGGAGTGACATTCGCTCTCGAAGTAATGTTAGTGCTTCTAGCTCTCTGAACATTTTCAAGTAACTCTCTCGGATCATAGACGACGATAAGCATCGAGCGTGTTCAATGATAACGAACCCAGGATCAAGACTCGTGGCGTAGATGTAAGCATCTATTCAGTCGTCACTCCCTGATAATGGCGATATCGTATGTATGCAAGATGTTTCGCGTGGCCTCCCGGATAGTTGATAACAGACCTTCCATGCAGTCAGGCTACTCCACTCCCTGGAGTCAACGGAACAAAGCAGATCGTTGACCTCGCCAGAGACCATGACACTATCAGAATCTAGACAAAGTCGGTCTCATTGTATAGCCATTCCTCTGCCGAGGTCAATATACTCAAACCACAAAGCAATCTCGATAAGCGTTGACCGCGTTACAAAAGGCAAGAAAAAAGCAAGCGCGGTGTTACTTACAGTCTTTGCACCGTTCGAAGGATCCTGGACTGAGAGCACCAACAAATTTGCAGGTGGGTCAACCAGAACAATGGCGCATGGAATCTCCCTGTGGAGCGCATGGACACAAGTTATATCAAGATGACTGCCTACCGAATGTGTATATCGAACCATAATACCTCGGGTTCAACTTAGCACCGGTCCGACAGCAAAGCATCGATAGGTGTTTGACCAGGAATTCGGTGATTATAAGAGTGAGACCCTGAGGGATTCGGTGGATTGTTCGTTGAACTTAAGCACAGTTGCGTTCTCTCGAGGGAGCTGCGTTTGAACTTTGCGTCTTGTTGAACATTAACCGGCTCCAGCCCGTGCGCGCGTGTTTAGGACGAGTTGCCGAAGGTGACATTCCAGTGACATTCGCACCAAGCTTTCGGCGAGATGATGCCGATGCGCAGGTTGGTGGTTTGACCATCAATAGAAATGCTTATACACCTCAAGATACGGGACTGGTCCGGTGTAAGAACGAACAGGCGCTCGAGTAGCTTGCCGCATGGCACCGCACCAGGTCGCATACCGAGGTCGAAGAGTAGCAGCACTTTAGAAGATCTACGATGGCTGCAGCAAGTCATCAGGCGTTCAAGACCGTACCGCGCCACATGGTCCGAAGGCTTGGATATGGTCACATTTGATGCATGAGACGGCAGAGCTGTAAAGTGCATAGAGGTCTTCGATGCACACAAGTGGGAACTTGACGGGTCATTTCGGTATGAAGTTGCTCATGGAGTCGATCCAGACATAGCGGGCTAAATTCGCTTGCCGGAGATCTTTGAACTCCCGCACGGACGCCTCTCCAAACAGGGTCCCCGTCATTCGGATACCTCGTTCGGTGGAGTTACATTTATCCTGGGGGACATTGTTACCCGCGAGACTCGAGAGCTGGATGCCCAGTTGTGCATTGAGATGGTTGTAGGAGAAAGGTTAGAGATATCGTCGTGACTATAAGGATTTATGAAACCGCCCAGGGTGAATCAAGGGTTCGTATCGTAGCAGCAGGGCGTGGAAAAAGACTTTATGGGATGCCTTTTGGTTCGATTTGATTTATTCCGCATCCGCGCGCGCGAGCAACCACCGCCCCCACCAAGTTAGCGCAGCCGTCTTTCGACCCACACGTCCTCTCAACGGGGACCTTTCGCAGGAAGACATCGCATTTAGCAAGAGACATATTTTTGCACTCGGCGCCCTACTCGGTCTCAAGGCTTCATTCGCGTCACAACAAGCGAGCACTCTCGTATTACAATATCCAGTCGCGCCTTGCAAAAACTCGTAGGGGACTATCGAGCCACCTGCGGCAACCGCGCCGACATTCGTTCTTTCCCGTCACCATCCAACCTCTGGAATGAATCATACCGAACAGGCGCAGCCATGGCAGCAGCCAAATCACATGGACCTGCAAGACATGCAAGACATTGACTTTGCCAGCTTCATCGACATTGGTGATATTGGCGACATTGGCAACCTTGATGTCGCCGACTTCCCCTCGCTCGACGGGCCTGACGCTCAAGGCCTGGCGTCGACTGGCCCACTACACGACTTTGGCACCGAGAGCTTTGAACTTCCGACCGCATTGGACGTGCAAACCTTCGCTCAGAATCAACAATGGGGACAGCAGCAAGTCCCGCAGGACATATATCGTGCGCCAAACATCGTTCCGCCGACGCCAAACAGTTACGAGTTGCAGGGTAATGCGCGCCATTACATGGCTCAGCACATGGACTCGGGAGCCGGCCCCTTTTACGACCAACATCGTCGCTTGACAAAGGAAGACAACATGTCTTTCACCCCTCTGGTCTCCCCTGCAGTCACCCCGAGACACTCGGCCTTCCAGCCCATCCCCGAGTACACCATTCCTGGTGCATATTTCAGCCCGCTCACATCCCCGGCTCTGCATGCGCAACAACAGCAACAACAGAGCCGCAGCTATGCCCATAGCCAGTACACCAATCCGACCACGGCTGACAACTCGGCCGCTGCCTCGCCCCTCGACCTCAACATGGACGTCGACTCGTTGAAAGACACGACAGACGTTGCTCCTCGCAGAAGCAGAAGGAAGCCTCCAATGCCGCATTCAGCAGGTCCAACCGCCTGCGGCGTGCGACAATCACCTATTGTCAAGGCCCAGAGACGTCGCTCAGCTCACCTCTCGACCGTCATTCCCCCACGCGAAGTCAACAACATACTGATCGAAGCCCAAAACCAAAGCCAGGCTCAAGGTTCGCGTACGCCTTCAATCGAGTATATGCCGCCGTACCACGACGATGCGAGTGCAGAATCCATATCACCCGAGGCCTTGCCCGATCTAGTCATGGGTCCTCCCCCTCTGCCTGCCTCGATTTACAATTCTCCAGCCTTGCAACCTCAGATCCAGTCCGCGCCTGCTTCAACTACAATCCACTCTCACACCGGGTTGAGTGATCCTTGTCCCGCTACCCCTGCTTCGTTGATGTCGATACGCAAGAGCCAGCAGCAAAATGGAGCGATTCGTTCTGTTGCGCCCCATCCTGGCTCTGGCCAGTTTCAGGTGCAATCGCAGGATCAGATAAACATGCTCGAAGACCTTGCTCTTCCTCCATCCGCCGCTGAACCTGCCCGTCCAGCTTTGAGCAGAATCGTCACGACGACATCAGGGGAAACCACTCCCCGTTTGGCCCCGGCTATCAAGGGCACACCAAGGCTGGCTCCGTCGAATTCCACTACAGCAAGTCCTATAATAGGTGCTACCAATTCGCCTTCCTTGGGTCCAGCAGGGAGGAAACTTGAACAGAAACGATCGCAGCCTGCGAAAAAGCGTGGCAGTGTCAGCACAACCTCTGTGCTCGTCAGCCCGGCCATCCGTCCGAAGATCAGTCCTAGCATCAAGCCGTTGCTTCCCGAAGGAGGTACGTTTGACCGCAAAACATCCTGGAACTCATTCATCTACTGACTAGATATACAGGTCTTAGCGAAACTCAGCAAGCGCTCCTTCTCGCTTCGAAATCAAACTACACACATCTACTCGAGGGAACTCGGCTCCCTGGCGTCTCATACCCAGAGTCTCTATCCATGGGTTTGACATCGAAACGCACCTCTCACAAGATCGCAGAGCAAGGCCGACGCAACAGAATCAACGAAGCTATCAAAGAGATGCAAACATTACTTCCCAAAACAAAGGGCAAGGGCAGAGCCGAAGAAATTGCTGAGGAAGAGGAGGAAGCTAACGGCAAGGATGGCAAGGGCAACACTGCAGAGGGTAGAAGCGCAAACTCAAAAGCTGCCACTGTGGAAAGCGCCATTGACTACATCAAACTACTACAACAAGAGAGGACCCTGGCTTTCGAGATGCTCCAGAAGAAAGACGAGGAAATGGCCGCCTTGAGAAAGCAGCTACAGGCTGCCGACATCACCACAAGCGCGAGCGACTCGGCAAATGATTCACTCGTTGCGAGTAGCGGCGAGGATAACGACGCCGAACCCGAGAAGATGGAAGGCGTCAGTGCTACGCCATAAGCACATTCTATCAGTCCTTTGCTCGTTCATCTTTCACGACTGGGCTTCCTGCTTAACAATTCGGCAAAGACTAACGAGGACAGAGGAGGTAGCACATTGGTTTCTGTTCTTCATCCTGCTCTCCCCTTCTTGCACTTGTCTTTTTTAATCTTGCTACCCCTCTGGTTTCCTCTTCTTTTCTTGATTCTCCACGCACATCATGAGTGGCTGGCCCTCTCTATCTGGGGAGGTCGAGGCCTGCTTTCGGCTCTCTGTTTCTCGTTTTCTCTTGTTATGAACTTCTTGTCTTAGATATCCGGCACTGTAGAAGCCTCCTGCTTGGTCTTGGTCCACGCCATGTTATTATTATACCTCAAACAAATGAGAAAAAAATAATCAAAATTCACACAAAGCTTTGTTGTCCATTGTCTAGATCCGACTTATGCGACACTACTGTATGAGTAGAAAGCTGGTTCCATACCTGTCTTGAGATCATGCTGCCGAAAAATCGAGCAACGAGGTTCTATCATACCAACATCGATAGCTTATTAGATGCCGCCTTCTCATTGCTTGTCTAAGATAGCGATATCCCTAGATTCGAGTGGAACAAAAACACGATGCGAAACGTACAGCAGCAGGGATTCCCACGTGGTCACCCACCGTAGTACTAATCTGCCGTTCAACTGCTTATGTATGGCAGAGCGGACGGGATGCCCAGTTTTCAGCTGACTGTGGCCGT
>Ga0058697_10001033_pt1 | contig 10556 bp, 6 predicted proteins | sample AgamicAsMae_FD_66619 | JGI IMG/M metagenome (GOLD analysis project Ga0058697, IMG submission 66619) | Agave microbial communities from Guanajuato, Mexico - As.Ma.e | ecosystem: Host-associated > Plants > Phyllosphere > Phylloplane/Leaf | place: Guanajuato, Mexico | collected 2012-06-04
CGCTCTATTCGCTCTGGAGCATGCTTGGTCTACGGACAAATCCTCTCAGTACGTATATATGTGGTGCAAACCCCACCTGTCGACTCTACATCTCAAGAACCCTCAGACTGACAGAAGCTCCTCGGTCAGACCGTGTCCCTAGTTTCACTTCCCCTGGACCCACAGAGTCACAACCTATCAATCAATACAAAATGGAATACCAGTCTCAAACACCAGCTCTGGACAGCCTTATGGTTGCAAAGAAGCGTAAAGATTCCGCAGCAGACGATCCGTCTCCGCAAAGTCCTGCCAGCAGTGGGATTCTCAACCGTCGCCTCGATTCCAGTTCTGTAGCTTACCGATCATTCTCCAACAATGGCCTATCTGCACGAAGCCAAGACAGTCATGCTATGCACATGGAGACAAGGATACTCAAAGAATTTGACACAATTGACGCTTCGCTGATGGGCAACATGAACATTGAAAAGTTTTCAGACTATATCGCCCGAGAGCGTCTGAGCTCAATGCCCCATCGCGGCAGTCTTTGGGATAGAGTGCTCCGGTGGGCTGAATTCTATGCCCTGCAGATCAACAACTACGCTAAGAAGATTGGATCATTCGTTCCCGAGAGCCAATACGCAGCTAGACAGATCTACACATTGCTGTATAGCATCGTCGAGCTCGGAGAAACCAATGCTGGTGCTCTCAACACCACCTTCTCAATCTTCTACAAGCTTGGTCTTTCGTTGTCGTTCTTGTCATCGCATGAGACACAGCTCAGCTTGAGCACTGACGTCCGCGAGGATGTCAGCAGAGCCTTTCGCGATATGCACCTCTTGGTTTTCGATGTGGCATCTCACTACCACGGATCAGTTCGCGGTCTTGGACACAAATCCGTAACCCTCGATCTTACTTATCTCTTCCGCGAGCATCTCAACAACTTCCACAACCGCAGGAACCGGTACGTAGGACAGTCCTATCCATCTCTATAGCTATCACTAATGTTACCTAGAATCATGAACCATATCTGGAGCCACGCTCTTGGAGGTGATGCAACGAGAGATGTTCATGAAGTCCGCAAGTGGCTTGACCAGAGGGCTTTTCTGCTGCGAAGCATATCTGCGGAGTCTCTGACGCACACCTCTCAGTATGACGAATACACCTGCGAATGGTTCCAGCAACCTCTTTACCAGTTTACTTGTGCCAGCGAGAAGATACTCGGCATCGAAGGTCCGCCTGGGAGTGGAAAGTCAGTGCTCTCTACTTGGATCCAGGAGAGATTGCAACGTCGCTTGGGTCAAAAGACTCACAGTACTGTGATGTTCTCCTTCGATTCTGACATCCCAAGCGAGACCACATCGCTCGCTCTGGCCAAGAGTCTAGCGCTGCAGTTGATGGACATCCGCTTAGGCAACGTCCCTATGTTCGAAGCTATTGTTCAAGCCTACAACAGCAACAGCTCTACTGATACGGAGCATCATCTATGGACTGCAATCAATGCAGCCTTCTCCGACCTTTCTGAGCCAACCATGATCATCATTGATGGTCTAGATCAGCTGCGCGACAACAAAAAGCAGGTCTGTGAGCGTATTGAGAAGCTTTCGATGACTCACGAGTCTCTCAAGTCAATCATTCTCTCCAGACCCATGATTCTTCCTGACACTTGGAAACCATTCCAAATCAAGCCGGATCACCTTTATGACGATATCAAGCATATAGCCCAGCATCAGCTCCAGGACTGCACAGCTTATCGCAAGAAGAACGACGCCGACAGACAAGTATTCTTGGACCGCCTAGTCAAGAAAGCAAATGGCTGCTTCCTCTGGTTGTTGCTTGCTATAGATGTCCTCAGTCTATCCAAGTCGCCAAAGGATCTGGACGACGACTTGGAAAAGCTTTCCGATACACTTGACAAGATCATCAAAAAACGTGCGGATTCTGATGGCTTTGTGGATCACGATGTGAAGCTTCTGACCTCTTACATGATGGTGACTGAGCGGCCACTATCTGTGACTGAGCTTTATGATCTCCTTCAAGTTGACATCCAGAAGAAGACGAATACACGTCGTGAGATAGACTTCAGGGACATGTTCAAAAAGACATCTGGATTGTTAGGCCCCGACAAAGCAGGCCTTGTGAAGTTCCTGCACCCTGCAATCAGAGAGCATTTCATTGCTTTGCAGATCAAGGGAGATAAATTGCTTCCTCACAAAGAGGCTCATACAGACATGACCTTGAGATTGCTCACCTACAGTAAAGCTTGTTTGTCCAAGTCTCACGATATCTCTCTTGAGCCTTTGCCACAGATCGATGTCGAGCGTCTATTTACAGAACACGATCTGTTGGAGTATGCTGTACGCAACTGGACGACCCACTTCCGCCAGTCCACTTTGTTCAAGTCGACAGGTGCCCTTGGGTTCCCGAATGATGTCAAGGCAGCCTTCCCGACTTCACCTTTGATGCCCCTGCTCGAATGGACATGCTGGGATGCGCAGTTCCCCACCAACGAACTGCTACCTATACATGATCTCGCTCTACGCGTTCGCTTTGATGTTTTCCAGGACAAGCATATCTCAACACTGCAGACTTCTATCAGCTGCGCTTATGTGTACCACATGTACTCATCCCCGGACGCAGCTGCACCTTACTTTGTTCGAGCTTCCCGTGTCTGTCAGCACATGCTGCCGAAACACAATCGTATCACGATCACTTTGACTGAGACCGCCCTGACCATTACGGACTCGATCAAGTTCACCAGTCGCACGGAGCTAGTAACATTCCGGGAAGAGATGCTCCAATTCATCATCACTGCTTACAAGGAAAGCCATGGTGAGACCAGTGACATTGTCATTCGTTATACCAAAACTTTGGCCGAGATGTATGTCTCGATTCATGAAGAAGACCACGCTGCAGCATGCTGGAAAGAGCTTCGTACCATCATTATCAGCAAGCACGGAGAGGGTTCGGACTTCGAGAGAGAAATCTCCGGAAAGCTCATGATTGTTCTGAAAGGGGACGATGACCATGTGATCAGACCATATGTCGAGGACATCTTCTCTGTGGGCGAGGAGAGAACTATAGTCTGGAACTTTGCCAGGTTCCAGATGTTCTTGAAGCTTGCACAAGGTTGCGAGCATCGCAAAGAGCTGTACGAAGCAGAGGAGCTTTATGTGACTCTCTGGACACGTCTGTTAGGACTCTGTCGGAGTCAACAATCGCACGATGTCGAGACTCGTATCAGCATGCTCCAGATCGCTGTTGAATATGTCCACTTCCTGACAAGACAACAACGTAAAGAAGAAGCAAAGAACGTGCTCATCGTGCTGTGGACCGAACACAAGCATTTTGGATGCGAGTCTGAAGCCTTCTATCAGCAGTTGATGACTATCGGCAAGCTCATGAGATCCCTGGAACTACACAACTTGTCGATCTCTGTCTTTGAGCGCGTCTTGAGTTTCTTCAAGGCGGTCGGCAAACACGAGAGCAGCTACGCTCATGAGTGTGAGAGAACAATGATCGAAGTAATTCAGGAGACCTCAGAGAGACATTCGTCCTCTTCCTCGAGAAGTGAATCAACGGACGAGATGGAGACTGTCGTTCGCAGAATGTTCAGCTCTCCAACCACTCTGTCCCACGAGACTATTAAGGTCGCTAGATCTGCCGTTCATGTGTACATGAAGCAGGAGCATTGGTCTGAGGCCATCAGCCTTCTGACCAGAACGCTTGATCTTATGCATTTCACAGGCTCTTGGGGAGGTGACGTTTGCTTGCCCAACGAGTACGCTGACGAATCCATTGAATTTGCTCTCGAGCTTGGAAAATGCTATATGAGAAGCAAGCGTCACTCGGAGAGTTTGGCAGTCTACCTTCAGCTGTGGCAAGCAGTGCGAAGTTCCTGCAGCATTGACGACAAACGAAGAACGATTATTCTCGATGTTCTCATCCAGAACTATACCGAGCACAAGAGATGGAGAGCTTTGGTTGAGCTACACAAGGATCTGCTGCTAGAGTACCGCCGGTGAGTACTAACCCAATCGAGACTACCGAGACCGCAAGTCTATCATCTGATGAGCTGAATATACTGACTCTCCACAGACACCTCGGAAAATCGCATGAGCGTATTATTGGGCTTCTCTACTTCTTGGGTGATCTGACGCTCGAACACGGTCACGGGTACCCCGAAGATTACTACCGTGAGATCGTCGACATCATTGGAGCATCCAACACCAAGCTTTCATTCAAAGCCTATAAAAGACTCAGCCAAATCTACTACGATGAGAGTAACTGGGTAGAGCTGAGAATCGTCTGTGACGTCCTGTGGAGCCTTCTCACGACCAAAACCCAGGAGTACGACTACGACGAAAACTATATCGAACTTCTGTACATAAGATATGCCTATGTCCTCAAGCACCACAACAGAAACAATGGTAAGGCAGACCACAAGCTCTTCGTTCTTGTCGCTCAGCAGTACCGAGACATCTGTATAACGAAGTTCGGCTCCTCATCTTCTGTTGCTATTCGAGCCAGAATCGAACACGCTTCGATACTCATGGAGGACGAATCAACCAAGGTCGAAGCTGTGAGCGCCTATGAGGAAATCATCACAACGACCAGGAACAGCAAGGTTGTGATTGACGAGAAGACCATGTCAATGGTGAAGAGCCGTATGACTGAGGCCTATGTTTACGCCCATCGTAAAGGTATCTCGTCAGCGGCCACAACAGAAAAGGCCATCATTGTACTTCAGGAAAGGCTCCAACAGCTCAAGAGTGCACATGGAAGTGCTCATTCCGAGACACTGTCTGTTCTCAGCGAACTGATCTCGATGCGCTACAAAACCAAGAAGACAACAGAAGACGAACAGACTATTATTCGCATGCTCCAAGAGAGTACTGTCGAGATAATCACCAAGGAGCAGCGGTCTCAGGTACTCTTCGAGGCAGCGAATACAATCGGTGCCATGTACATCACCTGCGGCTACCATGCTCAAGGTCTCGAGCTCGTGTGCGCTGCCAGACGTCAGATAATCTGCGGCCATGCAGGAAAGAATAGTCTCAAGCTCGACAAATCGATCAATCGTGTCGCTTTCGTCTTCCTTGTCACTCTGGAGCTGTCGCTCAAGGGCTCCTCCGGACACAACTTCACCGAAGTTATGGCAGATTGGTTATCTGAGTCTGTGTTGTACAACAACTACTCTCGCAGTCTGACTACCCAGGTCAAGGTCGATCAACTGCTCCTGCGCAGCGCTCGTCTCAGATCGTTCTGGCTCAACCGCTCGCGTAACGAAGACATTGACATACTTGATGGACGTGTCTTCGAAATCTTCAACAAACAATTCGGCACTGCTCTGAAGACCAGGCCGGAGATAATCAAGACCTTCTTGCTATCGCTTGTGGGCCATATCGGATCTGGCGATGCTTACGACATCCAAGTGGCCAGAGCCGCATCTATCTCTGGAGATTCCAAGATCGAAGCACTCATCCGAAGCGGCAAACACCACGAGGCGGCAGAGGTTGCCTACTGTACTTTCCACTTCGTCATGACGCAAGGTGGCTACCAGCAAGCTGGCCTCATCGGTTATGGATTCAGGCTAGCCAAGTACATGACCATGAAGGACAACGTTCCTGCTGAAGTCCACACCAGAATGCTACAAGCTTCGAGAGAGATTATGACGGAAGTCTTGAATGCGTGCAAGACACTACAGATCAACTTCTCACAACTGCACGACCACGAACTCAACGATCTCGTTGAACTCCTCGGTCAGCAAGAGAACTACAAGGAGCTTGATGTCATTCTTGAGTCACTGTGGAAGTCGCGCTCAGGCCAAAAGAACTGGAGTGAAGACACATTGATCAATCTTGGAGAGCGTCTCGTTATGTCACGTCATTTGGCTTCCGATAAGGGACACTCTCACCGTGCCATTCACCTCGCCGAAGACATCACCTACAACTTGCGCCGTGTGCTCGGCGGTCTCCATCCTCACACACTCAAGATGTCTGATCTGTTATCTCAGCTCTACACTGGTGCAAAGCAGTATGGTGACGCGCTCAACGTGCACGAGGAAGTCATACAGCTCATTGTCTCTGGTGATGATGGTGATGAGCGTACTACTGACATCGTTGATGCCACAACCGCTCGTAAGCAAGTCAATCTCCTGAAGGCCGCGTACCAGCGCAACGGTGGATGGGTCAAATCTGCGGACTTCTACCAGAAGCTCGTGACCGACTTGACAAAAATGTTTTCCAAGACTGCAGACTTCAAGGATCTACAACCTGCCAAAGAATGGCAGTCTAAGCTTGACAGCGCATCCGCCCACCTCGGTCTATTCCAGAAGCCTCAGCAGTGGATGTTTGTTGTCAAGGATGACATCCCGCTCAAAGGCGGCAAGCACGACCATATCAGTGTTTCTGAGGAAGGCTTCAAGCATGCTCCTCAGCCTTTGAAGAAGATTAAACAGACGGGATGGAGTTTGAGACGTGTGTCTGATCTTTGGGGTATGAAGCAGCCAAGTGCCGGAAGACTTGATGCTGAAATTGTGGTTTGATGAGTACATATGACACGATGATTTCTTTTGTTGGAGTTATTTAGTTGTATTGAATGTCATGCTTTTGAAGTCTCTTTGCTTGATCTGTCACGTATTACCATTACATCAGGCGTAATCAAATCTGCTCTTCTGAAGCTCGCGAAAGTATCAACAAGAGTTTGAGATTGACAGAAAGTTCGCATTTTCGTAAGACAGCCGAGCCTAGGAGTCTTGATTATTTTGCCGTGTACTTCAGGTGCAAGACTGGTAATCGCACCTTCCGAACAACCACTTCGTTTTGTGTTGTACATCAACCATTGCTAGAATTAGCAACCACATCTCACCCGCTCTTGCCACCCACGGTCCACTTGACCGGACTCTTCAATCCAGCCTTCTCAGCCACGCCTTCCGTTTCCTTCGCCTTCTGGTTCACCGAATCCATCTCAAAGCCAGCGACTAACTTATACTGCTTACCCACTCCCTCCAACTCATCCTTAGGGATCACATCATAGATGTTTTTGAACCCATCTGGAGCTCGTTCGTGAGCAAGTTGAAGTACGTGATCAGGGCCATTTGCTCTGTTTGCCATGACGATTTTGGCGGTGGGAGGAAGGCGGATGGCTTGGTATTGGGAGAGGGCGAGGGGAATGTTGATGGGGTTGTTGAGGAGGCAGTTGGTTAGGGCTTCTGCGTCGATGATGGCTTGGGAGGCGCCGTTGCTGCCGATTGGATACCTAGGAAGGTCAGCATGTCTCTTCTATGGACATAGTTGTGAGTCTCATGCTCACTGTGATACTTACATTGCATGCGCGGCATCACCTAAAAGTGTCAATCTCCCGAAGGACCATCGGTCCACTGGATCGCGGTCACTCATTGGGAACTCATAGACTTTGTCTGTGTCGTCGATGAGCTGCTTCATCCTCAAACCACCACACTGCCAATCCTGGAAGGCTCCTTCAAATTTCGACTTCGGGACCGCATTCGTCCAGTCAACAGGCGGCGGAACAAGATCAGGATCATCCTTGTCACGAACACGCAGCTCGGCGATCCAATTGATTAAACTCTTGCCTTTGCGCATCGAATTTCCAGAAATAGGGTAAGCGATGAATTTCTGGTCTGCATGGCCTGCCCACACCATTGAAGCTCCAGTGAGATAGGGTTCTTGTTCACGGCATCCGCGCCATAGGATACGACCTGAAAAGCGAGGTGGGCCTTCATCAGGGTAAAGCAATTTGCGTGCTACGCTGTTGATTCCATCGGCTGCAATCAGCATATCTCCGGTCATTTCTGGAATCTCTGGTTGCAGAGCCAAATCTCCCTTGCGTACGAAACGTGCTGTGATTGTGCCTGAAGGATCGGTTCCTTCTGCCGCTTCTTCGTCCTGCTCGAAACTTGCAAGAGCATGACTTAGATGCACGCGCTCAGCGCCCAGACGTTCTTTAACTGCATCCAACAGCAGAATCTGAAACTCTCCGCGGTGAATGCTGAATTGGGGTACCGTGTACCCAGCACTCTCGCCTCTGGGTTCACTCAAGATAGCATCTCCATGGCGGTTGTAAAAGTTGAGTTCCTTGGTTTCGATAGCTGTGGATTTGAGTGCGGGTAAGAGTCCAAGGTTTCTGAGGATCAAGACGGCTGAGGGCTGGACGTTGATTCCTACGCCTAGAGTGGTGAGGTTCGAAGCTGCTTCGAAGATGTGGATATTGGTAAAGCCTGCTGCGTGCAGAGAAAGTGCGGTTGTTAGGCCACCAATACCGGCTCCGGCGATGATGATCTTGGGTTGTTTGTCTTCGAGGAGAGGCATGGTTTCGAGCTATTGTCCAGTCTCTGGATTCAGAGCGCCTATTCAAAAGGGCATGCACCGAGTGTTATGCCTTTGATGTAGATCCCGAAGAGCGTTCGGCGATTCGAAAGAGCTAATTGCACAACGCACAGAGATGGAAGATGTTGTAAAAAGTGACGTTGGAACGAAAGACGGATATTTGTATTCAGGAGTCAATGTCTGTGTATTCTAACAGGTACGTCCCCAATTGATTATTTGTTCTCTTTCTCATGTCCCGATTTTGGCTGAATTGATTGCCGAGGGAAGTTTGAGGTGAGAACTCCGGGGTCGGAGGAGACGAGACGCGCCACAGTCGCGAGGCTCTAGACCATTACATTCTCTTTTGGAGCCGCTCCTCGTGGCGAAGCGGAATTGGTCAATGGTGTTTCTGTAGAGATGCTATATAGGTAAGTATCGCCGGTGCAAAGTAATCTTGCTATGCTTATAGGTCCAGTGGATGAGATGGAGAGGTTAGCCCTAGCTGTTACTAACAAGCCACGTTTCAAACGTGTCTGCCACAAGAGTTGTTGACATTATATAAAGCTTGGCATGCTTCTACCGACCATCAATGTGGCAAGTCACCTCTCCAGCATCGTTCATTGTGCGCAACAAACCATTCGCATCAAGCATTCTCCATTAGATGTCTGGATAACCTGATTTTCGCTTTGCATGACCTGAAACGGGTCGACTATGTTCATCATTCGGCGGAGTGCCTACTTCGTCAATAGTCCATCTAAACTCGCGTCTGCTCACCCCATATACCTGGCCTCCTTTCGAAGCTTCTCATGTACTGGCTATACTAGCCACAGAGGCGGACCACAACGGACACTCGAGCAAACAAAGGAAAATGACAGATTTAGTCAACAACTATGGCGCGCCAAACACAAAGATTACATAAATGAAAAGAATCGAAAGTACTACGAAGCGAAAAAGGCAGCTTTACTACAGTCTGGACAACTCGAGAGCACTACGAATTCAGATGCTCGTAAGGAAATCAGTCGAAGATACTACGAAAGATTCAGTGCAGCCGTATCACAGTACCAAAAGCAAATCCTCCCCCGGACCGGAACCCTTGAAGCGATTTCAAAACCGGAGGCTACGCGTAGATTCATGGCCGAAAGGAATATTGAGCGTGAGCGACGGCGTGCTGAAATTATCGCCGAGGGTGAGAGACGACGTGCTGCAAACAAGGCCGAAACTGAGAGGCGGCGTGCCCAACGGAGAGCTGAGCGTGAGCAACGTCGTGCTGAGCAACAAGCTCAACGTCAAAGAGCTGTGCAGCAAAACGCCATGCTCGACAAAGAGCGAGCCACACAACGTGCCGCCAGAGCAGATGCAAAACTAAAGGCTATCCACGATTCGCTGCAGCGAAAGGCCGCGAGAGCAAGTAGGCGCGCCGAAGAAAAAACCGCGCTTGAACAACGTCGTGAGCAAAGGGCTGAACGCCGAAGACAAATCGAACACCAGAAAGCCATGCTCGCTAGGGAGCGAGCCACAAAGCGTGCCGCCAGAGCAGAGGCAAAATCAGAGGCGAAGCGCGATTCGCTGCGGCGGAAGGCTGAAAGGGCTGAGAGGGCTGAGAGCGCAAGAAGGCGTGCCGCAGACAAAATCGCGCGTGAGCAACGTTATGCTGAGTAAATTGCCGAACGCCAAAGATATCTCGAACACCAGAAGGCCATACTCGCCAGAGAGGGAGCCACATCCCGTGCTGCAATGGCAGAGCTGAATCGCGAAGTGGCGCGGCAAAAGGCTGCAGAGTATAGACAGGATTCTAACTTCCGCAAGGGCTCTGTGGCCAAAGAACAGCAACGTCGGACTGACCACAACTATGCCCATCGCCAGGACATGCGGACATGGTTGCTAAGATGTCCGCGGCGAGACCAATTCTCCTGGAAAACACATTTCCCGGTGGTTTATGATCACAAGGCTGTCAAAACATGCAGTGCGTGCGGTAAGACACGCGCTGCGGGTTCTAGATTATGGTGGCAGAGTCTGGTAAGCCCAGATAAGTACGAGTGCCACCTTTGCCATGCTGCGGACTGTGTTCGCGCCATGCCGCGCGGATTCGAAGACTTTGAATTCGGGAAAGGAAAACATCTTAAGCCGTGATTGAAGATTATTGTAACGACACATAGGCAGATACGATGGATGGCAAAAGAAGTCGTGAATTCGTTGTAATTATGGCTATCGCAAAGGTGGTATCATCCCGGAATCATGCATCCCATTCTATCC
>Ga0058697_10001035_pt1 | contig 10549 bp, 8 predicted proteins | sample AgamicAsMae_FD_66619 | JGI IMG/M metagenome (GOLD analysis project Ga0058697, IMG submission 66619) | Agave microbial communities from Guanajuato, Mexico - As.Ma.e | ecosystem: Host-associated > Plants > Phyllosphere > Phylloplane/Leaf | place: Guanajuato, Mexico | collected 2012-06-04
GGATATTCCAGCGCGGCTTCAGACTCTTGGCTGACCTGTTCGCGATGTGTCAGTAAAAAAACTCGGATACCTTCGAGGGATTAGACTCACGCTTGTGTCTAGCTTGATACGCTTCCTCGGGGCCATGGTGAACAGATATGTGTCTTCTCAAAGAAGGTTTTTGGGCAGTATTGGACACGTAGGAGTTTCGCTATGCAGGTGAAGGACTTGAGTGCAGGGTTGGAAGATGATGGAAAGGACCCGCGAGGTTGGAAGTGGTGATGTGATGGAGACAGGGATACGAAGATGCGAACGAAGTTTTGTAAAGATCTGACGAAGGCTGTGACGGCGTTCAAGTGAGGCTTTGAGCAATTTCAAGTTTGTTATGGTAGAGGGTGAAGGAGAGAAACAGAAGAAAATGGTTCAACGGAGAATCCGGAAGGGTGTGAAATGCAAAGAAGAATCTCAAGTCTGAATAGAACAATCATGAATGAAAGCCCGAATAGTCAGGGCGGCTGCCTGTGAGCCTGTTCCTGGATTCACAACCTACTTATATAATTGAAGGTGCGATTATAGTTTCATACCCGGCTAGAGTGAGCCTAGGCAGTACTAAACGTATGGTAATAGGGTATTGTGCTTCGGAGTGCATCTTAAAGTGATCATTGAATCATTCTCTTCAAGCGCAATCGATTCTCAATGTGTGCAGTAGGAGGCTGTAAGGCGTGTAGCTGTAAAAATGCACAGTAGTCCAGGAATGGATGGTTTCCATCGAAAGATGATATTACGTACGTCGAATCTCTTTGGGCACGTCTCAATCTCACTGTGCATTTTTATAGTGAGGACCGCGGTCTTCACCTCCGAGCGGGAGCGTGGTAGGTAGAACGTGGGTTTGTCACACGAGTTGGTTGAGAACCTCTATAAACGCACGTGATATCACATCTTATCGAACTCCGCTTATCGCGCTCGATGATATCAGTACATCTCACCAACCTTCAATCCATTAATTAATATGGATAGAACCTTCAGCCCAGATATTGGAGATGTTTTTCGCCTTATGCTTCGGACGAGAGCGTCAGACAGTGTCGACACCCTAAGCAACTTGGACGATAGCAACGAACGCCGACGAAAGGCTATTGAAAGCATACTGTTTTCCCGACGATTCATTATAATCTATAACATCGTACTTCTGGGATTATTGGCATGTTTCACGGCTTGGTGTTGGGGCTGCAAAATCAGTAGACTTCGACGACGTAGACGTGCCCTTTCACACTCGCCATCTACTCAGCCTGCAACCTCAAATCTGGTTCGCAAAGCCGACAATGGAGGCGAAACAACACCACTCCTCGCTCAAGGAGGATCTAAGGTCAACCGTCCTGCAAGAGTCTCAGCGGTTGCTCAAATCCGGGCTTGGTGGATGTATCAGCCGTCCAACATACCATATATCCACAAAGTTCTTCCTTCGAATGCCACCACTGTGGGCGTCCTGCTCCTGCTTGGTATCAACTTGTTCTTCCTACTGTACAAAGCCGAGCTTTCGATAGCCACTGCATTCGTCTTCGCCGACAGAGCTGGCCTACTGTTTGTAGCCAACTTACCCTTGCTATATCTCCTTGCAGCGAAGAATCAGCCAATCAAGATACTTACTAATGCGTCTTATGAGAGCTTGAACATTTTCCATCGCCGACTAGGTGAATGGATGTGTTTGCTTGCAGTCTTACACGCTGGCAGCATGGTCTTGGTGTGGTATATCACACTTTCAAGCCGACTCAGCTTTTCAAGGTTCCTTGCCCTACCCATCATCTGGCTTGGACTCCTCGCTTTTATCTCCTATGAGACGCTATATTTATCCTCGCTTGGCTCTTTCAGACAACGGTGGTACGAATTGTTCCTTGGGCTTCATATCGTTCTCCAAAACGCGGCGCTCGCTTTCCTGTGGTTCCATCACCACAATAGCCAGCCTTACGTGCTGGCAGCCCTGTTCATCTTCGCCATCGATCGCTTCGTTTTCAGATTGATACTCAAGTCTAGGACACTCAAAGCTGATCTGTCCATCTTGGAAGACGGAGAGACAGTGATGTTGAGTTCGAATTGGCAATTGACCAACTCTTCCTGGTGGAGATCATGGGGCATCAAGAATGGTTGGAAGCCCACCGAGCACGTCTTCCTCACAGTACCGGCCTTGTCTCACAAACACTTCGTTCAAGCACATCCTTTCACCATCGCTTCTGCTGCCCCGACTAGTGCTGACTCCCATGCCTGGCTCAACTTCTTGATACGAGCTCAGGACGGCTTCTCACGAGACCTCCTTCGCTACGCAAAGTTCCACAGCTCTGTAAACATCCGCGTCGATGGGCCCTATGGATCTTCGCACGCTCTGGAAATGCTCAACGACAATGATGTTGCCGTTGTAGTGGCCGGTGGCTCAGGCATCGCCGTAGCATTCCCTCTCGTCTGGAGTCTGTTTAACGCATCGACACAAGCCTTTGAGCCAGAGAGCAATAGATATGCAAAGCCTCGTGTATCCCTGATCTGGGTGGTTCACGACCAGGAGCATATCGACTGGATTCCTCAAGACCGACTCGACGAGCTACGTGGACTTGGATGTAAGGTCATGGTTCCTCCACCCACACAGAAAGCGGGCAGGCCCGATCTGCCAGACCTTCTTGAGACAGCTGTGAATGTATGGAATGACGAGGTCCAAGACCCTACCGTCGGTGTAGTCGTGGCAGGGCCCGACACTATGAACAGAACCTGCCGAAATACATGCGCGAGCCTGGTGAGTAGAGGTGCTCGGCTGGAGGTTTCGGTAGAGAAGTTTGGTTGGTGACCCAGCATCAACGACGGGGACATTCAGATCGTAGACAGCTGTACATAAGTCCTGACACAAGAGTAGATAACATGTCGCCGTCAGGCATAGGAGCCGGCCGGCATCTATTTGCTTATGAAACCTTTTTGTTCTCATCGTGCCTTGCAGAAGGCCGTGTGTCTCCTTCTCGTAGATGCTGTTCTCTCTCTAGCTCGATGTGGCTAGTGCTTGCTCTGTTTATCGTGATCATACCGTGCATAAAGTTATGCAATTGTGCTTGTGCACAATGGGCAGGGTTACTGTGCTGATATCACGGGTTTTCTCGAGACCACTATGCATTCTGATAGCTATACACTTTGCAGACTTTTACATACAAGGAGGTGGCATCTCAGCGCATTGTTATATGGGCGAAAACATGCAATATATCAAGACGGTGGCTGGTAGACAAGCCATACGCTGGCGAAGTGTGTGGAGAAATGGTCGGCATCAAAAGCCGAGCAAACAGCGGCCACGGCGACCGCTTCGTGATCATCCAATGGCTTGATCTTCAATTTGAATATCCATATGAGAGCATGGCTACTACACGAATCGGATGTGCTCATCTCACAAGATGGTGCAAGTCAGGAGCTACTGGTCTAACTGCAGCTAGAAAAGACTACATTCACAGATGCGTACGATCGTTCTCAAGTACACGTATCTTTGCTCAAGACGCTGAGCCAGCACCGACTCACGGATTCTCAAATGGTCAGAACCTTGGGAGCATCACACTAAAGAAGAACGGTGTCTATCTGGAGAACAAATTGCGTATTGTAAGCGTCATACACTAAAGATTTTTGATTGTTCGTTTCTAATCCAGCAGACACCTTTCGCAGAGCTCGATATTAAGGAGCGTCCAGGTAGCGAATCTCTACGTTGGGATGGGGAGAGACTGTATTTTGAAAATTCAGAAGGCGAAGATCGTACCTATGTGTAAGCTGAAAACCATCCAAGCACCATCATGCATTAGTACTAACCATGTTCCTCAAGATCCAATCTATGGCTGAGGTCAGGACGATAGCAACTCAATGATTAGGGATTAAGTTGACAAAGAACAGAGACCAGTGTCCTTGTCACGAGTGTGTTCACCCTGTCACTCGACAGAGGCAGCTTGATACTTTCTCAGTGTGTATATTCACTTTGGATGGGCACTGTAGCAACGGCTGATGGGAGTACAGCTCAATCCCGGTGTCAAGCCCGCCAAATTGAACATCCAGACCAAGGAAAAACAAACGATACAGATCGAGTGTGAGTGTGTAAGAGTGTTCATGTTAATGTATGTCTAACGATCAGCAGGGCAAGATGGGCATCAGAGCGAATACCCGTTGAAAGTTCTCCGCAAAGGCAGGCCGACTCATACCAGTGTACAAAGAAGAGGTCTCGTCGAGTAAGTGTTACGAATCGATAAGTTTACAGAGATCTCACAAACCCTAGGCAAATCATGTTTGACAAAACGATCGCAGCCAAGCCGCCCACAGTTGACTACAAGAGCATCATGGAGGCAGACGGTATCGCAGAATGGACCCGTCAGATTGTACGTATGTCAGTATAGATGAGTCGTCAATAGCTGACTTGAAAGAATGTACACGGTTTGTCATTTGTCAAGGATTGTCCAATTGATCCCGAGGCGACCAAAAGGCTGCTGGAGAAGATTGGGCCAATTCGGGAAACTCACTATGGTAGGAACATTTGTGTTCGCAAGGCGAAACTATAGCTGACATGGACAGGTGGTTTCTACGATTTCACGTCGAACATGGCAAGTAAGGATACTGCTTACACATCGCTGGCACTCGAAGCGCACACCGACACAACATACTTTTCCGAACCCGCAGGACTTCAGATGTTCCATATGCTCTCCCATACTGGTGGATCCGGTGGTGAATCTTTACTGGTTGATGGATTTGCAGCAGCAAGACAGCTTTACGGCGAAGACAAAGAGGCATACAAGGTGCTCAGTACAGTAGGCATCTGGGCCCATGCAAGCGGAAATGAGGATGTCAGCATCCAGCCGTACGTGTGCTTTCCTGTGCTTTCTCACGATCCAGTGCTAGGTCACTTGGTGCAGGTGAGATGGAACAATGCAGACAGAGCGGCGATCGAAGCACCTAGCGACATGATAGACAAGTGGTACGAAGCTGCCAGGTAAGAAATGGATCTCATCAGCTGAACGAAAGCTTTTACTCACGATGGATAGGAAATTCAATCGCATCCTGAACGACCCGCAGAACCAGTATTGGACACAACTCGAGCCAGGAATGCCGTTGAGTGAGTGCGCAAGGATTGATGAGATGACAGCATTATTGACGCGAACAAACAGTCTTCGACAATTGGCGGGTGTTGCATGGAAGAAGCGTATTCACAGGCAAGCGACGGATGGCCGGAGGATACAGTGAGTAAAAGCAGACAGCAGATTGGCGAACCATGCTAACCTAGGCAGTCAACCGTGATGATTTCATTTCCAGGTTCAAATTGACAGGATCGAGCAGAGATGAAGTCCTTGAAGCGACCGTGACAGGATGAATGCTCAGTGTTTTGTTCTGAGTGGACCATGATGTAAATATACAGCTCCGTACCCAAGCTTGAGAATGCAGAGATGCGGGCGGAATTTAGCTATTGTCATGATTGAAAACTACGAGAGCTGGAACAGCCGATATGTGAGATGCAGACGAGACAGTCCATACAGATAGCAACGTAAAAGGTGATGTGAGAGTAGAAGTGAGGTGAGTAAAGCTAAGGGCATGGGTGGTCGGGGCGGCAAAAGCCGAGCTATGTCATTGTAGTGGAAGCTCAAGGCGTTTCGGACTTACAGGCTTGAGTATTACAACACGCCCTTCAACTCATCTCGCATCCTTGTGCCATCACCATACGTATCCGCTCCATCTCATTTTCACAACAGTCAGACACTAGCTGCAATCATGTCGACGCTCGAAGACCTGGACGCCCTGGAGCACCAGGATAAGAAGGAAGGCGAGGACCAAGATCCCAAGAAGCCCAACCAGGGCGGCGATGCAGACATGAAGGATGCCGACGGCGACAACAAGGACGCCGAAGAAGAGGAGGAAGAGGTGCTCGACGCAGACATCCTCAACTCAAGCACACGAGACATCGTCACAAGGCGGCGACTGCTCGAGAACGACACGCGCATCATGCGCTCAGAGTTCCAGCGCCTCACACACGAGAAGCAAGCCATGCTCGAGAAGATCAAGGACAATGTCGACAAGATTGATAACAACCGGTGCGCCGCTCCCTGCTGCCTGCTTTCATCTGCTCCCTGCTGACATAGCCCGTTTAGTCAACTCCCATACCTTGTCGGAAACGTTGTCGAGATCCTCGATCTGGATGTAGAAGAAGACGCTGCCGAAGAGGGTGCCAACGTCGATCTGGATGCCACACGCGTAGGAAAGTCGGCCGTCATCAAGACGTCAACTCGCCAGACAATCTTCCTGCCCCTGATCGGTCTTGTCGACCACGAAAAGCTCAAGCCGGGTGACCTCATTGGCGTCAACAAGGATTCGTACCTCATTCTCGACACACTCCCCGCCGAGTACGACAGCAGAGTCAAGGCCATGGAGGTCGATGAGAAGCCCACCGAAAAGTACACCGACGTTGGTGGTTTGGACAAGCAGATTGAAGAGCTGGTCGAGGCTGTCGTCTGGCCCATGAAGGAGGCCGAGCGCTTCAAGAAGATTGGAATCAAGGCCCCCAAAGGTACACATTCGCTCCATCGCTCCGACAAAATTCCCAACTGACCTTCTCCTGCAGGTGCCCTCATGTACGGCCCTCCCGGTACCGGAAAGACGCTGCTCGCTCGTGCCTGCGCTGCCCAAACAGAAGCCACCTTCCTCAAGCTCGCCGGTCCTCAGCTCGTTCAGATGTTCATTGGTGACGGTGCCAAGCTGGTGCGCGACTGCTTCGCTCTGGCCAAGGAGAAGGCTCCCTCAATCATCTTCATCGACGAGCTTGACGCCGTCGGTACCAAGCGTTTCGACAGTGACAAGAGTGGTGACCGCGAAGTCCAACGCACCATGCTTGAGTTGTTGAACCAGCTCGACGGTTTTGCCAGCGATGACAGAATCAAGGTTCTTGCCGCGACAAACAGAGTCGATGTTCTTGATCCTGCTCTGCTTCGTTCTGGTCGTCTTGACCGCAAGATCGAGTTCCCCTTGCCCAACGAGGAGTCTCGTGCTCAGATTCTTCGCATCCACAGCAGAAAGATGACTGTTGACGAGGGCGTCAACTGGCCCGAGTTGGCAAGAAGTACCGACGAGTTCGGTGGCGCCATGCTCAAGGCTGTCTGTGTCGAGGCTGGAATGATTGCACTACGTTCAGGTCAATCCAAAATCGTCCACGAGCATTACGTCGATGCGATTGCCGAGGTCCAATCCAAGAAGAAGGAATCGTATGTTTTGCTCATTTCTGAATATATCTCGACACCTGCTAACTCCATCCCAGAATCTCAATCTATGCCTAAACGACTCGTCTTTTGTTGCATTGGCGGGGTTGGAGGCGCTTTCAGTGAACATCACATATCCGGGTTTGTAATTATAGCCTCAGCTAGACACGATTCATCATGGACTCTTTTGATACGATTTCTTGTTGTCATGATTCTGATTGCTACTGTGTTTGACTCCACACTAAAGCTTGCTCTTCTGTCCTGCAATCTTCATCTTTGCTCGGCCATTGCTCAAGCACACTTTACCGCCCTTTACGCTGGTTACAAATCTCACCTCCTCCCAACCCTCGTCGTCAACATTACCCATTCGCCAGATCTGTGTGACGAGAGTGTCACCGGCTTTGACAGGACTCGCGAATCTCGCAGCAAATTCCTTGATGTTGGCTGGGTCCGAGTTTCCAAGAAGCTTCAAGAGTCCATGGGCTGTAGTGTTCCAACTGAACAAGCCGTGGAGGATAGCACCACCTATGTTATGTGTTAGCATATGTAATCGCTTCTCGTCATTGGTTCTTTAGTCCAGCTTACCGAAGCCCATTTGCTGGCCAGGCTCTGGAGTGGCATGCAGAGGGTTGTAATCACCACAGAGGCTGTGTGACATCAGTAACGAGGCAGCCAATCTTGGGTCATCTTCGTCTTACCGATATAGATGTGCCGACTCTGCGTTAGTCTGATATATGTACTCCGCATCAGGCTTCTTGCCTTCTGGTGGTGGGTAGTTTACTGTCTTCGGCCCTATCTTGTTGTCAGCATAATTTATCGTCGCCCCTGTCCTCGTACTTATATCTCACCCTTAGGTCCATCCCAGCCTCCCTGACCAACAAAGAATGACATTCCTACAGCCCTACTGTAAACCTCACCAGTAGCCTTGTCTACAATCAGGTTCTCGGTTTCGACTACCGAGCCAGGCTTGCCCTTGTCGTATACACCCAGAACCTTTGCTCTCATCTCAAAGTCACGACCTTCACTGGTTGGTGGCAGAGGCTTCAGGAAAGTCATGGCTTGCTCTCCATGAACGACCTTGCGACTGTCGAACTTTGGTACATTTGGAATGGCGGCGCGTTTGGAGTTCTGCGAAGCATAGAAGTCGATGATCTCCGCCGATGTGCCTTTGAATGGCAAGATGATCGAGTAAGTGGGAAAGGTGCTAAACTTTGGGTGGAATTCCTGCCCAGCATATCAGTGCTATCCATGGATCAATCAGTTGAGACTAGGTTATACATACATATAAGAAGTGAAGCTCGTCTTTAGCGTCACATCCAATGGCATTTGCGAAAAGCAAGACATCTCGCTTATACCATGAAACTGGCACTGAAGGATACTCGAAACCGACACCTGGACCACTCATAATTTCTGCTGAATTGGCTCTTGACTGATTTGTATACGGTTCAGGATGTTTGTTTCATCGAGAGCTCTTTTGGTTTGATATACGGAGACTCAACCCGAGGGCATGCAAGAGCGGGGAAATGGTCTTGAACCGAGGCGCTTCACCGGTTTGGTGAGCTATTGATCGTTCGAGACAAGTAACTGCTAAGAAAACACATGACTGCCCATATGGTCAGTTCTGATGTGCAATTTCTTTGCTGAGAATTATGATATCGGCAGAGTGCTTGCTTGCTCTGCGGTCCTGTCGCAAACAAAAAAGCAGGAATGTAGGCCAAAAGAAAAACGACTCCGCTGAGACTTGAACTCAGAATCGTTGGCATCTTCTAACCGGAAGCCAACGCCTGTTGCAGTTAGCTCGTCTGGACGTACATTTTCTGTCTCAAAAGTATTCACACACCTTAACCATTAGGCCACGAAGCCGAAACATTTCATCTAGATTCGCTCATACAATATATAATACCCTTGAGCTGTAGTACCTACCAACAACCATGTTACATGCATGAGGACTACCCATCAGGCTATGTATGCCTTTCCCAACAAACAAGTCATGATTAGGAGTACACCACATCCGGGTCAGACAGTATTGGTGCATCTGCTTGATCCAAGACAACCAAACATCTGTTGCAGACCCATCGAAACCCCCGCGCCGGGTCCACGAACAATGGCCACATATGATACCCGAGAGCATCTTCGACTCCCATCAAGTTCGTTGCCTAAAGTCTTACTACTACCTGATACTGTTGTATTTACTGCCGAAGAGTGAATATACGAACAAGCATTTAGGCTGGTTTAACACATTGCGAGTATTCGTCGGACCCAAACGGATGACTGCGAATACACGTACGGCTACAGGGCTCATGAAGGCTGTCAGAATTCCAAAATAGATAGCGTGACGGAGGAGGCCGGGCGGCGATGAGGAAGTTTTGAGGAGCCGAGAGCAGCCGAGACGATTGGCTTGTAGGGAGTGATGGGTCACCAGGCACTAGAAGCATGTGGTGGCTGGGGTACTTTGACTGAGTACAGCAGGGGATTCCGTGGACAGACAAATAGGGGATCAAGAGGTTGGGTTTGTGATGATGGGCGGAGAAACCGTGTGCGCTGGACAGAGGAGGAGTCATGGACACGCACGAGCAGACGAAGGACAAGGGCGCAAGCGAAGCAAGACAGTGGACACCCGACGTGGTGGTGGTGGTTAAGGTAATGGAGCGTGGTCATGACGTGTGGCAGAGCAGGCTTGGCGCGGCCACGGGAAAATTGGGAGTGCAGGAAGGCTCGCTCGCCGGGGTCAAACGCGCGACGAAGGGACGAGTGAGTCGCAGCCTTCTTCTCTTTGTCCTTCTTCAACCACAATCTCGCACCCTTTCCCCCCTCCCCCTCTCGAGGAGCGCGTTTGCACCAAGGAAACCTCTCGTTTCCCTGACGAAGACCCCTGGCCACGCTCCAGCATTCTGTGCATACGCTCGCCTTGACGGCTGCAGCCTTCACTCGATCGCCAGTCACTCGCCCTTGACGACTTTGCACTCACGCCTGCCTATCGTGCTTCGACCTATTCACTTAGTGTCCAGCCCGCCTGTCGCATACCTCGCCACTGACTCCGTCGCCCTCGCCGTCGCCGCCGCCTAACACCTACGCCTTCTGCACTGCCTGGTCTACTCGAATATCCCTATCCGACTACCTCGCACATCTTCGACGGCTGCCATCGCCTGTTTCGCCCGTCTTGCGCCTGTTGTCCTTCCTGTCGCGCATGCAACTGAGCCTCTATTAAAGCGTCGGCCCAGAGCGCTCTGCGCTTCGCCATCGGCGCGAAGTCATCGGTTCGCACCAACCGACTGTGCGAAGCCTCGTCTCTCACTAACACGCTGCAGGGTGTGAAGCCACACTCGATCCCAACT
>Ga0058697_10001036_pt1 | contig 10549 bp, 15 predicted proteins | sample AgamicAsMae_FD_66619 | JGI IMG/M metagenome (GOLD analysis project Ga0058697, IMG submission 66619) | Agave microbial communities from Guanajuato, Mexico - As.Ma.e | ecosystem: Host-associated > Plants > Phyllosphere > Phylloplane/Leaf | place: Guanajuato, Mexico | collected 2012-06-04
GGGTAATCCCAGTACGGGTATGAGACGTTCTTGTCGTCTCCGTTGGGGAAACTGGGTGCATTGATGACAACGGAATCGAAGTTGATGTTGGAGTCGGTGGTAACTTGGGAAAGAGCACTCAACATCTGGAACGTCGATCAGTCTTTGGTTCACAACGGCAATCACGATCCACTTACGTTGCTCATGTATGTACCCGCATCACGGTTGAGGCCATGGATAATGATAACAGCACGCTGGACCTTGGCTGCATTGATACGCTTGCCATTGGATCCCAGAGATTGGTAGTTAACGAGAGTGAGGTTGTTGTTTACTCCAGCAGGATCCTTGACTCTGAAGTAAACGATTTCTGAGCCAGGAACACCGGGGTATGTGGCATTAGGGATAACGTCTCCGAGGTACTGTTGGGCAGAGACATCCTGGAGGAGGAGAGCTGAGAGGCAGACGAGCGTCTTCCAGAAGGAAGCCAACATGATGAACGAGAGAAGTGGGTACGAGACCCTTGGTGAACGAGGAGGTGATAGAAGCGAGCGACGATTTAGACAGCAACGGTAACGGTGGGAAAACAGCAGATTCTTATATGTTCTGATTCTTCAGCTCTTGCATGTTAGCACGTCCCGGGCGGGGTGGCCGTCAGGTTATCGGTCCCAAGCAAACCACAAGCGGCTGAACATTAGGGGCAACTACTATGGAGAAGCTAAAAGCGTGTTCAAGCGTGCTAAAATTGATGCCTCGAAAGTGTAAAAGCGACCTAGAGAGGAAACTTTGGACCGTGCTCGCGAGCTCGCTATGCATCAGCTAGCCATATGCACCTTGGCTGAGCTAGCGAATCGCGGTGACCTGCGTTAGCGTACGCCTCGACCGGTCGGGCTTCCGCATGCGAGCGTGGAAGCACTCTTGTTTTCTGTTCCTGCATAGAAAAGTGTAAAATGTCCGTCCAGATGCACTGCGGCTCGTTGCCCGTTCAAAGATATTTGTGAGAGCAAATTCTGGACTGTTCGCACTCTGTGATGATTCATGCCGTTGAAAAGTCGTTGAGAAAAGCTCAACCTCCTCGGCAGATGGCAGCAACGTGTGACGTTTGCCGAAAACGGTCAGTGGGTGAACAGGAGTGAGACCTGTACGGAGCAATCGAAGAAATGGAAGCCTTCGATCGAAGACATGAAAAGGTATAATGCGCTTCTGAACACACGAGCACGCGCTTTCGAGTTATAGATGATGCATTTTGAGTAAGTGGTCGCTACTAGCGCAGTCTCCGGTCGGCAACGCCGGTCGGACGCGAAACGGAAACGACCTGAAGAAAGACAAGGCTTAAGCCCTCGGACAGCAGCTCGGTAGGCGTCGTCAACGCATGCTGGCATGGCTGCATGAGGCTCGTGGTGAACAATAAGGAGGCTTCCATGTGGCACGGAGAGTGGGCGATGAGAGATTACGAGGCCCTAGAGGAGGACCGCGCCGAGACTTGACATAGACAACAATCTGTTCAGCTGAAAAACGCAAATCTCCGTCTGGCAGCTGAAGAACAAGCATCGACCTTGTTTCCTTGACTGGCTCTTTTCGCTTTGGTCCTAGCACGCTAGATTAGGATGTCAATCAGTTGCGCTACTTGGGTGATCTCCCGACATGAACCAGAGAAGGAGAGCTGACAGCGCTCGGGCTCTTTGTGAGGACAGCAAAAGACGCCTCGAACGCCTTGAAAGCTTCGCCTTTGGTGTTGAGTGGAAGTGGTGGACGCTAGAGTAGGTGTGTAGGAATACACGCGTTCAGGGGGTGGTGAAGAAGTGCTCGAGCATGACGTATTCTGAGAAGCATCTAATCGATATATTGGATGCAGAGGTCGAACATTGATGTGTAGTATAAAGAAAGAAGAGCTATTAGTGCCAAGATGCAGGAAGCTGTAGCAGGCATGAGACATAATTGAAGCAAGGAGGAGAAAGTCAACTCTTTCCAAGAAACGAGGATACCGATCGGACCTCACGATCTACCTGTCATCAATACAATATGTTTTCGGTATACATATCAAATCCATGGAATTGAACTGAAATAGATGGTGTGTTTTGAGCGAAAGTGTTTTGCTCGTGACCGGACCTTTTGATGCCTTCCTTCCATGTTGACCGGAGCTTGGGAGCTGAGCACGGCGCACGGCCGCTGGAGCCGACCTCACAATTTGCCAAGAAGAGCAATCGCGATTCGCGATTCACAAATCACGACGAGTTGTTGAACCTCGGAGCGATGAGCATGTGCAAAGGATGAGAGTGCCCCCAGCGAGATGCTGGTATAGTCAAGAATGCTTTCGTTGGTCCACCGAGGCGAGCTCGCTGTAGGTAGGTGGAGTGTGCTGGTAGGCGAAGAAGGATGTTTCGCATGGATTGGGCTGTGCAGGCTTCAGAGTCGGTCGGGCAGAAGCTTCCAACATGTCAGGATTCAGGCCTTCTGCCCATCAGTATACCATCGACGAACTGCCAATTTTTCTGCTGTCGCATGCGCTCCTGGCGTCTTCATTTCCTGGATGTGTAATTAGATCTTCCAACGTGTACGAGTAGTAGCGCCGCCGGCGCAGAGGCCAGAAGCACCTGCCAGGAGAACACACGACACGTCCAAGGCATTCTTTGAGCAACTTGCGCAGCCATTATGGACCTGCGCGACATGCTCAACAACGACGCCGGGCCGGGTCGCTCGTCGAGTCAACACGAGGGCAGTCAGCGAGGCAGCTTCCCGCCTCCGCTGCTCCAGCAAAGGTCGTCGTCGGGCCCGTATGCTGCTCCACTGCCGCCGCAACAGCACCAACATCCCCAACAACCACCTCCGCCACAGGCCTTCTATCAACAGAGGCCTCAGCCTCCGCAGCAGCATGAAGCGCGGCACTCGAACCCGTCGATGCCCTCGACTCCGATGGGGCTGCACACGCCGCAACAGCAATATCCTAGCAGCCAATATCCCTTCCCTCCCCAGGCACAACCACAGCACCATCACCAGCAACAACAACAACAGCAGCAGCAGCCACAACAGCAACAGTATAGTCCCTCGCAGGCCTACCCACAACTCACCCCCCGCCAACAGAGCTATCCACACTACCCCCATTCCATGTCACCGACTCCTCCTGGCGCCCACCGCAGTTCGCACCCCTATCCGCCGCAGCACTCGCAGCCCAGCACTCCTCTAGGTCCACCCATGCAGCCCTACGCTCGTCAACCTTCGCTCGCCCAAGCTCAGCATCAACGCGCCACATCCGGTGCTTCATACGCCCTGCAGCACCAGATTGGCATGCCCTCGCAGTCCCCTGCCCACTCCCTGCCGCCGCAATCTGCATACCCGTCCGAGTCGCCGCAGACCTATGCAAAGAGACCATCCATTGACTATCCCACAAATCTCTCGGAGCGTGACAGAAGCCTCAGTGTTAGTCCCAAGACAAAGGTTGTGCTCCCCACGCGCCAGAACAGCACCGACTCGTCCTGGACCGCTAGAGAAAGATATCCGTCGCACGAACCTCGCGCGCCCCATCGCAGTTCGACCGACCAGGCTATTTCGCCCCTCACCACCACCAAACAGTCTGCCAAAATTAGTCCCTCTCAGCCTCGCATCGGCAGCCAGACGCCCGGAGGTTTCCGAAGCATCCTGAACGATGATTCCAGACATCATTCACCTCTGATGGTTTCTTCACCCGCCATCGCGAGGGGCCAATCCATACCGCCTCCTCACCCGCAACATCCTCACTTGCACCACTCGCAGTCCTCGCTTTCCAACGGCAGCCCTGTCCAAACTTTCGAGCCCCGAGCCCACATCAAGCACGAGTCGCAGACAGCTCTTACTTCCGAGTCGCTACTTCAGCAGCCTATTGCACCGCCACAGGCCATGTCGCAACCTCCACTCCCTTCATCCCAGCCTCAAAGCGTATCGCAACCCACCCTCAAGCGCCCTGCTGAAAGCGAACCCGAGCCATCTGTCCCTCTCAAGAAGACCAAGAAAAGATATGCCGAACCTCCAATCTGGGCCAGATATATGCCGTCAAATCCTCTCTACAACCCCGACGTTGATCGCCGCCTCGGGCCACCACCGGATCCTACTCAAGCAAGACGTCCATCGCCTCGTCCAACTCTGCACGTCGTCACGCCACAACAACAGGCTCAGACAACACCTCAACCACAGCAACAACCCCCTGGAATGGCTCAAGCCAACGGCCACGCTCCGCAACCATCGACGAACGGTCACGCTCCACCCAGCGCGCCTATGCATCCTTTTCTCGGGCCATGGGAGCCCTGTATCAAAGGCAGCATGGCCCAGTCTGATCAGTTCACGTTGCAGGTCGGAAAATACTTGTTTGATGAGATGCTCGGCAGGCCCGAAATCGGTGTGGGCAATGCACACAACGGCGCACTCGAGATCGAGGCCAAGCTTGGCACGTTGGTCGCCAAAAGTACCGACCAGCGAGTACATTTGCCAGCGCAGAATCCGGTGGTGCTTGATCGCAACATGTCTTCGCAGCTACGTTTCGAGAGCCACATGACCGAAGCACATCACAAACGCTTGAATGAGTTCTTGAATCAGGCCGTGCAAGAGTCTGCGGCAATTCCGGGTAGACACAGGCTGGATTACAAACATCGTTACGAGATTGACTCGTTTGCACAACTCAGTGGCGCGGGACTGGATGCGCTGCCAGAGTCGGCGTCGAGATACCTCGATCCAAACAGACAGCCGCGACTCCGGACTTCGATCAACGAGCGAGCTCCACCGGGCTCTGACCCAGTAATTGCGCGCATAGTCAAGATTCGACTTGCGGATCTCGACATATTCTGTCCCAATTCACCGTTCGATTGTCGAATCAGTATCAACATAGAAGTGGACATGCACCGGCCTGGCCTGGATCCTAGAGCGATTGTGGAAGGAGCAGATACAAAGTTTGGAGAGCGCAAAAAGGACAGACTCAGCTACACGCACTCTGTGTACAGCGTGGATCTGACTCAAGTCAAGGGGGCGGATGGGCGCAAGATTCACGAGCTTGAAATTGAGGTGGATGCTCTCAAGCTTCGAGAGCAGGCGGAGCGGGAAAGAGCAGGACAGCCTAGTGGATTTGGGGACATGGTCCAAGGATTGGTCAACAACATTTTCACGTTGATGAGTGTGCGACTGAATTGAGACAGATGGTCGAGCACAACAAGACGGAGACGAGGACGATGTGACGACGAGCATTTGGGTCACGACGTGGAGATGGCTAATGTTGAAAAGAGAAAGGACTGGGTTGGGAGTAATTTTAACCGTATCATCATCTTAACAACTTAATCATGTCGTATCTGCATTCATGAAGTACCTGTCATGCGAGAGTCGGTGGTAATGGTTGATAGGTAGGTTGATCGGTCATATATTCCAAGTGAGTAGCTTGTAGGAAGATCGGAGAACGGGTCCATGGGCTTCCGATGATGTTGGCGGGGAGGATACAAATTATTACAGCATCTTGATCTAGATCTCACATCGACGACCGTGTGCCCAGGAGACTTGACGAGCAGCAAAGCAATTGACATGGACTGATGACTTCTCGGGCAGTCGCAAATATCGCAGACTAGAGGGCTAGCAAAGAAGCAGACATTCACATCGACACGACTATGACACGACTACGGCTGGTCGGATGGCCGCTGCTCACAGCAGGACTCAGCGAGCAGGCATCGATATGCACACGATGCGCCAGGACACTGGGGCAGAAGCAGACATTCACACAACGACTGGCCACGTCGGCGACCATCACACCGAGGCGACACATATCAGCTTCACGCATTGTTAGACAGACGGCCCAAGAGCTGGATGGACGCTACTTCCTAGCAAATGGCGCAGAGCCGAGGATGGTCGGTATGCGCTCCAACTGGACAGAGGCGACCAAGACAGAGGGGCAGAAGACAAGCGTACCACAAGCAGAGAATACTGCAATCGACACACCATCTCCACGCCCGCGGCGGCGACGACAGACAACAGGTCCGGACGGCCTCTTGCCCGAGCTACCTCCCGATGCCTCGAGTGCCCTGTCCAGTATCGCAGCACAGGCCGCGCCCACCTCTCTACGCCGTCGCATGGCCACCTACCTCTCCCTCACCAAGCCGCGCCTGGCCTTCCTCGTCGTCCTCACCACCACCGCCTCATATTCGCTATACCCTGTACCCTCTCTACTCTCCACCGCAGCCACCCATACTCCCTCGCTGAGCAGCCTGACCCTGTTGTTCCTCACCACCGGCACATTCAGCACAATTGCATGCGCCAACACATTGAACATGCTCTTCGAGACCAACCACGATGCCAAGATGAGCCGCACACGCAACAGGCCCTTGGTCAGGAAACTGGTTAGCCCTCGTGCTGCTGTTCTGTTCGCTCTGGCTGCTGGTGCTACCGGCACTGCTATTCTGTGGTACGGCGTCAATCCCACCACTGCCATGCTGGGTGCCGCCAATGCCGTGCTGTACGCCTGCATATACACTCCGCTCAAACGCATACACCCCGTCAACACCTGGATTGGCGCCATCGTAGGCGGGATCCCACCGCTCATGGGCTGGTGCGCAGCTGGAGGCCACTACATAACCTCCTCATCACCACAATCTCTCGCTGATGAAGCCTCGGCTCTGCTCTTCAGCCCAGCATCTGCAGGTGGCTGGTTACTCGCCGCTCTACTCTTTGCCTGGCAATTCCCCCACTTTAACGCTCTCTCTCATCCCATCCGCCACGAGTACCTCGCTGCTGGATACCGCATGTTGGTGTCCCTCAACCCTCGCATGAACACACGCGTCGCATTACGCTATTCGCTACTCATGTTCCCCATCTGTATCGGCCTCAGCTACGTCAACGTCACAGACCGCTATTTCGTCGTTACTTCGTCAGCAATCAATGGCTGGATGGCCTATGAAGCTTTCCGCTTCTGGCGCAGTGGAGGCGGAGAGACCAAGACTGCGGTCTTGACGGCTAGAGCACTGTTTTGGGCATCAGTGTGGCATTTGCCTATAGTGCTTGTTTTGGCTATGGCGCACAAGAAGGGCCTTTGGGACGGTGTTGTAAGGGGTGTCAGGGGTGTGCTTGGGTACCCTGATGGAGACGAGGATGAGTGGGAGTGGGTCGATGAGGATGAGTAGATTTTTTGAAGTCCTCTGATGTACGATTCTCTGTACAGCCTTTTTACTTGTATTTTATGTAGAAAAATCATGTCTGTATTCATCAGGCCGCACAGACTTTTTGGACATTCACATGGTTCTTGCAGGAGACAGTGATGAAGAGTCGTGTGGTATGTAGGTCATCTTCTGGACTTTGATATCTCAAAACCTTAGAATTGGTATAACTCATCTCTACCCGGACCAAACACTAGATGGCTCCTATACACGTAGTATAAAGCCGCAAAGACTTCACCAAGGTGGTATATAGCGACATAGACCCCAGCGTGGCTGCGATATCGTCGTCGACTGCTCAAAAATGGTTGCTGACGATATGACCCTGACCTACCCATACCATGACGTAATCGTTCGAGGTCCGGTACAACCATCTGCAAAGAGCAACGTAGAACGTTTAACCTGATTTGAATTGAACCCTTGACCACGCCAGTGCTGATTTCCTCTCGCTCATCGTGCCAGCAACGGGTCTTCTCGACTGCAAACATGACATGCATCTTTCGATGCCAGAGCGCAAAACCGTTATGCCACAAAAACGCTCGTTGTCTCAAAGCACAACCCCGATGCGATGTCCACTATTCCCGAGCGCTCTTGACCATCTCGTTCCGCCATGTCTCTCCTGTAGCCTCTTGCCTTTGTACAGTCCTTGGTATTCCCACCAAACTGTCATTCTCTCGTGTCCTTCCCCACGAGATCTGCTGAATAGAGCGAGTCGGGAGGGAAAAGTAGGGTAATACACATATGTGTTCTTTTCTACCTCTTGCGCTCGAACCAAGCTATGGAACTCATGACGGCGACACTCTGATCCATGACCATTTCGCCGACAGCCAGGTAGGAATTGATCCACGACTTTGCGGTCTCGTTGTCTGTGATTTTGTCTTCGTTGACACTGGGGCTGGGTTGTGGTTAGTTTCTCTTTCTCTTTCTCTTTCGTCTTGGGTTATCGGTTTTTATGGGCGTGTGTTGCGAGGGATGTAGGCAGAAGGTGGGTGGGTAGGTAGGCGGGGTTGACAGCAGAGGAGTAGCTCACGTAAGGCCTGTGGATCGCTTTACACCGGCGAGGAAGGCGGAGAAGAGGACGGCGTCGAAGGCGTAGTGGGTGAGGCGGCCGAGCTGTGGAGAGGAAGGGGTTTGGTATGAGTTTTCGCGTTTCGCGTTGGATTCAAGTTCGTGGACATGTTGCTTTCACGTACCACCATGGTCAAGGTCGCGTGTGTGTTTGAAGATGGGGGATGGCAGATGTGGCTTTTATGCGAAATTCTATCGGAGGCTACAGGGGACTGGTAGGCGTGTCTCTTAGGGAAGATTTTTGATGTTGTAGTTGGTGGTTGTTGGTACACCAGAGGCAGATGGATGGCTGCAGCCTTTGGCTGTCCACGACTCGCGAAGCTGGCGGAGAGTCCGTCACCAGGGTCCAACACTTTGGTCTTCACGGTTGGCCCGGGAGGTCATAAGGCTGCGTTCGGCCCGTGAGGTCGCTTGCTTCGGCATCGGAGCCGTCGCTGTCGGGCGGATATCGTCCCGTTCTTCCAATATGCTGACCAAAAATCATGACATCTGTCAGTAAGCAGCAGATGGCCTCTGCAAGAGTGAAATCAACTCATGGCAAAGAGCCCTCGTGGTCGTCTTGTCGCAGAGCTCCGCGAGTACACCCGAGCTGGGAAGCAATAGTGTACAGTCTCATAGACGATTGATCGCTTCTCGGCGTTCACCGCCTAATTGCAGTAAATGGTATGGTAGAGCATCGTTGTCCGAAGTCGCGATTGCAAAAGAAACATGTCACTGCAACGTTTCCTCCACGTGTGGTATATTTATGGCCCAAGCCTCTCGAACGCCCAGAGATGCGACGCAGGCTAGCAGAGGTGGTTGAGAAATCACCTTTTGGATGAGAACGACGGAACCGGTGAGACCAGAAGCGGCCAGTATCAGATTTCGGCTTCTTAGCTTTCTTGATCAACGGGGTTGAGGAAAAGAGCGTGATGGGGCATGAGAGAAGACTCGCAATCTGCTGATGTCGATGATGGTCTGATTTGGCAAGAGCATAAGAGGCTTGCATGCAGGCGAGCAGGATAAATAAAGCAGGGTCGGAGATGGGCACAATTTTAGTAATTGGCGATGGATGCTTATCACGGAATTCACGGACCGAATGGTTGAGATGAGGGGCCGGTGGTTGCTCTGCAACAGCGTGCTGATGCACATATTCGACTGACATGAGCTCTTCTTCATTGCTGCTGGCACGCTGGCAGATATACGACTTCATAGAGTAGACATTGTGAAATCTCGTGTTGTCTTCTGATATCACGATTTGCCAGAGATAGCATACCGCTGTCTAGACAATCACGACGCAATAAAAAAAACAAAAGAAAGCTGATACACGGGGGTATGTGCTGCGTGCGGGCTGGATGGATTTACCCCGCGACTAAAATATTCACAGCTTAAGTTCCTCTCAACAAGCGCCGCGTCTTCTTTGATTGACGTCTCCCTTGCCTTTCTCTCCTTCTCTTCCTCTCACCACCTCTCCAATCCACCAGATACAGACAAGATGGCCGACGCAATCGCACACCTCCAGGCTGGCCGCACCAGAATTGAGTGGCTCTCGCAGCTCAACACTGAGTATGCCCCCAAGCGCCAGTTCCGCCGCAGTTCCATCATCTGCACCATTGGTAAGATCGAAGCTGCCTGTACTGCAACCACAGGAAGAGCGCGCGCTGACAAGACACAGGTCCCAAGACCAACTCTCCCGAGGCCATCAACATGCTCAGAACTGGTATGCTACTCTCACTTCTGCTCAGCGTCTAGCATCCAAGCTAACACCACCAAAGCCGGTCTCAACGTTGTTCGCATGAACTTCTCCCACGGCTCATACGAGTACCACCAGTCCGTCATTGACAACGCCCGTGAGGCCGAGAAGACCCAGGCTGGCCGTCCCGTTGCCATTGCTCTTGACACCGTAAGCTGAAGCCGCATAATCGTAACGGGAAGAGCTGCGCTAACAAGCGTTCAGAAAGGACCTGAGATCAGAACCGGCAACACTGTCGGCGACCAGGACTTCCCCATCAGCGCCGGTACCGAGATCAACATCACCACCGACGACAAGTACGCCACTGCTTGCGACGACAAGAACATGTAAGACGCGATTCATTGGCTCTGCCTCCAAAACATGTGCTAATCACTTCTCAAGGTACCTCGACTACAAGAACATCACCAAGGTGATCGAGGCCGGCCGTATCATCTACGTCGATGATGGTGTCCTCGCTTTCGAGGTCCTCGAGGTCGTTGACGACAAGAACATCCGCGCCAGAGCCGTCAACAACGGCAAGATCTCGTCCAAGAAGGGTGTCAACCTTCCCAAGACCGACGTCGATCTTCCCGCTCTCTCCGAGAAGGACAAGGCCGATCTCCGTTTCGGTGTCAAGAAC
>Ga0058697_10001037_pt1 | contig 10548 bp, 13 predicted proteins | sample AgamicAsMae_FD_66619 | JGI IMG/M metagenome (GOLD analysis project Ga0058697, IMG submission 66619) | Agave microbial communities from Guanajuato, Mexico - As.Ma.e | ecosystem: Host-associated > Plants > Phyllosphere > Phylloplane/Leaf | place: Guanajuato, Mexico | collected 2012-06-04
GTGCCGTTGGCAGGTTGCGGTGTGTCGTGTCTGGGAGCCTTGAAGGACTGAAGTAAACGATTGGTAGGGTTGAAACGCTGAATGCCTCTGGAGTAAGGACCGATAGATGCTGAGTTTTCGGGGATGCTTGCAGAAACGGAACCTTCGACTCCCTCCATGAGGTCGCCAGAGTTGCGTCGGGTCCTTCCATGCAAGTGTGCACGGAGACCTTTGTACTTTTGCGAAGTCTTTCTGAAGATGCCGTTCTCCTTCTGTTGCTTGGTCTTTGTGTTGGCGCCCTGGCTAGGTTCCGCCGAGGAGGCGCGCTTCAAAGACATTTCTCTCTCACTCTGGTCCAGCTTGGGTGATCTCCACTCGACGTCACGGAACATGTCAGCCTCGCGTCTTCGCTCGGCCTCGAGGTCGTATGATTGATATTGTTGAGGGATGGAGACAGGATGTGTTGATGGACGAGAGATGTGTTGGCCTTGGATGGATGAAGCAAGAGTGGCGGTGGAAGATGCCTGAGAGGTGTAGGGTCGGGTGGGCGATGAAGAGAGAGTCGAGGATGAAGAGGACTCGGCACCACTCGAAGCCTGGGAGGACGGGTAGTACTTGAGGTGAGTGTCGTAGACGTGAGTTAGGTCATAATCGGACATGGTGGCTTGAAAGAGGTCCCTTGGCAAGGAGTAAACAGAGTTTTTGGGGATTCAATCGAGTCGAAGTGAGTGAGAGTGGATCCGTGTTACGGCTGAGACAGTGGAGTAGAGGAACACGGCCGAAGTGGAAACTTTTAGTTTCAGAGCGAGGGATATTGGCGTGTTCAAAAAAGGAGTGGAGCAGGTTAGATAGCGGGTGTGGTGGTGTTGGCGAAAGAAGTCGAAGATGGAAAAAGAAGAGGGCGAGGCGGAAAGGAGAGTTAAAGGGAAGGGAAGGAAGGAAGCGAAACGGCTATGGATCGAGTGTCTAGGCGGGGGGACCCCAGTCGCGGCGGCCGAAGTGTTTTTATGGTATAAAACTGGCAGCGAACAGGCGACAGGCGGACAGCGAAACGGCGGCGATTGGTTTGGAATGAAGAAGGAGGAAGGGAAGCAACAGCAGCGCAGCAGGAAACAGCCTGCGTTTCTTGCCGTTGAATCGAAAAGCGTCTTGGTGTCAAACAGTAGCAAAGTCAAATCCCGCGGTCGACTCCTGCGATCTCCCACACGCTGGCTGCACTCGCTGCGCGCACCAACAGGAACCTCCCTGTTTTTTTCCCAGCACCCCAAGTGTCGTCTGGCCCGACGGATTGGCCCTAGCCATCATCAGGCCGTCTTGGTTGCCCGGCGCTTTGCCTTGTTTTGCATAGCGAGACACTCTATCTAGACCTGAGACATCCCGATCGCGTTATTGGACTGGACTTCCGTCATCATTTCCAATTCACGTCCTCGACAAATCTTACTTTGCTTGTCTCGCACTTTGTCCATACTGTTGCAGCAGGCCGCCGTCCCGAGGCCTCCCGCCTGACCTCCGTCACGCTCAGCACCGTCGTGAGCTTGTGCTGCTTCATGAATCACTCTTGTTGCTGTTGTCGTCGTCGTCGTTGTCGCTGTTGTTTCTTGCTGCTTGTCTCCATCATCCACCGTCCCCGTTTATCGTCCGCTTGTGCGCCTCTTCCCTCCGTTGGCTTGCTTCCGAGGGAAACCCATCCTGCGCCATAACTAATCATATCATCCAATCGTCATTTCTGCTCTTGGCTTACCGCCATCCGAAACCCTGCATCCTGCTTTGATTTTTTCTTTCCCATCCTGCAGCATCTTGCATGCACGTACATCATTATTCCCTGCTGCACTCATCACAATCATAAGAAAATGCCTTCTGCCAATGCCGCCGCCATCGCACTGTGGTACCGACTTTTCTTTCTCTACATTGAACCTGTTGCTACCGCTGTCGGCGCCTACTACGCTTGGTTTCAGCAACATGACTACCTCGACATGACCTACACCTCGGCCTCGGCCGTTTCCCTCGGCCCATCCGCCCGTGAAAGCATCGTTCTGAGTCAACTCGCAAATATGTACGCTGTATTCGCACTAAACGAAGCCCTTGTCTTACGCTCAACCACCAATCTTCGCGTCTGGAGAGTGTTTCTCTTTGGTCTCTTGCTCGCCGACTTTGGTCACATCTACAGCGTCAAAGACGTAGGTCTTGATGTCTATTGGCAATTTTGGGACTGGAATTCGATGTACTGGGGTAATTTGGGTTTCGTCTATGTGGGAGCTGCTACCAGAACTGCTTTCCTCGCTGGGGTCGGCGTTTGAGTTGCAATCTGCTCTACCGGCTGCCCTTCTCTCATGACATGGAGAGTATATAAGTTCGAGCCCCCGGCAATGCCCCAACGGTGTGTCTGGCTCTGCGACCTCGAGCTGTGTGAGAGTGACTTGTCTTCCACTGCTCAGAGACCTTCTCCGTTGTACATTGTTCGGCAACAACGTTCAAACCAGCTCTCTGGATACGGCTCGCGTCTCAGATGTCTCAGCCAGGCGCCGTATTCCGTGGCATCATTCAATTCTCCGAGACTCAGGGGGTGCTCGCTTTGTGGCACACGTCAATCATGTTTCTCTATAAAGCTTATGTACATGGTATGCCATGTCAGCACAGCCTTTCAGCTTCAATATTGATGTGCATACACTATGTGGAGACTCGCTCAGGTCCGTCTGATAGTCTGTGATGAGAAACTCCGGTTCGACTGAGCACTTTTCGGGATTTACGTGAACATGTTTCTTGTGAGCAGCTGGTACGCGCGTAGAAAGCATTTTGGCCAGCTCAAACACATGGTGGTGTGACTCCGCGTTGAAGCTCTGCGTTTGCCATTTTCATCAGCTCTTCGTGTTGACGTGGAGGTGCGGTCTTCGACCGAGTTCTGGTCTGTTTGCTCTGGCTAAAACCGAGGCTGGACCTCGGACATTGCAAATCATGCTAGCAATCCTTTGCCAATGCACGAATTCGCAGACTTGGCCGACGAGTATATTGTAGCGACAGGAAGACACGTTTAAGCACTCTGCTTACTGCCGTGTATCTTGTCCTGCTGTCTAGCACCTTCTATCTCATATCATGTCGTTCTTCAAAACCCGTGATAAGACCTGCCCTAAACAGCCGTTGCTGGCGGCTGATGGACTGTGGCTGTTCCGCCTCAGCGGTCGCGACAACGTCTGCTCAACGGCCAGGTGCATAGCAGCTGCGGTGACACTAGTTGTGAAGGGTAACGGAAGCACAGGGTCTGCAACAAGTTATGAACAGGACTGCATAGAAGAATAGGCGACGGTTGTACCTGTATTGGAACACATGTGCATCAATATCAACAACCGCCAGAAAACAGGCAATAATGCTTGGTTAGTGAGACCTTTCTATATTCCTGCTACCAGCTCCATTGAACAAAGCAATGCTCAGTACTTCAAACCCTTGGCTTGTCCGTGTCACTGTAAATCTATTTTGGCACGTCCGAACAAAGCCATCGCTCTGCTAGCAAACAGCAGGGGTTCGTAGATGCTGATGGCACCATGCACGGGGCCGGTCTCGAATGATGACCTGCAACATTAAGCACCTTACTATACGAGCAAGGAGACAGGCTTTCCAAATATTGAGCCAGAACCACTGGATAGAATTTCGCTGCGACGAAATCCTTCAGCTGAGAAAGGAGCTGAGATGAGAGATTATCTCAGAAAGCGAGCTATTGATATGCGCCCTCTCAGCCTCTGCTCCCTCCAAGCAGCCAAGGTCGACAGAAATTTGGTTGAACTGAGGGGGAAAAGAGCACCTTCCCTGCAGGTCTGTCGAAGATCTCCCAATGGCCGGTTCTAGCGCCTGTCTCCGATGCTTGTCCGACGATGCAGCCAATCATCGTGCGAGTCGGTGAATTGATGACCGGCCCGCGATTGAGCTCCCCCCACCAACGAACCCCGATACCGAGGGAGCACGGAGAAACAGTTCACCCTTTGCTCTCTGGTCGACTCATCACTCACAATCTCTCTGCCGTCTTTGTCATTGAACAGTGTGTCTGTTGTTGTGTTGCGGCTTTCAATCGTTCTCCTTTCTCTTCTCAGTCATTATCACATTCACAATGTCTACCCGACAAGCAGTACGGTCGTTGAGACAAATCACAAATGGCCGATCTTTCAGCACAGTCGTCGACGACCGCATGGCTATGGCAGCAGGATCAAGCTCTCTGCCCAGAACCGGAAACGTGCTTCAAGAAGCTATGAGACAGACTGGACCCAGACACGATTGGTCCAAGGATGAGATTCGCGAAATCTACAAGACTCCTTTGATGGAGCTGGCACATCAATCGGTAGGTACACGTGCTGCATGAGTGTGAGAGCTGTATGTGATTGACACGAGCTCAGGGCGTTCTCCACCGCCGATTCCACTCTCCTTCATCTATCCAGATGTGCACCCTGATGAACATCAAGACTGGTGGATGCTCGGAAGACTGCTCGTACTGCGCCCAGTCTTCCCGCTACAACACTGGTATGAACTCCGCGACCTATATGAGTGTCAACTAGAACAAGGCTGATTGCATGTTGCAGGTCTCAAGGCCACCAAAATGTCACCGGTCGACGACGTACTCGAGAAAGCCCGTATCGCAAAGCAGAATGGAAGTACACGTTTCTGCATGGGTGCAGCCTGGCGTGACATGAGAGGAAGAAAGACCAGCCTGAAGAACGTCAAGGCCATGGTCGAGGGCGTACGCGCCATGGACATGGAGGTCTGCGTCACACTCGGCATGATTGACCAGAACCAGGCCGATGAACTCAAGTCGGCTGGCTTGACCGCATACAACCACAATGTCGACACCTCGCGAGAGCACTACCCCACCGTCATCACCACCAGATCCTACGACGAGCGTTTGGAGACTCTGTCCAACGTGCGCAAGGCCGGTATCAACGTCTGCTCTGGTGGTATTCTTGGTTTGGGCGAAAAGCCCGAGGACCACGTTGGTCTGCTCTACACCGTTTCCAACATGCCTGCTCACCCCGAATCTTTCCCTGTCAACGCTCTGGTCCCTATCAAGGGTACGCCACTTGGTGACGACCCCAGCCGCAAACGCATCAGCTTTGACGCCATTCTCCGCACCATCGCTACTGCAAGAGTTGTCATGCCTGCTACCATCATCAGAATCGCCGCTGGCCGCACCACCATGAGCGAGGCAGAGCAAATCCTGTGCTTCAATGCTGGCGCCAATGCCATTTTCACTGGTGAGAAGATGTTGACTACCGACTGCAACGGCTGGGACGAAGACAAGGCCATGTTCGCAAAGTACGGTCTCACTCCCATGAAGAGCTTCACCAGAGGTGGATACCGCGAGCAGGAGATGGTTCCCGACTTCTTTGACGAGGCAAAGCAGGAGCAGGAACAGACCACCGCTTAGACCAAGTGTGGAAACAAAACAATAGAGTTACGATTTGAGACGTTCTGTATATATGGAAAACAGATATTTGATTTCATAAAATATCATCGAAACCATGGTCGCTACCTAGATTTGAGGTCCTTTGTTTTTGGTCGATATAAATTATACTAGCGTCACGTGCCCATGAAATTTTCGGACCATCAAGGCGAAAAATAGTCGACCACCAACAACAACACAACATCACAGGAAATATTACTACATAGCTGCAAGGACTTCTTTCCAGGACCAGTGAAGACGTGCAACTGGAGAACGAGGGAAAAATGGCCGCCTCCATCGCCAGCTCGGACTCTGGCAACTCCAGCGACTCAAGCGCCATCAGCAACCACAGCGAGCGCAAAGAAGTAAATCAAAATGGATCCAGGAAGCGCCGCAGACTCTCACCCACCGGATCAGAAGACTTGGACTCGGACCCAGAAACTGTTCAACCCCAAAAAACTGCTCCTATGACCACAACCTCTCGCATCCAACCATCCATTTCCCGCATCAAGGCCAAATCAACCACATCTGCCTCAGCACCTGCACCAACAACATCTTCAACCATCACCGCAGCCCAAAAAGGCAATGAAAAGTCCACATTTGCAGACTTGAATGTATCACCCTGGTTGGTCTCTTCCCTAGCAAACATGGCCATCAAAAACCCCACTCGCATCCAATCCGCCGCCATCCCCGAAATCCTCTCTGGACGCGACTGCATCGGCGGCAGCAGAACCGGATCAGGAAAAACCGTTGCTTTTGCCGTGCCCATCCTGCAACAATGGTCCAAAGACCCCTTTGGCATTTTCGGGCTGGTGTTGACGCCAACTCGTGAACTCGCTCTGCAGATTTTCGAACAGTTCAAAGCAATCGGTGCAGTGCAGAATTTAAAAGTTTGCTTGGTGACGGGAGGAAGTGATATGAGGGCTCAAGCTATCGAGTTGGCGAAGAGACCGCATGTGGTTATTGCGACTCCAGGTAGACTTGCAGATCATATCAACAGTAGTGGTGAGGAGAGTATTGCTGGGTTGAGACGAGTGAAGTTTGTGGTGCTGGATGAGGCGGATAGGTTACTGGCTGCGGGCAAGGGGAGTATGTTGCCTGATTTGGGTGTTTGCATGGAGGTGCTGCCCGAGTCGAGTAAGAGGCAGACGTGTCTGTTTACTGCTACTGTTACGGCGGAGGTCAGAGCACTGCAGGATAGACCTAGGGCAAAGGGTAAACCTCCCGTTGCTGTGTGTGAGGTATGTTGTGACTCCTATGCCCCCAAACCGCCAGTATCAGATGATTAACAGCAAATCACAGGTTGACCTGGACACCCTCGCCATACCCGATACCCTACACCAAACTTACTGCCTAGTCAACGTCGTGCACAAGGAAAAATACCTGCACGTACTCCTCCAAACCGATCAAAACGTCTCCAAACCAACAATCATCTTCGTCAACCGCACCTCCACCGCAAACCTACTCGAGCATCTTCTCCGCAGCCTCTCTCACCGCGTCACCTCTCTCCACTCTGGCCTCCAACAATCAGACCGCACAAACAACCTCGCCCGCTTTCGCGCAAACGCCGCTCGCATTTTGGTCTGCACCGATATCGCGGCCAGAGGTTTGGATATCCCTTCTGTGGCTTTGGTCATCAATTACGACTTGCCACGCGATCCAGACGATTACGTGCACAGGGTGGGAAGAACGGCCAGAGCGGGAAGAAAGGGTATGTCGGTGAGTTTGGTGGGGCAGAGGGATGTAGGTTTGGTGCAAGCTATTGAGGAAAGAGTGGGTAGACAGATGGAGGAGTATGAGGAGGAAGGCGTTAATGTGGAGAGTCGGGTTGTTAGGGATGCGTTGAATGTTGTGGGTGATAAGAAGAGGGAGGCTTTGTTGGCTATTGAGGAAGGCAGAGATGTCAAGGGTAAGAGGAGGAAGGGAAACAGAGCTGCTGGTAAGTAAAGGGTACGTTAGAGTAAAGTTCTCGTCATGAGGAATGCAAACAGAAGAGCCATTTCCTGGAAAGTGTAATCATCAAAACTCTGCAAAATCAAATTGGTTGTGGATATCTTTGACGCTGTTGGCTTTCGTGTAACGCCGAGCAATAAGCTTCATCTCATCTGAATGAAGAGTTGCAGGAAAAGCAGAAGGAAACCAGACTCGAAGCCTCGAAACTCGTAAAAAAGGAACAAAGTGCAAGAAACACCGTCCCTCCACCCATGCGTACCCATCCGTCTCCTCAACTCCTGGAAAACAAATACCCCTCCTATGCCAAACTCCTCACCTTCCTCAAACTTCATCTTTCAGTGTATCAAGCAACTCAACCAAGACCACCCCAAGCCCCTCTGATCCTCCTCGCCAACTGGATATCTTTTTGCATAATCGTGACTCTTTTGGCATGAATAGCGCACAAATTCGTATCCTCAAACAAATGCACCAAAAAGGCTTCAGCGGCTTCCTGTAAAGCCATGATTGCTTGTGATTGCCAGCGATAGATACCCGAGCCAGCTGGTGCCATGGAAATGCAGACTTCTCTAACCTGTGAAATCACCTTTGCGTCAGCAAGACATCCTCAACTTTACCCTTGTTCCTCCTCCATAATCCCTCTGCAATCTCTGGGGCAACCTCCAAGAAGCAGAAGGGCTGGAAAGAGTGCGTTCCAAACTCACCAATCTAGCAAAAGGCAGTTTCAAAATCAACAAATCGGTACTGCGTTGATATTTCCTGATCTCCCTCAAAGCGACGGTGCCAGGTTTGTAGCGACGGGATTGTTTGACTGCGCCTGTGGAGGAGCGGCGCGGTGCTTTTGTTTTGATGCCTTTGCCGCCTGTGACTGTTTTGCCGGCCATGGATGTTCGTGGGGCCATTGTTGTGTTGTGAGAGGTGAGGTAGAGGTGGAGGTGGGCGCGAGGTATGTGGCCGCGGTTGTTGTGTCCAGAGGTGGAGGAGACAGAGCGCGGATACAGGGTATGAGGAGGGTGGGCCTGTCGCGTAGAGCTTGGTGTTGATGGTGGGATTGGCGAGAGTCGCGTGAATGTGATGGCGACAGGTGTTGTGTAGTCCAGCGACGATGCGATATTCTTTGTCTTGGATTGTTGTTGTAAGCAAAGAGAAGCAGCAGCAGCAACAGCAGGGCAGTCGCGTTGTGCTGAATGCGGACATTGGCGATGCAGCACAAAAGCCCTATATCTAATCTTATCTCCGCTTACACCCCCCCGGCCCCTCGGCTCGGCCTTCTATCAAGCTTACGTTTGTTGCTTGCCCTGTCGCCCGCAAAGGGTCTCGATGTAAACCTGTCCATTTTGTTGATTACTATTCCTACTCGTTCCAACTTTCGACATTCGACTTTTCCTACAAGAAGGATACAGCAAAAACATCATGGCAGCTATGCTAGGAGCAGCCGGTGGAGGCGACCTAGGCGCTCTCCCTCTGGAACAATGGTTCTTCGAGATGCCCGTGTGCACGCGCTGGTGGACAACCGCTACCATCGTTACTGGTCTGCTGGTGCAATGCCACATCCTGACTCCCTTTCAACTATTCTATTCTTTCCGTGCTGTGTTTGTTCGAAGCCAGGTTTGTTTTTCTCCTTTTCTTGCTTACTACTGATGCTGGTTACTGACAGAGAGTGCAAAAACAGTACTGGCGCTTGCTCACTACATTCATATACTTTGGCCCTTTGTCCTTGAATCTGCTCTTCCACATCTTCTTCATCCAACGCTACGCCCGCATGCTGGAGGAATCTGCGGTCTCGCAAGCTCACTTTACTTGGATGCTATGCTATGCCATCACTACTTTGCTTTGCCTAGCACCAGTGGTGTCAGTGGTGTTTTTGGGAAGTATACTCAGTTCGACGCTTGTGTATATCTGGAGTCGCAAACATCCCGATGTTCAACTCAGCTTTCTGGGATTGTTTGTGTTCAGAGCGCCGTGGTTGCCTTGGGTGATGATTGGGTTGAGTGTGGTGATGCATGGGAATTGGCCTAAGGATGAGTTGTGTGGGATTGCTGTTGGGCATGGTGAGTGGGTCTTCTATCTCTCTACTCGACCTTTCACTAATAACGGCGATAGTCTATTACTTCTTCAACGACATTTATCCGGCAAACCACAATGGCCAACGACCGCTGGACCCTCCGTTGTGGTGGCAGAGACTGATACGGGGAAGTGCTGTTGTGGATGCAGAGTTGCGTCAACAGGGCAGACCTGCTGATACTGCTGCTCCTGCTGTGCAACTGCAATGATATCCATCTTTTGCTTCTCCTGCTTACCATTGCGAATAGAACCATAGAAACCGCATCACTCTCTTCTCCTCTGAATTATACCTCTCGTATGCGTATGTTGAAATGCCGTGCTCATTGTGGCCAATTGTGTTCTAGTCTCAAGTGAGAGACTTGAGCTGGATGATGTGATATTTCATCTCCTCGATCTGTTATAATCTTTTCTATATTCAAGCCCTCGCCTTACCCTTGCCCTTCCTCTCCCTATCCCACTCCTTCCCTTGCGCAGGCTTCTTCCCCTTATCTCCAACAATCTCCCTCGTCTTCTCCCTCGGATCAATGACCTCAAACTCCTCCATCTTCCTCTTCCACTCCAGATCCTTGCCCAGGGTATCTTTTGCAAAACTCAACGCATGAGACATCCAAGTAACATCATTATCGTCTTCTTCTTGCTCATTCGCATCTTCATCATGCCATGTACTGCAACTCTGGCAGTTTGCGATGAAATGCAAATCACACAGTGCTTCTTCTGTATCCACCGCTGATTCTGTATGTGCTGCCTTGACTTCTGGTATCGTTGGAGCAGCAGCTGTGGTAGGTGCTGTTTTCTCAGCAGGCAGTTTTTCGAGACGAGTCTTGAAGGCGTTGAAGGTTGAGAGGGAGGATGCGTCATCTTTTGCTTTTCCACGTTTGCGGCCACGGGTCGCTGAAGCTGGGATCATGGATTCGAGGGCGGAGAGTTTCTTTTCTGGTGCTGAGGTGGTTGTTGTCGTACGTCTCATTGACGCTTTTAGTTGGGCGATCTCGGCATTCGTGCGTTCGAGAGCGGTAGGTTTGCGGTGTTCTGGTGAGGGTGTGGGAGAAGGTGATGGAGATCGTGCGGGTACAGGCTTCTTCGAAGGCACTGCTGCTGGCGGAGGAGGGGACGGCGACCTTATAGGAGATTCTTTG
>Ga0058697_10001039_pt1 | contig 10541 bp, 10 predicted proteins | sample AgamicAsMae_FD_66619 | JGI IMG/M metagenome (GOLD analysis project Ga0058697, IMG submission 66619) | Agave microbial communities from Guanajuato, Mexico - As.Ma.e | ecosystem: Host-associated > Plants > Phyllosphere > Phylloplane/Leaf | place: Guanajuato, Mexico | collected 2012-06-04
TTGCTTTCACTCACTCAGCAGTCACTCAAGGCCGTTTTGAGAGATGGTGATACGGAAAGAGGGTCCAGCCGTTCTTTCTTTCTTTAGGATGCTGTTCTTTGTTCGACGGCTTGATTGCTCGACTTGTTTGCTTGGACTCCTGCACGTCTCTGTTTGTTCTCGGTTGGTTCAGACGCAAGAAAGACAAGTCAGTTCACAACAAGGTCAAATGTAAGAGAGCCTTGTCGACCCATGGCGGGGCACACAGTGTAGCAGCCCAAAGCACAGTCCCTCGAATACGCGCCTGTTTCCGATCCTACTAGACCCGCCCATTGGCCAAATGCAGCCCGCGCTACTGACTTTGTTAAATTAATCCCTTCCCGTCTCCTTTGTCGCATCCAACTTGGCTTCCACTGCTTGAAACACACGTCTCGTCTATATTGATCCTCGACATCACCCATCGCCTTAACCGCAAGTCCCGACCAACCGTTACCAACGTCTATCGATTGTGCGCATGCCATGTCTCTGTAGTCACCGCCTGTATTTCTCCCTATCTCTATCCGATTATCGTGCATCTATCCGTATAAGACAAGAAAAGAGATTGCATAAGCCTCCGTATAAGCGCCATGCTGCATGAGTCCGCACCAAATCAAAACCCCTTGACCATCGCAATCCCAAATTGTCATCATCTTCTCATCTTGTTGTCTCTAAAACGTCCTTTTCACATTATACCGAAACCTTCATGACCTGAGCGCCAGAAATCTGCCTCCCGCCTTGCTCTTCCCCTGTCCGTTCGACGACGGTGATTGTGGCTGCATCATGGCTGTTGGGCTCGTCGCATCTGGATCAGAGTCGTTCTCCACCAATGTCCAGCTGTCTTCGACCTCCACTTCTTCCTCGTCTTCGGCATCCGTATCAGCTTGCGCTGCTCTGGCCACACGTTGTTGGACCAGTGTCTTTGCGTACTCCATGTCGCGGTAGATGGCCTTGATGGCCGTTCCGACTCCGTCTTGTGATCGAATCTGCTCTCCCAGAACCCTGGCCTTCTCAATCATGCGTGAATCGTGCGTCGCGATCCACATAGCTTTACCCAACGCGTTCTCAGTGACAGTCAGGACCTTTTGCCCAACTCCGAGATCTTGGACTTTGCTGCCAAAGAAGAACTGGTCACCAAAGAAGGGCTTGATGATGGTTGGAATGCCAGCGCGAAGACTGGCGCCTGTAGTACCTGCTCCGCCATGATGAACAGCAGCATCGACTTGTCGGAACAACCAATCGTGCGGAGCAGACGCAATCTGGAACATGAAATCCGGTAAAGGTACCTCAAGTGCTTTGGCATCCTTCTTATCCATACGGTCAGACCAGCCCTTGGAAAGGATGCAGCGAACATCGGCTTTCTTGACAGCAGCGATGATATCCAGAGTAAGCTTCTTCGGGTCAGGAACGACCACTGAGCCAAAGCCGATGTAAACGAGCTTCGCCTTATCAGTGCGTGCCTTCTTGATAAAGTCGAGAAGCTCCTTCTGAGGAGTGAAGTTGTCTGCTTCATCAAGAAACCAATATCCAGTCACTCGGATCCACTCGCCAAAATCGAGTGGTGGGACAACCACGCTGGGCGAGAAATTGTAGAAGAACGGCACCTTGTCCTGCTGCATTTTCTCCATGCTGGTGGCCTTTAGACCTAGGTCTTCCTTGCGCCATCTGTTGATCGTACTCGATGTGGCTTTCCAAAATATGTTCTCGAAGATGACATATGTCATGTAGTTGTACGCACCGCCCATCCTGCTATTCTGCATACCAAAAGCATGAGGATAGGCACGTGTCCTGGTCCAGGGCATAGTGAAGGCTCTGAAGTAGGGAATACCAAGAGCTTCCGCAATATGGATTCCAGCCATGGCGGAAGGGCTCTCGATCAATAGATCCGAATCCTGGCACGCGGCCCAGGCTGTCTTGAGGAGACCTTTGACGAAGGGCCAAAACTAGAACTGTTAGTGTGTGCCAAACAAAAGCAATGGTGGACTTGAACATACCTTCTGGTTTGTTTCATAAAGAAAAGAGGGCGTGAACATGCCGTGGTCAACGCAAAGTGCCATCAACTCTGCCGGGTTACCTTCTACCGGTGCGAAATCAATTCCGTGACTTCGCACCCAATCACCAAATTCAGCATGGGAGGCAATCTTTGGTCTGTGCCCTTCCGCAAGCAAGCCCTTGCACAAGGCTATATATGGCTGTACATCTCCGCGAGACCCAATAGTCAAGCAAGTGATGCGCAAAGACTCCTCAGGCTTGAAATCTAGGACCGAGGCTGCTGGATCATCAAAGGAAACGGCCGACGAGTCGTGATCTGCAAGATTGTTAGAAGAAGATATGGTAGCCAGAGGGTTATTGAACATGCCTGAGGGATCGATGTTGCGAGGGAGCTGGAATTCAACACCACCACGATCACCCTGGCGAGCCTCTTGCAACAAGAGGTTCTCTGCTGCTGCTGCCTCGGCATCCTTTCTCTCTTCTTCTGTGAGCAGGACGGATTCCTGAAACGGCTCCATCGAATCAAGAGAACGTAAGAGAGTGACTGTGCAGTCATCGCGTAGGTCTTGCGAGCCAAACTCGAAGAAGATTTCCTCGTGCCCTCGGATTACAACAACCATGCCGGAGTACCCGAAGCGAAAGCCTCTTTCCTTGTCAACGTCCATGATATCCTTGAACGGAACAACAAGCTAGGCGCAGTCAGCAGAAGCAGAGCATCGAGACCATTTTCCGAACTCACCTTTGTCCAGTTTCCAGGCATAAAGCTACGAAAGCATAGCCTAGTGCTTCCAACGTATAATTTGCCGTACAGGGGCAACACTCTGTGGAAGAAACCAAAGAATGTTGCTACAAGCTTCTCGGAATCTGGCAGAGCAAAATGGCTTCGAAAGCTCTTTTCAGCCTCGCGAACAGTCATCTCATCTTCAGAATCCTGCACCTCTTCTCCAGGCTGCAATTCGTCTGCTTCGGCATAGTGCTTTTTACCACCGGCGATCATGCCGGAAAACTTGTCATAGTACTCTGAGGGCGTGCCTCCAAACAGACCACTGACACGCTTACCAGAGTTGTACAGAAAGCCCGAGGCACGCTGGATGGGAACAGCGCCGACCTTCATCAGACCTCCCAGTGTTGAAGAATCTGATTGTTGCATGTCTTGCACTTGTGTGTCTGGCGAGCTCTTTGTCAGAATGTTGGCTCCAGGTTCTCTTCCAGCTCTCTTAGCTGGAGCAAACGGTACATCCGTCTGTGTGTTTGCGTTATGCGATGCAACGTTGTCAGCGTGATGCTTCCCGATGGTTGGCTTATGGAACATGACGCTTCCGCTCAGTATGTGGCTACCCGAAGCATCCGTGCCAGTTGCCGATTCTGACATCTCGCTGTCATTTCCCTGATCGGAGGAGGACACATTAGACTCTGAAGCATCTCGTGGAAATTGGCCCCACTGCTTTTGCTTCTGACCACTTTGCCATTTTGTGACTGGGCTGGAACTGCTCTCTTCTCTTCCTTGTGTGAGATCGAGAGTAGAACGTTCCAACTCGCTACTTGACCGAGCACTTCTAGAAGTAAGACCAGAGGCTGGGGACAAAGTCGCCGTAACATTCTCGTGCAAGCTCCCAGGAGCAGGACTCATCGACGGTACCCGAGACTTTCTTCCATGTGCTGATGATGGTCGACGATCGGTCATGGTAAGAATTGGTGAGGTGGGCCGACTCGCGAGTACTCGTTGCGCGCTTGTCTCCTGGGTCAAGCTTCGTAGCACACGAAGCGCCTCTTCGCCGAAGCCGAAGAAAGAGAAAAAGTACTGCATAGCTGTCAGTGAGAAATGAGGGATGTGTCAAGCGAGCCAAATCACTTACCTCGTCGACAGCAAAAGTCTCGTCGTTGTCAATAACTCGAATCTTGATAGTGTCGGCGAAGTCTGGGTAGTTGCTTTCTTCAATGTCAACAACATTATCGACTGGCAAGCAGATCTTGACACTGTCACTATTGTTGCGTGAGCGGAAGATGACCTTCTGTATCTGTTTGACCCATTCTGTTGCGCTCGAGGCAGTCTCTGCTTTGAAGTGGTATGTTTTGGCATCTGTGACGACAGAGAAAGAAGCGCTTTCCTTGTCCTGTGCTTGCGTCGGTGTGATGTCTGCCGAGACGCCGTATCGCAAATCTATAACATCTCGTGGAGAGAAGGGAGTCGAAGGATCCTTGTAGTAGGACAAGACATCGCCTTTGAGCACGAACCAGTATTTCTTGTAACGTGGGTTGCGTTGACCACGCTTGGTGAGGTAGCCAGACTTGATGGTGACACCCGTCTTTTTCTGTAGATAGGCGTAGAAGCAGATGTGACGTTGTGTGATGTAGATATAGCCTTGCAGGAGGACGCTTTGGAGGTACCAGCAGGGATACTTTGCGACAACCTTCTCGGCTTCGTCAAAGTTGAAGATGTCCTTCAGAGCATCAGGCAAGGCGACCTGGGTGGTACTTGATGACATGTCTGGAACAGGGCTTGACTTCCTGCTGGCTGGCTTTCGAATAGTTGACTGCGATGATCCCAGATCTGCGCCCGCAAGGGGGCTGGGTTCAGGTGCGTCGGCAGGTTTGGAGAAGCGAGTGGGGGTTGTGGTCGAAAAGGTGGTATGCTTGGGTGCAGAGCGCAGACCAGGTAATGACTGGACCAGGTCGTTGTCGGACACCCTTTGAAGGTGGGTTTTGCGAGCGAGTGGGCCCTTCCGTAGAGGGAGCGTAGATGGTATCGTGGGCCTGCTGAATCTTGTCGGCGGACTTGTATCGTCGCTATCACTATCGGCCTCTTGGAGCATGGACCGCATCGTGTTGGCCTTTGACTGTGTTGCGGCAATAATGCCGAATACACTTTGATGCATCAGGGCCATGTCTATGATTTGTGCTCTATCCACCTCTTGGTCTTGGTCTTGATCTTGATCTAGGTCCTCGTCATCGTCGAAGCGGAATCGTTCGGGCAGCTCTAGGGACGCTCGTCGACGAGCTTGCGGCGTACTGCGGCGGGAGGCCATGATGTGTGAAAGGTCGAGGTATAGGGCAGCAGCAGTCGAGGACGACACTCGACCGGGATCCTGATGCAACAACGTGGGCGAGGCACGCGGATAGACGAACCACTGGGATCCTGCACGCGCCCCTCGAACCTACAAAGGAATCTGGGGTTCAGGCTCGTGACAGGCTGATGATCAAGAGCGAATAAATATGACCTGCTTCTGTCTAGACATCATTGTGCGGACTGATTCATATTCACTGCTACGTATTGTATGCTGGCCTGGAGCCTCAGAAAGTCCGCAGTCCTCCGATCTGCACCTTGATAGGCTGCAGATTGCTCATTACTCGACCACCTTTGTGGCCACCACCCTCACCGCCTTTGGCAGTGAAGCCTTCCCCACACTCTCACGTGTCATCACGTCATTCAGATTGTCTTTGGAGAGGCGAAGGTGCAATGAGTCAGCTGTCCACAGTCACAGAACCGAGAGAGTAGACGCAAGTGGATGAATGATTAATACAGAATATGTGGTAGAACCGTCCCATGCATATTTGCGGCTGTCTGCCAACAAACTAGGAAATGAGATTACAATAATTAAGCAACGCTGATGCGACTACCTTTCCTGAGACCTGTCTTCAGTTGACGATCATCACTTAAGCCTTGGCCTTGGCAAGACCGACGCTGTTGCTACCGAGGTCGTAGACCGAGTAGTATCTGCGGAGGAAGGCATCACCAAGGATGGCAAGAGGTCCAGCAGGGGCAGGGATATCGAAGCCCATGAAGGACGAGATACACGAGCCCTGGACCTCAAGGATGTAGTCGTAGGGGGTGATGGTGAAGTTGTAACCGGTGAGAGTGAAGCTGAGGTCAGGGAGAGAGTCACGCTTGTCACACTCAATGGTGTACTGGCCATTGTAGCCCTTCTTGGCACCGATCTCCTTGTTCAGCAGCTCAGCAAGAGTGCTGGGGAGGGCGATGAGCGAAGTGCCAGTGTCGAGGATGGCGCCCATGTTGTCGAATTCGGCGCTCTCCTTGCCGAAGGTGATGGCGTCAAGGTCAACCTCCCAGTAAGCCTTGCGTCTAAGGGGGAGCTTGGTGAGCTCGCCAGTGTAGTGGTCCTTGTTAACGCCACCGAAGATGGCCTCAGACTCGGCCTCCTTGTCGTTGGTATCACTGAGGTAGAAGGCGAAGACGGGCTCGTCGAGCAGGTCCTGAGCGATCATCTCGTAGAAGGGAGGAGGGATCTTGTTGACACTGATGGAATCGTAGCCCAGACCGAGGATACCATCGAATCTGCCAAAGGCGAAAGCAAGACCAGGCTCCTGGGTGGCTTCACCGAAGAGCTGGTTCTTGATCTTGATGTCACCAATCTGGACAGTGTCCTGGGAGATGTAACCCTCGACAGCACCAGAGCCGTAGCGGATAGCGAAGTCGGAGCCGTTCTTCTTGTATGACGAAGAGCTGCTGTGGTCATACTTGTTGTGGAGGTAGCAAGCAATGGAGCCACAGTCAGACGAAGGGATCCACAGGTTGGAGCTGCCGGTGTCGAGGACGACCTTGAACTCTTGGGGAGGGTTGCCGATGGCAATCTCGGAGAAGTCTAAGCATGGTCAGAGAGGCGTATCAGATTGGTAGGACAGAGTTGGACTTACACTGAGCGTTCAGGAAGTTGCTGACGGCGACGGGGTGGCCTGACTCGGCGTGCACGGAGGTCTCCTTGAACATCTCATCCATGTGCTTCTGGGGGCGGACGCCCATGTACTTCTGACCAAGAGCCTGGACGTGCTGGCCAATGTTTGCGCCCTCCTGCGACGATGGTTAGTCGATGGTCGGTCGCGTTGGGGGAACATGACGCCACTCACAAGCTGCTCTGAGAGAGGAACCTTCTTGAGCTTCATCTTGTGGACACCAGCGGAAGCTGAGCCAAACAGCGCACCGGCTGCCATGAGAGAACTGCCCTTCATCTTGTTGTTTCTGTGTGGAGTTGGGATATGTGTGGGATGGAGAAAGAGGGAGAATGAATGCGGAGGACGGATGGAGAGGTAGTGGTTGATGAATGGTAGCTAGCTTGGTCGGACCAAGACGGTGGTGGCTGCGCCCGGGCGTCTCGTGACGATGCGAGCGTCATTATCAAGGTACTGTGTTCGTTAGGCAACCGCTTTTCTCAGACGGGCATCAACGCACCATGTTCCGTTGCCCGCGGCTTGCCAATATTTGCAATTGCAATATTGAACGGTATCGGCTATACTCCCCATGCCTTCTGATTTATCCAACTATAATACAGCACACAATGGCACTCGAAGTCATAGCACAAGTTCACAAGAGGCTGGGCCTATGTTCATGGTCGGCTTGTGCCTTGCATGATTAGCCCGATCGGTTCATCGTTCCTTCCGCAAACTCCGTTTCGACCAAACGCCAAGTCTATCGCCTGCCGCAAACAGGTAGCACTGGGCAACCACACCCAGGCATGTCACCTTGCCGGTGCTCGCTGTGCTTCAAGTACATCAGCATCCTGTGAAGCCGTCGCTTTTCGAAGTGCCAGGCATCGTTATCGAGTGCTCACTGATTGATGTTTGCAAAGGACAGAGATATTGCCAAGATAAGAGCACGAACGCCTGGGGGCTCTACTCGAGCTTCAACAATCAACCGATCAATCTTCGGTGGTATCTACTTTATCTCCTTTGTTGTACTAGAGAAGGCTCGAGTCGTATGTGAGAATTCGTTTAAATCATCACTCGCTGTAAGCGATATAGAGATGCGTACAGACTACCAGCAATGGGATGGTTGGTTCGTCCAGCGGATTGAGGCTCCGGAGCCTGACTCTTGAATACGAGGGATACGCGACTTCCTTTCCCGCATGCTCGCAGCTCAACCACCTTGAACATATTCTCGTGTCACATAACAAGCAAGACTTGAATCATTTCACTAGAAAAACTCAAAGCAACACACGAGGTATGTGAGTCTTTTGCAGCCATGTTACGCTCCACTCCCGCTCCTGGCAGAATCGTATGGAAAGCATACATCTACCTGTGAGGATAGTCGAGTGAGCGCGAAACCAATGCAATGGATATTAGAAGAGTAATGAATCTGATATCTTGACAGCAAAGATGGCTGCTTCCTACACATTTGAAGACCTTTCTGGCGCGACACCCACTGTATCAGACAACCCGTACGACGGTCTGATTGAAGCATGCCACGATAACTCTGTAAATCCATGTCGAGATCCACAATCCTTCCAAATCTGATGCGATACAGGTCGAAATTCAAGCTCGCTATGAAACTCACCGTAGCAACCGAGGCGCACAGCAGAAGGAGAAACTCACCTCTCCAGACTTTGCAGGTGTGACCGTCGATACCATTCTCGCAAAGCTGGAAGACCAGACGATCGAACCTGGATTCAAGGATCCGAGACATTGCCTTGTGTTCTGGGCTCGTCCTCCGCCACAAGTCAAGGCTGTCATTGCAGAGGTGCAGAAGAGACTTAAGGCAGTCGCACCCAGTGAGTGATACTCGATATAAATCATCAACCGACTCAGCTAATCACGAGACTGTGGACTCACAGATCTCTGGATCATGCCACAAGACAGCCTGCACATGACAGCTCTCGAGATCACACACTCCCTCACAGCACCGGAGATCGACCAGCTGGTCGAGCAATCCCGCTCAGGAATTGCTGCTATCACGGACTACACCTACTCACACCGCGCCCGCATCGTAAAGCCATCTCTCTCCTACGACGCCCAAGCCTTTGCTCTATCTTTCCTTCCTGCGGCCGGTGAGCCCTGTGCAGTAGACCCATCCCGCAAACCCGAGGATGATGATTTTACATATCACCACTTGCGACGTGATCTCTATGCTTTGACCTCTGCCACTGGCGTCAAGGTTGCGAGTAGATATGTTGTGCCTTCGGCGCACTTGACCGTGGGCCGCTTCATCAAGACTTGCGATACTGAAACTGCAGAAGGCAAGGTCGACCAAGCTCGTATGAAGGAGATAGTCCAGGCAGTCGATGAGATCAACGACTGGCTCAAGGCCGAATTCTGGCCTGTAGACGGCCAAGAAATCAAGGCTGGTGGCGAGTGGATCGTTGGTGAAGGGAAAGGTCTTGATAACCGTAAAGGTGCTCTCTGGTATGTCTTTTCATCTCTACCGTGCCGTATGTCGTTGCGCTTGCTAACCTTTCCCCTTTCCAGGTACGGCTCTGGTGGCGAGACCATCAGATTGGGCAAGGGATTCTGAGCAAGTCGCCTACATCTCTTAGACCTCTTTTGCATTGTCACCCACTCATAGATGTCTTTTGGTATTAGACAATATATTCAACTCATTCAAAGGAATATGATGAAGCCTCGTCCAAGACCATCATATTGCTGATGATCCACCAAGTACATCCTCTATCTGCCTTTCAGAATGACATGCCCGGCGGCTCACTTGAAATCCCTCTCGTAGGTCTCGGCTTCACTGCCCGGTCAAAGAACAATCACCATTACCCAAAAGCAGCAATAACAGCGAGGTCCCCGACAACACAGGCATACGCACGTAACCTGGACTCAAGGATTCAATCAAGCATACCTCACCCCACAAGCATGCGTCCTGGCAGACGCTTATGATGATTATAGCTTGCATGAGCTAGTGGGGCTCTTGCATCTGATCTCATCTCTCGGCCGGTAGGACAAGTGTGTAACCAGGTGCATGAGAAGCTGCGGATGAGAACGGTCGAAAGATTGAGGGCAGCTACCGATGTCCTGAAGAGAGACGATTCAAGAAACCGTTCTATACAGACACTGTTACATTCGAAAGGTACGAATTGAGTGTAAGAAATAGTATTCATCAAGAGGTCGTAAAGAGAAATAAGGAATGGCTATGCCTCTACACCTTGACAGCCACTTTCGTCCCGGCCAGCACAATCCTCGCCGCCAGAATCGTACAAGCACCACTCAACGCCATGATTCCTCCAAAGATCTGAAGACCAGTGTATTCGCCATTCCACTTGACAATCAGTGCCCCACCAATGGGATTGCTGCACAGAGCAGCAAATGAAATAATCGCAAACACCGTACCATTCCTCACTCCAATCTCTCTGACATCTGAGATCTGAGCCACCAAAGAGGGAGCCAGAGAGACAAAGGATCCACTGCCAAAGCCATACAAAGCAGCAAAGACAATAATGGGGGCGTTGGAAGCGGCAGGCATCCATAAAGCGAGAATCAAGACTCCAGCGAAAGCCATCATGATGGTCATGACATTGTAACGACCAACCTTGTCGGCTGCAACGCCGGGCAACACGCGGCCGAAGAAGGATGCGCCGTTCAAGATAGGGATCAAGTACTCTGCAAGTCTTGACGACATACCCAAAGTCTCTGCTTGGAGGATGAGATAGTTGATCGGCAAGAACATTGCAAAGAAGAAGAAAAAGCTTCCGAGTACAGTGAGTAGGTATGGTGTTTCCTTGAGTGGGCGAATGAAGGACATGATGTGGAAGGGCTTTGGTCGTGGAGGAAAACGTGACTTGACGGTTGCATTGGCGACGAGCATG
>Ga0058697_10001041_pt1 | contig 10525 bp, 5 predicted proteins | sample AgamicAsMae_FD_66619 | JGI IMG/M metagenome (GOLD analysis project Ga0058697, IMG submission 66619) | Agave microbial communities from Guanajuato, Mexico - As.Ma.e | ecosystem: Host-associated > Plants > Phyllosphere > Phylloplane/Leaf | place: Guanajuato, Mexico | collected 2012-06-04
GGGACCGTTGCCGTCAGGATCCATAATGACGGGAGCACCGCGCTGAGGGCCATCATTGTCGGCGTTGGGGCGGTATTGGCTGAAAGAAGCGTCGATGTAGAGATCTTTGGCAAAGACTTTGACAGTCTCGTCCGAGTTGCGGTTCACAGCACTGAGGCGCAAAACGACGGCGCAGTTTTCGCAGTACTGGTCGCAGTCACAGTCGCGTGTGTACAACAAATCGTCGATGTTCTTGGCCGACAGCGGAATCAGACCAAGGCGGTGGGCTAGGAACTCATCGGCCAGAACGGAGGTATTGGACTCGACTTCGACGAGATCGATGGCCAGGGTAGGGACTTCGGCGTGCATGGTGCGGCGAACACTGTTGGCCAGGGACAGGGTTGTGTTGCTCAAGACGAACTTGGTCGAGATGGGAGTGGTCTCGCTGATGTTGATGCGCGGGCCCGAGTCATCGGCATCCATCCCCCGGTAGTCGTAGTCCATGCTGAAGGTAGTGTTGGGGTCGGAGGATGGTGAGAGAGAGGTTGTGTGTATGAATGATGTGCAATGGGTGGTGGATTGATGGATGGATGCGCGCGTGAAAGAGACGTGTTTGCTGCTTGACCAAACACAGTGAAGCGTCAGCCAAGATGGCACCTTCACATGTTTCAAGCATTCACTCGCCTTCCTCTCGCGAAGTTCCTCATCAACCAATTATGCGCACTCACGTATGGCGCAAACAAATCACTCGCCTCTCACAGCGAGGTCAGCGTCTGCCGTTCCAGCGTCCTCGTGCCTTCCACTCTGTTGCTCGTCGACTTGAAGCGCATCCAACTCCGGATCAGGAAACTGCCAATCTTGAATCCGCCATTTCAGAAAGTGCAACCAAGTCCGCCCCTTCCACACGTCGCGGTCGCCTAGCACAACGCCGTCCTAAAGAGGTCACCCCTTTCACTGTGCCCGACTGGTTCTTACGTTACAACGTTCGACTCCATGCTCCTACTGGAGATGCTACCGCCAACCACGAATCCCGCTGCTGGACTCTCGTTGATCGCGATTCAGGCCACACTGTCCTGACCCTTCCTTTCACTGTCAACCCTTCCGACCAGTCGAATGACTTCTTCACACCCACGGCGCAGACTCAGAACAACGAGAACGAGGAGCATGTTTCCCCAGCAAAACAAGAAGATGATGTCCAGGATAATGTTGCTCGCGCCGTCGAGACCCACCTTTCGCCGCCGTCTACACTTACGACTCCTGATCCACGTACCCTACTCTCGCTCCAATTACAGCTCCTTCTCCACGCCGCTTTCACGCAAACTGGTCCAGCTGCTGCGCGTTACACAAAATCAAACATCGATCTGAACACAAAGGAATTTGTCCATAAAGAGCTAGACACATATGTCCAACAGATCGCAGACTTGGTTCAAGCCGATTTGATTCATCTGGACGCAAACGATATTGCCGAACTGGCTCAGGATTACGTCGAGCGAGGGGATCCCGCTCCTGGCTCCATCTCGTCTCTGGCTTACGACACTTTCAAGGGTGCCAGAAAGCCCGAGATTCAAATCAACATTATCGACGAGACGAGCAGGGATGATGGTCAGGAAGATGGTGAATCAGAACACGCTCATGACATGCCCGAATTTGACTTGGGCAACCTTCCCATGATGGGCGGCAATATCGCCGATCTTGCGGATATGCTCAAGGGCAACGAGCAATTCAACAAAGTTCTTTCCCGAGCTCAAAAGTCCGGAGCTCATGCTGTTGTCATGGCTGAGATGCCGAAGAGCAACAACCAGTCCTCGGAGGAAGCACGCTCTCGCGCTGCCGAAATAAGCCCATGGGCCGAACTCAAACTCTCAACTCTTCTCGATACTGTCATGGATAGTGTTCAGATGAGGAAAGACATGCCTACTCAAGATGTGGCTCGCAATCTCTTCTACGAAGCCGACCCAACAACTACAGACATCAAGACTTCTTCGCTGCCTACAAAAGACAACCTTGAGCGTTTTTTGGCCGATTTCCTTGCGAAGCGTGTTGATTCTTCAACGCAGGCTCACAAAATGGATTGGTCCTTCCAGAAGAAGTCTGCTTCGACGCAATCGAGTCTATCACAGCAACGAACTATTATACATGTTCGCGATATGGATCACATTCGCAATGCGCCCCAGGGAGAGACTATCATCAATCTGCTAGTGAACGCTGTGCAGCGACGGAGAAAGGACGGTGAGCAGGTCGTTATACTCGGCACAACCGCCAACTCCTCTCAAGGACCACCACCTCCTGGTCAGGATGACGACGAACTTCACTTCAGATACTTGAGATTCCCTTCAGCGTCAACCCCGGCTCAAAATGTTGCTAGCCAACTGTTGTTTGCATCTCACAATCAACAAGAAATGGAACGTAGTGTAGCTGAGCCCGCGCTCCAAAGATTGTTCGAGATTAACATGCGGCATATTCACACTATGGTTCGTCATTTGAGCTTGCCTGTCTCTGACAGTTTCTTCTCGGCGAGCACTCGTGCACACCTTAATATTCCAGGGACTGCGAAGCTGGGAGACAGGACTCTACCACAAGAGGAAGTTCAGAGGATCGTCCTTTGCGCAGAGAGCTTGCGATCGCTGTACACAACCAGCCCATCTCTCGAGACCTCTCATATCGCACTTGCAGCCATGCTAGTCAACAATGTCGACAAGGCTCTCAAGCCCCAGAGGAGCAATATGTTCTCTAACCCTATGATCCCACACGCTCGTGAGCGCGGGGAATCTCATGACGAACCTGATGCAACCAAAGAATCCGCGCCTGCTAAGCTAGATATGGAAAAGCTGAAGAAGTCATGCTCCAAACATGAGACTCGTCTCTTGTCAGGAGTCGTCGATCCTGCCAGCCTCAGGACAACATTCAACGATGTGCATGCTGACCCAAACACCATCGAATCACTCAAGACTTTGACTTCGTTAACATTGCTTCGCCCTGAAGCCTTCAGCTACGGTGTGCTCGCCGCCGATCGCCTACCCGGTCTCCTGCTCTACGGTCCTCCAGGAACCGGTAAGACTTTGCTCGCCAAGGCTGTTGCCAAAGAATCATCGGCCACAGTACTCGAAGTCAGCGGCGCCCAAGTGTACGAAAAGTACGTTGGCGAGGGCGAGAAGATGGTCAATGCCGTTTTCTCTCTCGCCAAAAAGTTATCTCCCTGCGTGGTCTTCATCGACGAGGCCGACGCCCTCTTCGGCTCTCGCGGCGGTGCCAACAACCGCACCACCCACCGCGAGATCATCAACCAATTCCTGCGCGGTTGGGACGGTATGGATGACCACAGCGTATTCATGATGGTCGCCACAAACCGTCCCTTCGATCTCGACGATGCTGTACTGCGTCGTCTACCACGTCGTCTGCTAGTTGACCTCCCTCTCGCCAAGGACAGAGAAGGTATCCTGAATATCCACTTGAAGGGCGAAACTCTAGATCCCGCCGTCTCCCTCTCCGATCTCGCCAAAAACACTCCCCTCTACTCTGGTTCCGATCTCAAGAACCTGTGCGTGGCAGCCGCCCTAGCCGCCGTCCGCGACGAAAACAACCTTCTCGAAGCTGCGCGCAAGAATGGCGACTCTGATTTCAAGTTGCCCGAACGCCGCACCCTTGCACCGTCACATTTCGAGAAAGCGCTCACAGAGATTTCGGCTTCGGTATCTGAAGACATGGCGACGCTCGGGGCGATCAGAAAGTTTGACGAGCAGTATGGTGAAAAGAGAGCTAGGACGAAAAAACCGGGCTATGGATTTGGATTGGGAGGGAGCAGCGCTATTGACGAGACTGGCGCTAGAGTCAGACCTGATGAGCCCAGTCGATAGAGTTGCGTGTCTTTTCAGATCAAAAAAGTTTTGGAAGTGTAAGATTAGGAATGAGTTGACTTGGTAGAGAATTGTACGATACAAAGATTGCATGAATTGGCATTAGATAGACACCTTTCGGGATTTTGATATACTTTTTCCATCATTTGTCTTCCCATTTGCACCTGCGCGATCAATTCGGTCAAAAAGTACTCTCAAATCATGTCCCCTTCTGTTGGAGCACGGCTCGATAGAGCAGAACTCGGGAGCGGTGAGTTGTCAAATGCAGATGATACTGTAAGGAGACGCGATCTCGACCAGATTGCAACATACCATTGCGTACATGTGATGGTAGCAGAGCACTGAGCATCTGAGTTGAATGTCTTATGCAGAAGCGGTCGGGGAAAGCAAGAGAAAGCGAGTCTTTTCGAACCGAAGGAGCCCAAGACAGATAGCTAGATTCCGGCGTAAATCATCACGTCAAAGGTGAAGTGTTCTGAAAGGTAGAAGTCACTCTTTTGAACTGAGGTTGATGTGACTTTGTACCAGTACGGTAAAGGAAAAATGGCAGATCGATCTATCCTCCGTAGAGTGTTTTTGGTGTTGCATATAATCATATCCGCATGAAAAGCCTCTTTTGAGAGAACGCCATTGAACACCGCCGCCGTGATGGGTAATCACCCCCCATGTTATAACCAGAGAGAAATCAATTGCAGTAAACAAGCGCCGATTGTTGTTGATCCCCAATCAGTCCTCTAGTCGACAGGGGCGTGCTTGAAGAGGAACGACACGGATTCACCGTTATGAGTACGACGGCAGGCTTCGGCGAGCTGTTTGTTTTTGTAGTCAGTAAATTGTATCTTTTTCGAGTGTTTATTGGCAAAACTCACAGTAGGTGAGATATCAATGGTCTCGATACGATCGCACAAAGCCTTCTTCTCCTCATGGGGAACAGTGTTGGTGACGACGAGCTTGGTCAACTTGGACTTGTTGAGCTGTTCGATAGCATTGCCAGACAGAATGCCGTGGGTGACGATGGCGATGGCGCTGCTGGCTCCGTGCTCGATGACGACCTCGGCGGCCTTGCAGAGGGTACCGCAAGTATCGGCCATATCGTCGACGATAATGGCGACCTTGCCGCGGACATCACCGACCAGGACCATACGGGAGACCTCGTTGGGACGAGCGCGTTCTTTGTGGATGAGGGCGAAGCCGAGGTCGAGGCCGTCGGCGATGGAGGTAGCTCTCTTTGCGCCACCAGCGTCGGGCGACACGATAACGCAGTCTTGGACTTTGAGGTTGTCGCGGATCCAGCGGAGAGTGCTGGGTTCAGCGTAGAGGTTGTCGACGGGGACATTGAAGAAGCCCTGGATCTGCGAAGCGTGGAGATCCATAGTGATGACATGGTTGCAGCCGGCGGTTTGAAGCATGTTAGCCATCAAACGAGCAGTGATGGGGGCGCGCGATTTGTCCTTCTTGTCCTGGCGGGCGTAGGGAAAGTTTGGGAGAACGGCGGTGATACGGCGGGCAGAGGCTGTCTTGCAAGCGTTGATCATGATGAGCAACTCCATGACTCCATCGTTGATGTCGCCGGGGGCGGTGGACTGCAGGACAAAGACTGTGACGCAAAGCAGTCAGTCTTGTGCCATCAATTATCAAAGCCCTTGGTGTGTCATACCATCCTCGTCGCGGACAGACTCGCCGATGCTGATGCTCGACTCGTTGTTGGAGTATTGCAGGACCATGATCTTGGCGAGCTCAATTCCCAGACTGTGGCAGACATGGTGTCAGTGGGCTTTGCGCAGCGTGTTGGGCCGTTGTGCATGCAGTGATGGATATGGCCAAAAGTTTTTTGTTTGCGCGCGCAGCGCGGGGTGCAATGATTGATGGTAGATCAGAACAAGGAAAGACCTACCGGCTAGCGACCAGCTCAGCCAGCTGAGGGTGGGAGCTGCCAGTCAGGAGTTTGATCGAGTTGGTAGCCATGTTGACCTATATGGTGTCAACTTTTTGTCGTTGCAGGAAAGCGCGATGAACAAGCTCTCTGCCAATGCGAAACCTACAGGCGGAGCACAGAGAAGAGGCATTGCGGAGTTAGGGCTGCGCTGGTTGCTGATGGCGAAGTTCGGCCGGCTTCCGAAGGCGGTGGGTCATGCTGTGGCAGAAAGTGATTGACCAGAGCTGTCAGCGTCGCGTGCTTCTCACTGTCAAGTGCCTTCCATTTACTCCGTTTGCCTGAGTTTGTCCTTCCTCTCCTCCTACAAAGGTGTGAATCTCTCACACTTTCGAAAGGCACAATGATTCTCACATTGGGAACGTATCCAGAGAAAGCCGAGCGATGTCCGAATCTCAATGGATGCTATTCTGTTCCTCGAAACCATTCTGCAGTTTGATAGGTACACACAAACATACTCTTACGAACATGGAGAGGTGGCTTGTGTCCCAACATAGTATCTAAATAAGGTCTCAATCGTTGTTCGGTGATCTCCTCGACGCGAACCTGGGAGTATGAGACTATCATGCCTCACCTCAAAGCCCTACATGTCTTCGTGACTCGTCCGCATCTCACAGATCTGAGGAGACCACACAGTCTTTGGTCCTGATAAATGCTCTTTCCATACCAATCTCAACGTCTCGTGCATTACTTCCGTACTACATAGCGTTGATACCGCAGGAAAAGTGGAAGGAGATTCAGTACGATGTCGACCCGGTTGTCGAACATGCAGGCGTTGCTCGAGGGCGGGCCGAGTCTGCTTGTTGACAGAGTGTGAGGCAGCCTTGTACTAAGGAGCCTTGACGGACCTCTTAGGCTGTGTGACGAATGGGAGTGGAAGGAGGGGACTTGGCTCGGCAGGAAGATGAGCTTATATACTCGTAGCTGGGGCTGATTTCATATGCCAAAAAGGACAATCTAGAGTGAAGCTTTTCTGGACATGGTGGTCAAAGGTCAATCAAGTGTTTGTATGAAATGATGAGTCAACACAAGGATCCAAAAGATTGAAATGAAAAGCAGCATCCATTTATGTGTAGCGTATGTAAAAGTCATGATAAATCCAAAAACGACCAACCCTTTAAATGATAACCATTTGAATGCCAACCAAGGCTAATTAAGATAACACCACCGAGATGTATATGTGAAGAGAAGAAGATATACGAAATTGTTTGTTGTTTGTGCCTTGTGGAAAGCAGAGTCAACTACTAAGCAGATGCTTAGAGGACAAGGGCAGCAGCAGCGACCATACCGGCGAAGCCCATACCGGCCTTGACGTTGGAGGCGGCACCAGTGTACATGGCCATCTGGGAGGTGGTGGGAGTGTACTTGGCCATGCTGGAGGTGCTGGCACCGGTGGCAGTAGCGGGGCAGTGCTCGCCGTTGCAGACAGTGACGGTCTGGGTGTTGACGTTGCCAGCAGGGTTGGTGAGGGTAAGAGTCTTGGTGTTGACAGCAGGGCCAGTGGTCTGAGCAGCGCAGGCAGTGCAAACCTCAACAACAACGGTGGTACCGGTGGCCTGGGGGCAAGCGTAAACAGTGGTGGAAACAGGGACCATGGCACCGCCGGTGGCAGAGTAGACAGTGGCGGTGGAGGCAGTGTAAGGGCAGCTGTTGCAGGCAATAGGAGCAGCGGGGATGACGGTGGCAGTGGGGCAGACGTAGACGGTCTCAGAGACGGGAATGACCTGTGTTACAACAGCGCCGCCGTTGTTCTTGAGAGGGCAGTTGGTCACGGTAGGAGCGCACGAAGCGATGGTGACGACGTTGGTCGAGTAGATGGTCGAAGTTGCAAGGCCGCCAGCAGAGATGGTGGTTGCACCGTTGCCGTTGCCAGCTCCATTGCCATTGCCGTTGGCGACACGCTGGGCGAACTGGACACCCTGAGCAGAGTAGGCAGCCTGGACATCGCTGTAGAGAGTGCAAGTACGAGCGACAGTGTCGAATGCGGTACCAACACAGGTGCTGGTAGCGTCACAGAGGTTCAAGCAGTCGTCAAGGCTGGAGGGAACAGCACGTCTGGTGAGGGTGAAGTTGCCAGTGATATCGATAATGATTCCAAAGTGGTTTGTACGTTTGGGGCGTTAGTCGAGCAAGGCTTAGATTATGTTGTCAGGAAAAACTTACTCGCACTGGATCTGGTAGGTGAAGCCAGAGTTGTCGATGTAGAGCGAAAGGTCGAGACCAGGGCAGAACTTGCCGTCAAGAGCAGGGACGGTAGAGTTGGAACCACCAACGGGAGTGGTGGAGTTGGAGCCAGGACGGCCAGCACCAGAGCTGGGGGCGGTGGTGATGGGACGGCCAGAGGCAGCGGGGGAGGCGGTAGTGGAGTTACCGAAGTTGTACTGAGGGATGGCGGAAGCCATGCCAGAGAAGGCCAAGATGGCAGCGGCGGAGACGGCACTGAAGGAAGGCATTTTGATTTTTGGTTGGTGGTGGTGGGGAATTAGTTGGTTGGTGGTCGGGTTGGTATTAGTAAAGAGTGTGTTGTAAAGAGTGGACGGCTAAGCCAAAGACTGGAAAGATGCTGCTGAAGGAAGCTGTTGCTGTTGTTGGATGATGAGACTACAATCAGAGATGGACAATGGTATATATAGGCCTTTGTTCAAGGACAGAGTGTCATTGACTCGTTGTTTGTTAATTCGCCTCTCCAGGGCGTTGTACCTGTCGAGTGGATCTTAATTTTCTATCACGAGGATCCTCCTGCACGACAGTCAGTGAGAATGGATTAGCGATATGATTGTGCGTCAGAACTGTTGTCGTTGAGTTGGAGATAAGATTACTTGCTACCACAGAATAGCAGAAACCGGTAGCCAGACAACAAGACCGGTAAGGGGGGCGGCTTGATGAGGGAAGCTTGACAGAAGACGTTTAGAACGGTCAATTGCCATCATGCATGTCCGCTGTATGCATGCACGCACATCGAAGATGGTGGAGATAGCATGCAAAGGAGAGAACAATCCAGTTCCTCACGTGTCGACGGTATCGTAGATCAACATCGCCAAGCATAGCATCGCGACGACTAGAATCTCTATGACCGACTTTGCCATGTTGAGTACAGGACTGGTAGCAGCTGTTGCAAGTTCTAGGGAACCCGTTGAAAGTTATGGCAAGAGACTCGCGGGATGGCTAATCAAACACACTTGGCCACCACAACATGGTTGAGGTTAGAGTATAGGCATGCTCCGAATCATTATGGCTTTCGTGGAGCAACGTCTGGGTAGTCTAATTACGGTGACCCCAATTGGTATGCTTTCTTCAACTGTCAGTCGCTTGTGGGAGAAATGAAGCAACTTTTGCTGTGGCAGCGGTTTCTCCCCTGGGCGCACGGTCGTCGCGGAGGATGCAAAGCCTGGCCAAGGGGGGAAGGAGAGGAACAAGGGGTCCATGGCAACATGCCGCTACCATCGATCGAGGAACCCGATGGACTGAAAGCAAAACAACTGCAAGGCACACGAGAGAATCAGATGCCCCAGCTTTGCGAGAATTCAGAGGACTGCGATTGCTCTTGATGGGGAATGGAGTGAGGTCGGCGACCCGGACTCTTCGGGCGCGCACGGTGTACGGCAAACTCTGAAGCTCCCTTGGACGTCCATCCTTGGCTTCCAGAAAGGACGGCCGCACCAATCGGCATCTAAGACGCAACCTTCGTGCATACAATTCTTTCGTCCTTGATATCGTGATCACTGCAACTACGTAGACCGTGTGTAACCGACAATGGATTACTTCGACTTTGAGTCAGCTATGCGACGACCAGACCAACCTCCGGTCAATCCGGTCTCGGCGAATCAGTTGGTCTTTCTCTTCCTGTTACGAGAGAATTTGCACTGATGCGAACAACCAGTCATCCGGGACTGCCATCAGAAGAGCTAGAGAACCAACCGAATCAATTGGTTTCACAAGCTCCTGTGCAATATGAAACGAATAACTACCCTTGGATGCCTGAGAACTACGCACCTCTGAGCGGCGTAGGATCATGGGACAGTTCTATCGAAGCCACATCGAGTCCGTATTTTCCGAATGCCATGGACATGTCAGCATATCATTCGCCCACCATGCAAGACTACCAGGGGTCTTATGTGGACTCACCTGCGGTCACACCTGGAGTTTCCTACGGACAGCCTTTGTCTACAGGGCCAGAATCTCCTTATCAGCCCCAATCTGCCAATGCTGCAATGACTGCAAACAGTCACGAGATGCAAAACTGGTTTGCACACTCCGTAAGACGTGACAGCAGATCCAAGAAGGGATTTCCACGACGCAGATCCTTGTACTCGAGAAATTCTGGCGTGCCAGTCTCGATCCCAAAACAGCAGAACACAGATTGGTCAGCTTTGGATCCCTTGCAACGCTGGCAGAACAGCCCACCAGAGAATGAACCGGCGTCTATAACTGCCATCAACCATGCGGTTGCTTCTACAGATCTTGATCGACATCTCGCTGTGGAGTCTGCAAGCAGCAGTAGAGTCAGTACACCTGGCATCGAACCACAAGGCTTTGGTTACGCAGCTCGCCGAATGTCGAGGCCGGCTTCAATCAGCAGTCTGGAAAGTGGTACCTCGAACGGATCCTTGGACTCGATACTGTCAGGTCGTTCAGGTAACTCTCGTATATCTTCGGGTTCAACCCATCGGAAAAACACTCGTGGCAAGGTAACCAAATCCCGCGCCCGAGCAGGACCTGGAAACGACGACCGACCTTTTCCATGCACGTTTTGCTGTGA
>Ga0058697_10001042_pt1 | contig 10514 bp, 6 predicted proteins | sample AgamicAsMae_FD_66619 | JGI IMG/M metagenome (GOLD analysis project Ga0058697, IMG submission 66619) | Agave microbial communities from Guanajuato, Mexico - As.Ma.e | ecosystem: Host-associated > Plants > Phyllosphere > Phylloplane/Leaf | place: Guanajuato, Mexico | collected 2012-06-04
CTCATGATTGGGGTCAACAGCGTCTTTCCAGGCAGTACGAAGTCAGAATATATACTGCGACTGTTGGATGGGACCTGAGATGTAAGAAATCGACACACGTAGAAAAGGCGCCCACGGAGTCCGCAGCTTGTCCGTAGCTGGATGCCTAAGCAAAATCGGCGCTTTTCTCACACGTGTTGGTTGTTATATCGGGCTTGTTTTCGTGTTCGTGGTCCAATATTTTGATTGTTGAATTGCCTTTTCAGCTCTTTCAGAGGTTGACGCCTATTGGACGTGCGTGTACGGAGGTGGTTGAGATTTGGCTTGCGCGGCTCTCAACGAGGTAGAGACACGCACAACCCCTTGCCAGCGTGAAAATTCGTGCTATCATCGCCAGTGACGTGTAAAGATTCTACATGAATAAGGGTTAGATGACTGCCCGGTGCATTGCATTGCCTGAGCAAGGCAGGAGCGATTGGAGATCCTACGTATGGTTGATCTTCGGAGCCCAGATCGGTCGCAATTCCGCGGAGAGGGGCAGTGACATGCATCAGACAATCGTCGTCACGCCAGACATGCCTGTTTGTTGACTGACACCAGAGACGCGAGAAAGCATGTTCTGAAGTTCGGTCAGGCTTCAATAAATACAACATTTGCATCGCTGTGACCTCAACATTTGTTGGAAGACTCCATGCTCGTTGATCAGTCATCATGCATCGGCAATCATGCAGTATGCAAGCCTCATAGGATGGCGCGTGATTGTTTGTCGAGGCTGATGCAGAGTGCTGACCCGGCTGCGCCTTGAGCACGATCAAGGGTGAAGACTCGTGTCTTCCAGTATTGCGCACCACTCTAACTTGACGACAGAGTCGCCATCAACTTTCCATCTGATGCTTCGAGTCTCAATGGGTCCTGGATCGCGAGATGACTTTCGGGTCGCTATCATCTGTGCTCTGCCCCTGGAGGCCGCCGCTGTCCTGAGCCTGTTCGACCAACGCTACGACAAGGATGGCAGCAGATATGGCAAGCAAGAGGGGGATATCAACGCCTACTCGACCGGGCGCATTGGCCGACACGATATCGTTCTAGTCCATATGCCTGGCATGGGCGTGTACAGCGCAACCAGGGTCGCATCCAATGTGCGGCTGAGCTTCAAGGAGATCAGACTGGCTCTCGTCGTCGGCGTGTGTGGTGGTGCTCCTCTTGAAAGACCCATCGTCCTCGGGGATGTCATCATTTCTGACTCGATTGTCGAGTTCTACACTGGAAGACAGTATTCAGACGGTGTTCAAGCAAGAAAGGGCGTCAAGCACATGCTCGGAAGACCAAGCCCCGAAATCAGAGGACTCCTCAGCAAGCTTGAGATCCCGATGATCCGGCAAGAACTGGAAGACGAGATACAGCAAAATCTGGCAGAGCTAAGTAAGAAGAGTGACACGGCGCGTTATCCAGGGGTCGAGCATGATAGACTGTTTGCAGCTTCATACCGGCACATGCATCGAAAAGGCACTCCAACACGAGAATGCCCTTGTGTCTTGTCTCGATCAAATACCGACCCTGTGTGTAGGGAGGCACTGGAGTCGAGCTGTGAGGTGCTTGGTTGTGATGCTGACTCGCCGGAAAATCCAAGTCGTCGCACGCGCCTCGCTTCAAGTGTTCCTACGCCTCTTCTACATATAGGCACAATTGGCGCAACCACTGTTATGAAGTCTGGCGAACATCGCGACATTATCGCTCGTGAGAACGGCGTGATCGGGTTTGAGATGGAAGGAGCCGGTATATGGGAAGACCTGCCATGTGTCATCATCAAAGGCGTTTGCGACTACGCTGACAGCCATAAGAATAAAAGATGGCAAGATTATGCTGCAGCAACAGCGGCCTCCGCTGCAAAAGCATTTCTTGGTCATTGGACTTCGCAATTGCACGACTCGACTATGACAGTGGGTCCATCAAGGAAAAGGCCGCTTTCGTTCGATGACCAAGATTATGCCGGGCCATCGAGCAGAGTTCGTCGACAATCGCTTTCGGGAAGGCAAAGTCCAGTATGTGTCCTGCCCAGGACAGACGAAACGAGCTCTAACTCACCACTTGATTCAGGACTTATTGGCCCAGGTTCACGGCAGGTCCTGTTAGATGCCTTGAATTTCGAGCAGCTCGATACTCGTCACGCAACGATCAAGACCGCCCATGCTGCCACGTGCGAGTGGTTGTTGAGCAAACTTGAGTATAGGGACTGGCAAGACGAGGAAAAGCTTCTGGATCATCATGGTTTCTTGTGGATCAAAGGAAAGCCTGGGGCTGGTAAATCGACAATCATGAAGTTTGCATACACGAAAGCCAAGAATGATGTAAAAGGTCCAATAGCCATCTCCTATTTCTTCAATGCTAGGGGCGAGCATTTGGAGAAGTCTACACGTGGGCTGTACCGCTCTCTCTTGTTTCAGTTGCTCACCAAAATCCCGAGACTCCAGACAGTTCTTGACACAACTGAAGCTTCTTATTTGCAAGAACTCTCTCCCGACTCCAGGACCACTGAGATCCTCCAGTCACTTTTCCGTCAAGCTATTGAGAAACTCGAGGACCAACCTTTAACTTGTTTTGTTGATGCGCTTGATGAGTGTGAGAACAACGAGGATCACGTGCGAGAAATGGTCAATTTTTTTGAGGAGCTAGGAGAGCGTGCAGTCGAGAACAAAATTCGATTGCTCGTGTGCTTCTCCAGCCGACATTATCCGCATGTCACAATTGACAAAGGTGTCGAGCTGACTCTTGAAGTCCAACAAGGTCATTCTGATGACATCACAAAATACGTGAATTCGAAGCTCAAGGTCGGGCGCAACAAACGCGTCGAACAGATAAAGATCGATGTTCAGAAGAAGTCACAAGGCATCTTCTTGTGGGTTGTACTTGTTATCCCGATACTCCAGAAAGCATACGATCATGGCCAGGTGCACGCTCTCGGCAAATGTCTGAAAGACACCCCCGAAGACCTCAATGAATTGTTCCGCGATATTCTGGGCAGGGACTCTCAAAACATGGAGTATCTGATGCTCTGCTTAAGATGGATCCTATACGCGGAACGCCCACTGAGTCCTGTGGAACTATACTCTGCGATATTGTCTGCTTCAGAAACAGATCCAGTAACAGCGTGGAACTCTGACGATATTGCACCAGGAGACATCAGCAGATTCATCTTAAGCTCGTCCAAGGGACTTGCTGAACCAACGAGAAGTAAAACGCCGACTGTTCAATTCATTCACGAATCTGTGAGAGATTTCCTTCTAGAGGAAAATGGATTGGCAATGCTTCAACTGGGCATAGACTGTACTTCGGCTGGACTCATACATGACTCCTCTAAAGAACAATGTCAGCGCTATTTTTCCGCCGTCACAACAAACTACCCTTTGGGATCTTCTGACGAGGTCGCGAAATTGTTTCCATTCTTCGATTACTCGATCCGTTACGTCTTCAAGCATGCCGAGCTTGCTGCTAGCCATGGCATACCGCAAGAACTGTTCTTGAAGGACTTTCCACTTGGAAGATGGACAATCTTGCACGACCATGCCGAGAAGCACAAGATACGTCACTACGGTACTGAAACAAGTCTGCTGTACATTCTCACGGAGATGAACTTCTTGCATCTCTTTCGAGTCGAAGTTCGCCAAAGTCGGTCAGTCAATGCCCAGGGTGGACGGTACGATTTCCCAATCATGGCAGCCGCAGTTGTAGACAACAACGAGATGCTGAGACTACTTCTTGAGCACAAAGCCGACCCTAACAAGGCTGGCAAGAAGTACAGGCACGCTCTCTTCGCAGCTGTTGATAATTCCAACGTACCTGCCATCGAAATGCTGTTAGAGAATGGTGCGATGTCTTCAACGACCGATGACTCGAGTTTCAGAATTTTTGGAGCTCTGCTTAGAAAGGCTGTAATGAAAGGGCAGACTTCAATAGTCAAGCTACTTTTGCTTAATCGCGAGGCTCTGGCAGCAAACATTCCCATTACGGGGTTGAATTCGGACATCGTCAATTTTGCTGTCAGGCGTACAGACAACGAAATCTTCAAGTTGTTGATCAAGTTCAGGGCCATTGGTCTTGGCCATGAGCGTGGTCTTAATCTCGCATTGGAGCTAGCTATAAGTGAGAGCAAGGGCGATCTCGTATGTATAATGCTTGACGGCATTGCAGATCTTACTGTGCTTGGTGGCGCCTGTAAATCTTTGCTTTTCAAAGCTATACGATTCGGCCAAGAGAACACCATCCGAATGCTGCTAGATAGGGGCGCAGATGTCAACATGTCAGACAGTGATGGTTATACTGTACTTCACGCTGCTTCTGACAACGGCAACGAGACGATTGTCCGAATGCTACTGGACAGAGGCGCAGATGTCAACATGTCAGACTCCGCTGGTCGTACTGGGCTCTACATTGCTTCTGGTCGCGGCTACGAGACGATTGTCCGACTGCTACTCGAGAATGGCGCAAACGTTAACACGTCAGACTCTACTCGTCGTACTGGACTTCATATTGCTTCTGGTCGCGGTTACGAGACGGTTGTCCGTATACTACTCGAGAATGGCGCAAACATTGATGCTGCGGACAATAATGGTGCTACAGTGCTCCAAACCGCACTCTTTGAAGGACACGAGGCTGTCGTGCGGCTGTTGCTCGGACACGATGCGAGTAAACATACATTTAATGCAAGTCAGTCACTTGCGCTTTGTATGGCTTCACAGTTTGGTCATGAGACCATTGTACGGTGGCTGATTGGGAACGGCGCAGATGTCAACGCGTCGGACTTGAATGGGAATGCACCCGAGCAGGCTTCTCGTCGCGGACACGATCTCGTGGTCCAACCATTGCCCTTACACCATGCGAGTGATAATCTACTTAGTGGAATTCAGCCAGGCCCACTCTGGCTAGCTTCATGCAATGGGCATGAGGCCGTGGTGCGGATACTGCTTGAGCACGGTGCAGATGCCAATGAGGGGACTCCCCTCCAAGCCGCTCTCGAGAGATCACATTCTACCTGTGAGGCCATCATGCTGCTACTTCTCCAACATGGTGCTGATCCCAATCAATATTCACTACAACGTGACCTGCCTCTGCATACAGCTCTGTCCCGCGGCATGACAAACATCGTCAAGCTTCTGCTTGAATATGGCGCGAACGTCAACATACCATCAGTATATTACAGAAATGCTTTCATGGCATTGCATTTCTGTAACGATTCGGCAGAGCATGCCACATGTGAGACTTTGTTATTACTCGAAAAACTCTCAGATCAGTCGTCAGTCCCATGCTCGACTTGGATGGACGGGACTCTATACCTCAGCTTCCCAATACAGATATCCGACGATAGATTATTGCATGACCCTGGGGAGTACCAAGCTCCTGGGGATAGCCAGCTTTGAGTGCGGGATTCAAGTGCAACTTATCGCTTATATACTGCTTTGGGAGCACAAAGGACGGTGGGTGGCTCTCTCCACGAGCCTCTATGAACACACTTTTCTTGTGTCATGCTTCCTCATCTTCGTCAGCAAAATGGCATACCATTGTATGACATTCTTCTTCCAGTTCTTTTCTTTGTTGCGTGGCACCACAGACATTGTGAACATATAGAGCATTGCCATGACCACAGCCAAGGTCTCATTCTTATGTTCCAATCATGTACTGCTCCTACTTAGATCACATCATGGGCTCCATCCACCAAATGTATTTGCCGGCGTCTGCAAAATTCCCAGAAGGTAAGGATGAGTTTGCCTTTCGGACCGTGCCAGAAGACGAAAACATTTACGACACCATGAGAGATACAATCACGGTGTCGGAAGGATACCGATCTAGATTGGTGAGGCACATCTCAAACCCTTTACTAAGCTGCAGGATGCAATCTAGAAAATAATCACGCCGTTGTGAGATAAACACTTGTTTACACTATTGTAATGGGAGACTTGAGTGTATAGACTTTGGCAAATCCAGAGTCGAATGGTTCTTTTTTGTGTTGTTGTGTTATGCATAGCTATGGCCAGAAGGACTATCTTGTGCTGTCAAAAGCAGCTCACTTTAGCTGCGGCATCCTCCAAAGGTAATGGTTATCGCTGTACGCAGGCTTGACCCACTCTGTGTGATGTACACAAGAGGGAGCGACATGGCCACTCCCTGAGCAGACCCAACATTGCCTGACCTCTTCCGAGCAGTCCAGTCCGAAGAACTCGAACATCTCGTGGCGCCCACCCACCTTCATGTCCAGAGTGAAGTTTTCACGGTTCATGGGCTCCTCAAAAACTACTATCCATTTCTGAGTGCATATGGCTTTTCTTTGCTGACTCTTCTGCCTGTGCATGATGAACTTTACAGGGTGCAGTGTGCGAGCAATCGTCTTGATGATGTCTGTTTCAACTTGCGACGTAAGAAAGGAGGGGCTTTCAGCAATGCCAAAGACCTGGAAAAACTGATTGGGCGCATATGTGAGCACGGGCGTGCTGATGTCGCGCAAGCAGACCATCTTTCCAAGAGAAGATTGCAAGTCTATCGAATCTTTGAAATGCAGTATCCATGTGCGATGATCGGCAGGGCAGGAAGTGGCATCTTGAGCAGGGATCTTGTTATAATCACAAGCTTGGAGGATCTCTTGTTTTTGCTTTGCTCTGTTTTCGAGAGGCTCCTTAGGGATGATTTTGGCCAGGAACCGGGGCAGACTACGCGGACCGGTTGGGGGCTGAATCTTGGTAGCGAGAGCTGATGATCTGCGGCGTTCAGGTGATGACGGGGTGGAAAAGACGTCTTCGGGGTGTTTACGAGGGGAGTCAACATCGGTTTCTATTCGAGGACGTTTCAGAGATGCCTCATTCGAGCCAGTGGCGATCTTGAACTGAATTGGGAGTACGGCCGGTTTCAGAGAAGCCGGCGGAACGGTGTGCTGGGCGCGATTGCTGAAGGACTCAGTAGCTGCAGGGGCGAAACGACTCGGACGTTTGGGTCTGACGACTTCGGAAGAGTCGGTAATCAGTGCTGGCGACTCGAGAGAAGATTGCGGCGGACTCGATATTATCAAGGCAGCGGCAGAGGACTTTCTAGAGTTCAGTGAACCGGCGAGACTGTCAGCTCGTGGCTTCGGATCGTTCTTTGAGCCCAGTGCCCAATCTGGGGGTCGTGAGGAGTCTGATGGTGCCGACGGAGCTTGTTTGGGAGCAGTTGGGACGGCTTGTTGAGGCGAAGGGTGATAAATCTTGGTCATCTGGGCGACCGGCGCAACGGATACTTGATTCTGTCTTGCAGATTTGGAAATATGTTGCTTCGGGCTGTCTTCCAGAACCAGAATCTTGGGTCGAGTGCGAGGAAACACCTTCTCGACAGCCTTGATCAATTGATGCTTGGCCTCTCTGTCGAGGTAATGCCCGTGTAGTCTCTGGCTCTCAGCGAGCATCGTGCGGATTGAGTCAGCCAAAGCTTTGGGCGTGGCAAGACTGGCGGAGGCATGCCTGACACGAGACTGGGACCAAAAGGGTTCGCGGGCATCTTTCAGATCATGAACGGCGTCTGGTGTAGCCCCGCAAGATTTGTATGCTGCTACAACTTTGTTCCACCTCTTGTCACCGGACCATGATGCTTCGTCCTGGCAGAGGTTGACGATGCGTTCCATATGAGCGAGTGACTCTTCGGCGGGGCGGTCTGACTGAGTCCAGTCAAACATGTCTTTGGCAGCTTGTTGCAGGTCATCGTCGTCGCCAGCTGGGTCCATTTCCGACGGGGGAGCCAGTGAAGTCGGACTAAGAGGATCACTGTACTTTGCCCAAGGAGTTGGTCGTCGGCGAGCATCATGCCTCGCGGCCTGAAGGCACTTGGTGTCTTCTTCGTCCACTGGTGGAGGCGAAGTTGATCGGTTCGTCGAGCTGTCAGAGATTGAGGGCTCACGTTTGCGTTTCTTGCCCCAGGGCGGCGTCGTGTCGTATTTAGTAGGCATGGTGCATGCGAGTACGTAAACAAAGACCGTGTACACTCCGAGTTGTGAGAGCTTGCTGCTGTTGCGATGGAGTGACTTTTCGAGGCTCCGTCTGTTCTCGATGCAACGGAAACAGCTCAGTTGACAGGCGACGCAAAACTTGCAGCACCGTCGTCGAGTGTTGGTGGTTTTTCGTTTGACATTTTCTTGAATCGTCCGCACATAGCGGCAACTCGCAGTTGGTTGCTCGTTTGCATTGCAGTAGCTGCCTGCAAACTCATCACTTCATCACCTTACCTGTCATATTTATTCTCTCCAGAACTCGTCATCTGTGATGGTTCATGCATGCGATGCATGGCTAGTCGACTGAGCGACAAGAATAGAGATTGATCGCAGCCGAAGGAGCTTTCCATATCATAGCATTGGACCCATGTGTGACTCAACTGACTCATGCACAGTCCGCATAGGTCGGTGAGAGAGTTCATCTCATCGCACTCGAAACACAGTGTCTTGCAGAGCAGGCCATGTAGTCAATTTCCAAGGGTGCTGTGTCTTCAAATACATGATCGCTCGCTTTCGCTTTCTCTCAGACGTTTGCGAAGATGCCGTCAATGCCGAGGCTCAAGATCGGCGTCGCTTCTGAAACACAAACGCCAAGTGCTCGAGAACGCCTTCCACCAATTCTTCCACTGCTCGCGTGTCGAGCTTGCCCTGCCCTGATCCCTTATGCTCTGCTCCGTACTGCTTCTGCCGTCGAAGAGGCTTGCTGGGAGATTGCCGTCCCATGGGTGTTAACCAAGATCTCTTCGATTGACAAAGAAAAGGAAGAGACAAGATTTTTACCCATGTTCAACATCTTACTTGAAGTAGACAAGGACTGATCACCTGCCGGTCCGTCGTCCTCTTCGTCTGGGTTTCATCCCAATACCACCACGCCTTGATCGGTCACACTACATTACACCGCTCCATCACAATTCTATGCCCTTATTCATGTCCATCGTCCACGAACTCGTTCACCGTAATCTTCGACTGCTATGCATACTACGAGTACGCCAGTGCGGCACAAATAGCCTGTACCAGACTTCGCCATGCAGCTCTGCCTCGCCTTCGCTTATCACAAACTTCTTGCCGTCCCCTCATCTAATCTAAGCAGCAGGGCTTTCCCGAACAGCTGAGATAGTATTTGAATTCAGCTGAACAAGCAAAGTGCTAACTACCACCATTACATACTCTGCTGTGCAAAGGTCATATGTGCTCGTCTGATCGTTCTGGTGGCGTCTTCCACGACTTCTATCAAACCTTAGTTCAGCGAGCCGTTGAACACCTGTGCGAACCGCTGTCAGAGGACGAGCCTTTTCGGACACCAGGAACTTCACACCTCCGGATCCATCCTCTCGGCACATGAAATCCACTGCCGTCTGATCTGGTCTGTTTCATCTCTCCATAGATTTCCTGCCTTTTTGAGCCGCCATGCTCTATCGTGGTTCAGATCTGCTTCGGCATTGCGATCGATACTGTAGCATAATATATCTTGTGCCTTACGCAACGCAGAAAGTCCAGGCTGCGAACCGAGCACCGGTGCGATACATACGAGCCTCGTCTTCTCCACACTCAGGAAGAGAACCCCGGTAGCTGAACAATCACCATTGCATGGTAGCGATGCTCGTGATGCACCTTAGCTGCCGCTCGGTCCTCGCCATCGTGAGGGTTCACCATCTCATTCGCTCATGTCCGCCAGTATTCGCTAGTGTCCCTCATACAATATTGCGAGTGGCTTCGGCATGGCGGACCCATAGACCTGGAATCTGGTAAGTATATACCTGCTCGATCCCGTCACTACACCATCTCTCCAACCTCTGTCCTGCGCCTGTCGCTGGATGTGTATAGTGTCATGGCAGACACTTTCGATGTATCACTCCTGCCCAATGTGCTGGAGCTACAGCCAAAGGCACACCTCATGACTGGATTTGGCGTCACCTTCCTTGTACTGGTCTGGGTATCAGTTGCTACCCGTGTGTATGTTCGTTGCTTTATGATCAGGGCATTCGGCTGGGATGATATGATACTCCTCATGGCATCGGTAGGTTTCGAAGGCATCACGTCAGAACCTGAGCTGACGATATGCAGATCACATTCTCTTCGTTTTGCGCCTGCTTGTTGGTCGTTGCTAGGTACTGCCGCAGTCCTGAGGTAGAAGCAGCCTACATGACGGCAAATCTGGAAGAGATATGGGTAGTGTTGACGAAGGCATTGGAGGTATGTTTATACCAAACCCTGACTAGTACCCTTCATACTAACTTGTTATAGTATGTCGTTATATACAACGCTCTCTACATCCTCACCACCATTCTCTTCAAGATTAGTCTGGCAATCTTCTTCCTCCGGATCGTGGTCGTGCAATGGCAACGACGCCTCATCTACATCTCGACCGGAATCTACACACTTTACAGCATCGTCTTCATTTTTCTCGTCACCTTTCGATGTGGAAGTCCACGCGATCTGCTCATGAATGCATTCAAAGGAAAATGTATTTCCAACGAAGGGATCATGCCGTTGGTCTACATATCTGGTGTCTTCAATGCTGCGTCCGATG
>Ga0058697_10001043_pt1 | contig 10509 bp, 10 predicted proteins | sample AgamicAsMae_FD_66619 | JGI IMG/M metagenome (GOLD analysis project Ga0058697, IMG submission 66619) | Agave microbial communities from Guanajuato, Mexico - As.Ma.e | ecosystem: Host-associated > Plants > Phyllosphere > Phylloplane/Leaf | place: Guanajuato, Mexico | collected 2012-06-04
ACGGCCATAGTCAGCTGAAAACTGGGCATCCCGTCCGCTCTGCCATACATAAGCAGTTGAACGGCAGATTAGTACTACGGTGGGTGACCACGTGGGAATCCCTGCTGCTGTACGTTTTGCTCCCGAGCGGTATTTGATTTTGCTTCCACAGCGATAGCTTGGAATTTGACAGTCCTTTTACAATTCTACTTCACCTCGAAGGGGTAAGATTTCCCATCCATTGGCCCGCCGAGATCTTGACGAACAACATCAGCAGTCCGCCCGAAACTCGTGCAAATCATGTCGAAACTGTTCCAGTTCCGGCTGCAGACGCAAAACCAATGTTGAACGAAACTCGCCTGCTACAAAAGATCTCTCATAAACCATTGGTGGCCGAGTTAATGACATTGGCATCAATTTGGCTTTGCTGCAGCAGGCTTCGGCCTCTTCAAAAGCTACGAGCTTCTGCCAAAACCAAAGGACATAAAGAAATACTCCATCGACTCCAAGTACGTGACATTCGAGAACGCCTTCGATAAGGATATTTATGCTTGTGTTTATGGATGCAAATCTCCTTGGTCGTACCGGACCACTTGTACCTCGACGTCCGCTGCTTTGCCAACAAGATCGGGATGTTCGCGAAAGTATCCCATACCCGGTAGAGCTGCGAGAAAGGGGATTGCGTGTAGTCGCCACTTGGGATTTCGATACTGAAACGAAGCAAGCAACTTTCTGGATGCGTGAGGATGTTATCAAGAGTATGAGTACAGCTCGTGCTGGCTGGTATGTTGGCATATGGCGTACTGATAGTTGGAATGTTGCAGCACATCCAGTGCCGCTTGTCGTCAAGGATCTGGGCTGCTTTTGGAGTGCTTGATCTGAAATTACATGTGAGGACATTGTACGGCACTCAATGGACGACTGTGTTTTCTGAAGTATACCGTGCATTCCTGTAACTAGAATTGGGCAGAGCTTTGGCTCAGAGGAGAGGTTGAAACTGTATTACATACTTGCGTATCTCTCCTGTGATAGTTTGGGCAACGGCACAATATCTTCCAATCTATGTTCATGACCAGGGGAGGAGGACGGTGTGTCCAGGGGTTTCGGGCTCTCAGCAGTCGAGTTTCCTCCTCATAACACACTGTGCCACTCCGTTGCTGAAGAGTAGATAAAGGTCGAGCAAAGGGGAATACCAGTGATCCTGAAGAAGAAGAAGAAGAAGAAGAAGATAGGCGTAGCTCAGATCACAAGGGAAAGCGATTTCATGCCGTGCTTCAGAGACCTGAACCGCCTTCATGGTCTGTCTCAGAATCATGATCAGGCTCTGGTGCAGGGAGATCCCACGCAGCGTGTCCATCTGAGGTGAAACCAGTAGGCTGCACGGTGTCTGTGCGTTGGGAAGAAGTCTGGCCGGCAATCGGTGAGGTATTATCGCGTGCTGGATAAGAGCTGGTAGTATGGGGCGCGCGTGCAAGGTCGGCGGCCAAGTTGAAGTGACGCGGTGTTTCGTTGAACATTACGCCCTGGGCTCTGAGACGGGCGAGAATAGGAGCTACACGGGCCTGGTAATCTTGGTTGGGGACATCGCTCTGAGTGTCGCTGCCATTTCCAGTCGGAGCTGGGCGATTCACGAGAGGAGACTGTGGGGAAGTGGGCATGCTAGGGATGTGTCCGTCTCCGGAAGGCAGTTGGGTGTGGTCATGGCGAATTAGACGAGGTGATGGTGCATTGGAAGGGGCAGGTCTGATGCTGAATATCTCCCTGCGAACGTGTGTGAAGAGTCGCCTTTCGAACAAGATGCCGTTTGTGATGGTGTGGATCTCAAGGATACCCCTGAGTATGAATGTCAGTACGCCAGATGGTGCGCAGTAAGAGGAGTGTCACTCACGTGGAACGGTCATGGAACGTGATTGTTGTTGTTTCAATGTACAGATTCTCCACTTCTTGATCTGCCATGTTGTTGATGTGATGATAAAGTTGTGTCTTGACTGGTGTTGATGGGCGATGATGGAGACGCAACACAAGTAACCAATAGTTTCCCAACACGGTTGTGTGCCTCCGTCTCGATACTCGCCAAGGGGTAGCCGGGAGCTAACTGCTTGGGGTCCGGATAGAATCGAACGGAAGGTGAAAGTCCAGTCTCAACGGCAGATGTATGAGATGCAGATCGTGAGTTGCTTCATTTGATCCAGCATACCATTGGCAGGATGGAAAATCGCATGACAACGTGATGAGGAGTGACCTGGTGTACTCGTCGATGTGGACCTCGACCGTGCTCACGGATGAGTGAGCTTTCGGCCTACCAGCAATACTTAGGGTTGAGTCAAATCTATACATCTGCCTTACTACAATGCTTGAGACCATCTCCATGGCCATGGTTGCTGCCTGATAGACACAAGGATACTTTGACTCACAATCGTTTGGTTTAAAAGCATTCAACACGCCACTGTAGCCATGGCATGTACGATAAACAATCGTGTTTATCGAAAGATGAACAGAGTCAGCAGGGTCATGAGATTTTTGCTTTGCTTCTTTCCAAGTCTATCTCTATCACAGAATGTGTCGGGTGCTACTCCCAGTGGCGGAGGTTAGTTGTCGTGTGGCAGTTACTCGTGGAAAGGTGGCCTACTCGTGAAGATGCTCAAGCGGACAGTTGGAAAGATAGAACCATGACCTTCACTAAATCAAAGTGCTGACTATATAACTTAGCGAAGGTGGTATTCCATCACCAAGACAGATTGCATCAACTGCGGTTTGTTGGCTGAATGGTTACATTCCATAATAGTCCTGATTACCAAACGTCTGATCAGCGTTGGGGGTTCTTGAAGAAGCAAACTACTTGAGATATTCGGTGAAGTCCTCGGACAACGCTGCTTTGTTATCGATGAAGGACAGTTTCCTAGCCCTCACAAGGGGTGAGTCTTTTTGCTGTTTCTGTTCCTTGTGCATGATTGTTCTGCTCTTGTTTGTATGGTTGTGATAGTGGTTGGGCTTGTTGTGCTCGTGGAGTGTTGCTGCTCTATACCGCAGATGATTCTGATTTGCAAACTCGTGGAATATGGCTGTGGGTTCGACTCTCCTGGTGGCCGTATCTTTTCGCACTTGCTGCATAGCTCTCACAAGCTTGCTTCTCTTCACTGTATTGGAGTAAGCCTTCTCCACTCTACGCCAAATGAGATCTGCACATGAACCATTGCTTGAACAGCACGATGCTCTTCTTGATTCTACCAGCATTGGGCTAGTCGTGATCAAAGACGCGTAGATCTCATCTATTTTACTTCACTCTGATTCTCCCACAAGATCTCTGGCCTGAGAAGGGCAATGCAAGGTAGCTTCCGCGACACATGGTTGTCTGAGTGGCTGGGCCTCCGTTGAGAGCCTATCTGAATCCATGGCTCTTGGACAGGTGTATATCACGAATATTTAGGTAGATACGGAGCGATTGCGATGTCATGAAGTACGAAAAGTCAAGATGAACATCCGCAGGATCAGGAAGTGTCGTTGGACGTGAAACGACTGGACCCTGTCCACCTTCCCCACAAAACTTGTGCAAATCTTGCATAAATCCATGCAGCAAAGCCCTCGGCCCAAAAATTATTCGAGCAACCAACTGATCTTTCTCACATTGCGACTAACTACCACAAACCACACTCGACAAGCGCCAACGACAACTCGTATAATCAGTCCTCCCCCTCGAAACCGCAAACATGTCGCGCCCCGAAGACCTATTGCCGCCCGACCTCTTCTACAACGATGTCGAAAGTCGCAAATACACAACCAACTCCCGTATCAAGAACATTCAAGCCTCCATGACGAACCGCGCCCTCGAACTCCTCGACTTGCGCTCACCTTCCCTCATCCTCGATCTCGGCTGCGGCAGCGGTCTGTCCGGCGAAATCCTCTCGCAAGTCGAACCAGAAGAAGGAGGCCCTCACACATGGATCGGCATGGACATTTCGGCATCAATGTTGGGCCAAGCGCTCGACAGAGATGTGGATGGAGATTTGATGCTGGCAGATATTGGTCAGGGTGTGCCGTTTCGTCCTGGTTCGTTTGATGCCGCCATCAGTATTTCGGCCATCCAGTGGCTTTGCAATGCTGAGAGCAGTGATGTCACGCCTGAAGGTCGTCTGAAGCGCTTCTTTGATGGCTTGTATGCCTCTTTGCGTCGTGGTGGTCGCGCTGTCTGCCAGTTTTACCCCAAAAACAAGGTGCAGAGGAACATGATCAGTGCTGCTGCAGTCAAGGCTGGTTTCGGCGCTGGTATCCTGGAGGACGACCCCGGCACCAAGAGCGAGAAGTTATATCTTGTTCTCACAGTCGGCGGTGGCGATCTGGGAAGAGAGCAGGAGGCTGCGAGCAGAGACATCACGGGTGTTGTCAATGGCATGACCGATGTCGATATTCAAGACGCTCGTCGCAAAAAGGATCAACGCTCACGCAAGGACATGGCAAGAGTCAAGGGAAGCAAAGCCTGGATCACGAGGAAGAAGGACCAGATGGAGAAACAGGGCAAGGTTGTCAAGGCGAACTCGAAGTACACTGGCAGAAAGAGAAAGATCGCCTTCTAGACATTCTGACATTGTCTATCATCACATCATGCATCGGGTCCAGGGCAGGAGGTTTTGCTTTTTCTTACGGCGTTATGGAGTTGGGAGATTGTGTCATGTCAAAAGAGAGCAAGTCGAGCAGTAGAGATACCCAAGTCGCACTCGCAAAGGGGTTGCACAAATTACATCACGTTCATCAGCACTCTTCAATAAGGGAAAAAAGCTCTCGGTAAAGAGTAGGTCATAATTGAATAATTATACAGCTGCTCGTTCTACGGAATACATAAAATCATCAAGCTAGTCGAGTTGTACTGGGGGTCACCAGCCAACTCAGTATGCTGGAGGTGGAGCGTACTGTGCATACCCCTGAGAAGTTGGAGGAGCGTATTGCGCAGGAGGAGCATACTGCGGAGAGGCCTGGAACGGCGGAGGAGCACCATTACCAGCATATCTCACGAAAGCCTCTGCTCTGATACGCTGGAGCTCAAGGCGAGAAGCGTTCGTAGCCTCTGTAGCCTGGTTACACTGAACAGAAGCTTCCTGATACGTGCGCTTCTGCTTCTCAAGCAGATCTCTACACTGTTGCAACGCCTGTTGCAACTGCATGGCGGAGTTCTTGATGCGGTCATGTTGAGCCATATCAGTGAAGATGTTGTCAAACAGCACATCGCTGATGAAATGTCCATTGTCGATGTTGATGTTGGATAGAGCCGGGATGCCAGGTTGACAACGACGAGCCTCGTCCATGTGGCGCAAAGACTCTGAGACACCGACTTGAGCTCGCGAGAGAGCGTCTCTTTCCATCATGTCGGTGAAGGTGCCGCCGCCCCACATATCCCAGCGGGACATATCCAGAGCATCATTGATGTCTTTTGATGCGCACTCTAGACTGTGTAGTGTTGCGTTCAAGGCCTCTGCAGCTCTCCGTTGCAGGTTTTGGTGTTGTGTACTGCTGTCGGACCATTGCTTGTTGTTCCACAAACTCGATTCGAGTTGATCTTCTCCAGGGACCTCGGGTGTAGGACCGTCAAAGATGGAAGAATAGAGTCTGTCCAGTTCGGACTGCGCGCGGTCATGTCTGGTGGCTTCACCCTGCAGACGTTCGTTTTCTTGCTTAGCAGCCGCCAAAGCTCTAGTGAGTTCGGCATGAGACTCTTGAGCTTCTCGCTCCTTCTGCCATGCCTCGACAAACTCCTTCTCCTCTTTGCCGGCCTTTTCTGCGAACCTTGCTACTCCTTTCGAGCCGCGCATCTTGTACATGTAGCGAGTGAAAGTGCTCTCCTCATACTTGACATGATCTTTTCTTTCGTCCTCGGTGATACGGTGGAGTCGCGTGATTTCCTTGTCCGTGTTTGCAATTTGAGTTTCGAGGTCATGGATGTATGTCGAGTTTTGCTTGAGAGCTGTGGGTGCGTTGTCTGTTTGTGAGAGCACGGCGAGCAGCTCTTGATTCTTGCCTGCCGCGTGTTGGAGTGATTCGATAAGTCTAGAACTCATGATTGGAAATTGGTGCTTGGTGTGTTGATTGGTATCACAAGTATTAAAGTCAAGTAAAGTTGAACTTGGATGGGAAGGTGTCGTTGGCTAGACGAGTAGAGACGTATGATACTTATAAGGAAATTACCTGAGGCAGAAACCCCACCCTTATATTTGCCCCTCATCCAGGCATCCTACTCATGTCAGAGCTATTCATGTCTTAGGCCAACATTTAATCAGTGGCAGTGCAATCCTTCCGAGGGAAAGCCGGCCAAGAATATGAGGTTTGTTAAGGCGGCGCGGGCATTCAGCCTCTGCCAAGCTTCCTTCCGCTTGACTCGTGACCGTCAATCACGACTTCATCTCCATCAATCCTCCTCGGCTGTGCTATATTGCTTTTCCGTCGCTGTGGCTGAGGTCTCTATCTCTCTCATACTGACATTAAAGCTAGAGGCACGTAAAATTATTCCCGGACTGGAGATGTGTTCAAGAACTCGAGCCTCAGCAGATGTCGGGTGGCCTCTGCAATGGCACGTACGTCCCAATCATACATGTCACTGTATATCGTTGTCAATCACCTTGACTCGTTCTTTCCTCCTTGACTATTCAATGAATCTCTTTACATTGACATGCCTGAGGCCTTACAGCTACTTTTCGCCGAAGGATCGTCGAATAGATTGAAGTAGATTAGGCAAGACAGGATAAGTCAGCAGATTCTACAGAGCACAGACATTGGTCGTCTCACCTCATCCACCTCCATCTCTCTGCACAACTCATCAAATTGAGCCAACAGATTTCTGCAATTTCTATACAGGCTTCAATATGGGAGTCGCAACAGATTCTCCCACCCCTTCAACCGCCACAGACACCCAAGAGTCCCCCAATACAGCAAGCGACAAACACACCATCTCAAGCGACCGTCATGACTCAGAACCTTCCAACCAACCTCTACACACAAGCGAAACACGCGACCAGATCCACACGGGACCACCGTCCTCGAAGCCAAGTTTCCTGACCATACTTCCTCCAGAGATCATCTACAGAATCCTTTCCCACATGCAGCCAGAAGACTACGCAGGTCTGGCAATGACTTGCCGCTTCGCCCTGAAGCTCACAAACAACCAAGTGCAATTGGAGCATCAGACACCCGTTTGGGTATATTTCCACGATTTCACTGATATTTACTTGTCTGAGCAAATCAGTTTGGCAAGAGTCTTTCCCACAATACGTAGGGTTGAGTGGGAATTGCAACAACCAGTTTGTTCGCTTGGGGAGAATTTTGTTAACCAGGAGGGAGAGGTGGATTACGATGATGATCTTTCACTTATCATTGAGCTATGATTCTGAGATGCGGGTTTGCTGACATGCAAATGCTTTGTGGTGAGACAGACCAAGCGCTCCTGAGAAGCTAGAACAGACTCCTTATATCAGAGCTTCAAGATGTCGTCGTGAGCCATGAAAAGACATGGAAATCACGACGGTGGGACTATCTTCATACAACAGGAGCTTCAAGTATGCAATTCATACCATGAAGGCATTCAAACTTTGACGAAAATGGCAAGAGCTGTTCCATTTCCTTGCTGACTACTCTCAATGATTAGTCTTTCCATGACTTCTCCGTCCATTTTGTCGTGTCTCTTCCCTCCTTTTCCTTTGACTCTCACTCTTGTAACCTCATCTTCGGCTCATCAATCCTCGTCTCTCACCAAGCTTCTACCGTCCGATTGTCAACTCTTCCGTCTTTGTCATTGCATTCTGCAATCCTTGACCCGGTAGCTCATTATTCTCCAATGATATCGTTGCCATCTGCATCAATCTCACCGATCAGCCATCTTTCTCTCTGTTCCTCGTCGAGGGTTGTCATCTCGGTGATCAGAGAGGTGAGGCCCGAGAGCACACCATCCACACCCTCCCACTCGCGGCGCTCTTCAACAAGGATCATACTGACGGCAGTATCTTCAACATGGTAGTAGACACGTTCCATAACCAGACTGCGAAGGTTAGGGCAGTGGTGGATCAGCATAGTGCGGAAGCCTTCCAGGTACGGCCAAGCCCTGTTCTTCTCGTCGAGGAAGCGGCGACATCCATGGCCAAAGAGATGGAGGTCGACAAGAACAAGTCGATGCAGGGATACAGCTCCGTTGTGACAGATGCCGATGACCAGATGGTCTGCTTCGGTTGCACATGATGAGATACGGAAATCGGTCACACTACTGCTGTCGATGGCGTGGTTGAGATAACCAAGCACACATGGTGAGTAGAGGGAACATGTGCCGGAACCGTAGTCGTAGCGAGGCTCTGAGTTCTTCGAACCAACGATCTCGGGAATGAAGTCGGGATCAATCTCGTCTTCGCCGCACGTCTTGACCGTAGTACCTTGATATTCGTAGATAAGGCGGTCATGAGCAACATCAGGATTGAAGAGTCGAAAAGTCCAGTCAAGTCCTGCTTTGACATGGACGTTCACGTCGTGCTTTAGCGTATGATTTTCCGTCATGACTGCAGCACCAAGCAGTTTGTCAAGGCAGCCGTTCGGACTACGTAAGGCGAATGTAAGGTCCAACTCCAGAGGTGAGTCAGGAAATTCAGACATCGACATAGCTGTTCTGAGGGCCATGAACGTAATCTCACCCACCGGGAGCCATTGCTCGGATGTGAGATCGGTGAGAGGCAAGATCTCACCCCACAGATTGTCGAAACCATATGCCTTGCGAAGAAGTCTGCGACCCGCAACATCGACGATGTCGTCGTAAAGACCGAGCGTGACTCGGTGGCCGTGCTCCTTGAGATTGGACAGAGCCTGCCTCATGAGGTTGAACTTCTTTTCTATCATGGCCTTGTCCGAGAACTCCTTGTCAATGGAAACAATGCGTCTCCACAGCAAGTTACGCTTTGCCTTGGGCATCTTCTTGCCCTTCGTGTTGCGCCAGTTCTGGATGCTTTGACCGAACCTGTGGGTGTTGAAACAGACTTTGCGGATACAGGGACCTTGACAGCAATTAGAGCGCGTTCCAAAGGCTCGACAGATGGCTTCTGAACACTTACCAAAAACAGGATGAGCAGTGAGGTCAACAAGGCCCTGGAGACTGTACTCAGACAGCATGAAACGACGCTCAACAAGGCGTCTCTCGCCGAATGGCTTGGTGGTGATAGCATTGAGCTCCTTGTTTATGAGACGAAGATTGGCAAGACAAGAGTCATCGGCGTGGTGCACGATCAACTTCTTCAGCTCAGTAGGCAGACCGTCAAAGGTGGGTGGAGGGCGCTGGTCGGAGTTGACGCTATCAGTACCGGTGACGCGGGAGTTCATGTTGTTGTCTGTCAAGATGGGTGCATTCTTGATGTGCTCGTCCTTGATGTGCTCGTCCTTGATGTGCTCGTCCCTGATGTGCTCGTCCTTGATGTGCTCGTTCTTGATGTGCTCGTCCTTGATGTGCTCGCCAGGAGACACCATCTTGAAGTGTGTGGTTGCAGAAAACTTGGGCAGACCCATGTCTGTAAGTTCGTCAGAGGCAGATGCGCATACAACGATTGTGCGCGCTTACAATTAGTGATGGACTGCGGGATCCGATGGTTTAGTTTTGAAATGCGGTGTTGAGGTGAAGGAAACAAAGGAAGTTGTGTTGACTGATAAAACACTTGGCCGTAACAGAAAACAAACGAGTATTTCAGACAAACCAAACGAGCGAACAAGCGTGGAAAATGATCGTGACGCTCGCGTGGGACTCACGAGATGGAGTGAAAGAGACAGGAAGCACGACAGCGAAAACAGGAAAGAGCGAGTCTGAAATCAAACCTAACCCAAGATTGCACCTACCAACCCGGTCACAGCCTTGCAAAGTTCAACGAGTGTTTTGCGAATGGATTCGAGAGATGTAAGACATCTTTTGCATCAACAGACAACCCTCTCTCACCACATCACTGTAGATATTGATAAGCCTTTGCTTGAAAATGTTTCTTTTCTGTGCCAGGAAAGAACGCCAGATCTCCTTTTCCATATGAAAATGCCAAGGGTATCTGAAATGTTCCATCTTGTAGCCTTCCTCTCCCAACCGAATCATCAAACCATCAAACCATCACACCATAAAACCATCAATTCGTAAGTAGAGAAACAAAGACGTAAAGGAAATAGACAAACAAAAAGCAACGCTGTCGTGAAGAAAGCAATCAAGAGCAATGCTGCAAGCATCCTAAGATGCATAGCCAGAAAGAAGCAGAAAACATTCGTAAGAAAAGTTCGAGGCGAGGAAAAACTCCTACACACAGGGAGAAAAAAGCCCTCGACTCATCGCCACTAGTGTGATCGATCCTAGCCACATCGTTCTCAGACAACGATATGACGGACCTTGACACCAGCAGCAGGTTTTTCAGCCCCTTTTGGGCGCGGTCGTGTGCCACCTCCGAGCATCCATCTGGTAAATGCCGGTACCTGTTTTTTCTTGCTTGAATTAGCACTGCTTTTTGGCTTGTGCCCATCGCCGCTGCTTCCACCTCGCCCTCTGCT
>Ga0058697_10001046_pt1 | contig 10498 bp, 9 predicted proteins | sample AgamicAsMae_FD_66619 | JGI IMG/M metagenome (GOLD analysis project Ga0058697, IMG submission 66619) | Agave microbial communities from Guanajuato, Mexico - As.Ma.e | ecosystem: Host-associated > Plants > Phyllosphere > Phylloplane/Leaf | place: Guanajuato, Mexico | collected 2012-06-04
CAACTCTGTCGTCTCTGCTTCGCGCGCTTCGGTCTCTGCCGCTCGCGCCTCCGAGGCCTCTGTCGCCAGCTCCCAGTCGGTTGCCTCCAAGGCCTCTGCCTCGTCTGCCATGTCCGTCTCGCGCGCCTCTGTCGCTTCCGAGTCTCGCGCTTCGGCCTCCGCCTCTAAGGCTTCGGTTGCCTCTGCTTCCCGCGCATCGGCCTCTGCCTTTGCCACTGCCATTGTCCCCTTCAACGGCACCACCAACGCCCGTCACTAAAGCACTCGCTTTCCTTGATTGTCGTCTTTTCATTTGTCTTCTTGCATATGCCACGCATGGCCTGGGCATCTCCTCTACCATTCTCCTGTCGTTTCTCTACAAAAACAGAACTACAAATCTGCTGGCACAGTCTGCAAACCTTTTATTAATGTATAACCCATGGACAGTATGCCGGGTCAGCTTGTCTACCTCATATAAAAAAGTAGATAGCTCTTTTTCTTTTTCCTAATACACTTTGATCATTAAAAACTTGAACTACCTTCTTGCCTTTGCCTTTTGTGACTTGTTCTTTTGGTGAACACTTGTGATCATCGCTTCACCCACGACATATATCTTAAGACCCAAGACTCTCGACTATAACATGCAGCGAAGAATAACGCAGATGATCACGTTCTAAAGAGTGGCACTCAAGGACTCATGAGCATTGGATGGTCATCATATAAAGTAAACATGTGTTTTTGATAATTCCGTAGATAGGACTTTAACATCCTTCCATGACTCCTTTCCGCATACCATAAGCAACAAGAAGACAACAACCCTACACATCAGAAACCGTAGCTTTCCTCACCCTCTGCACAATAAAAACAACCACAACAGCAAAAAGCAGAATACCATTGAACCCTGCAAGCATATAGAAAGGTGCACCGGTACTCGTCTTGTCAAATAACACACCACCGAGTTTGGTGAGTAGAAGGATACCTACGCCACCGGAGAGGGAGTATACGCCTGCAATGGTACCCTTGAGTTGTGCACGGTCGAGTTCTGTGGGTGCTTGCTCGGTGGAGGGTTGTGGGGAGGGAGTTTCATTCACGGGAGGAAGCAGGGGAGCGGTTTCTGTGGGCTGCTCATCGGCAGTCAAGGGAGCTTCAGTAGAGGGCTCGAAAGCTTCGGGTAAGGTGTCTCCGTTGCTCGCCGTCGAGGGTTGTGTAGATGAGGAAGCTTGGATGCCTTTTGCGAGAATGCCCAACGAGCATACGATCGCTGAGATTTGACTGAAGCCGAGGAGGATAACAGCCAAAATCGCGCCTTTGCCGTCAGTGTTTCCGTGGAAGGGGTCAGGGTTGTCGAGAAGGCCAAAGGAGATACATCCGATAATACCGGCGATGGCGCCTAGACCGAGGGGAAAGTAGGATAGATGTTGTCCTTTGTTGCTCATGTAGCCATTAAACCAGCCGAATAGAGGTGCAGCTAGCAGTGCAGTCAATTGCGAGAATCCGGTCAACATGGACGCAAGTGTGTATGCGCGCTTGCAGCTGGACTTGATGTCTTCGCTTGGGTCGTTGGAGCAAAGGCCATTGCGGATGAAGTAGGCGTTGACGAAGAGGGGGATGAACAGTGATATTCCCACTGAAGAAGCTCTTGCGACAAAACCTCCTAGATATCCCAGAGCGATTCGAGAGTCGGTGAAACCAAGCATGATGGCAGAACGAACAAGTTGATAGTATGATGGTGTAGGCTTCAAGTTTGAAGCGTCTTCTTCGTCGGTGCTCCTTCCGGAGTAGAAGAGTCTGTAGAAGCCTTTATCCTCTTCACCTGGAAGTCCGCGCAGCGTCAGAGACACTAACACGGCAACGACGATAGACACGCTTCCGACGAGGTAGAAACTGTCTTTTACAGCATCGGCTTGAGCAACACCCTTTCCAGAGAACTTGACGGGTAGAGGTAGGAAGATACCGACAGCTACCAGAGCGCCAATTCCTGTAAACATGCCTACGTAACCAGCAAGTTGACTGAGATCCGACTTCTCCGGCTTGGAAGAGTCTGTGGCGAAGCGACGTTTTTGCGATCGACGTCGAAGATTGGCTGGCCTTTGGACATATCGTGCAGGTGTGATGGTGACCTCGCTGCTGATACTGAAAGCACCAGAGTTTCGAACATTGGAATTTGTCGGCGTGGCAATGCCCTCTCCGTAAACCTGACCAGCTTCAGGAGAGGCTGTATGCTTACGCTCAGCCGTCATTGTAGGCAGAATAGCTGTGACCATGGTCGAACAAGCGGCACCTCCGACACTGAATGCCATCCTACCGAGCAGCAACTGCGGGTAAACATTGTGACTCTGCACCAGCAACATCAAACTGACACCAATGATCAAATACCCAACCACAGCCACGTTCCTAACTCCAATCTTATCGCTCAGCAGTCCCCAAAGAGGGCACGCGACCAAAGCGACAAGCTCGTCGGCAAAGCCCAGTGTACCGACTATATCGCCGACACCATGCTTGCGCCCGATGACGTCCGTGACAACAAACGAGATGGATGCATTGAGAAAGACCAGAAACGAGATGGAGAAGAGTGCTACTCCTAGTAGATAGCTCGCAGCTTGGAGCTTTGTCGCGGTAATCTTGCGAACAATCATGTTGTGGACATCTACTACAGGTTGTCGTTGCTTTGGGGACACTTGCTGTGGACATTGATGATGATGATCACCATGATAACGAGGCTGATGCTGGTCCGTGAGCTGGGAGGATCATGATCTTTCCGTTTGCAACGTTCGACTCGTTCTGAACGTATACACCGGACTCCACATCCTGCGTCTCTCCCTGTGCAAGTGTGGGTATCATGTGTGGCTATAGAAATGCACAATGTTGTTGGGAGATATAACAGTATCCACTGAGAGGCCGCTGTTCATCGACTCTCTTTGGCCACGATCCATTCTTGGAAATCATTGTGCATTTTTATCGTGGTAATATCACTCAATATCATCACGAGAGATCACAGATGAGCGAATATGCAAGGTCGCAGCAAGATAAAATTTCATCATCGAAATACTCATACAGTCTCATCTCCCACCCTCGTTTGCCTTTATGATTCCCCCCGTGAATATACACCGTACCCCCGGAACCCCCCTTCACTTCTTGCCCTTCCTGAGGCCGAACAGGGATTTCTAACCTCTGCTGGCGTTTGGCTTGTTGGGCGTCGATGGTGTCGGGGGGCCCGGTGGTGGCAGACGCATCCATAGTTCTGCACGAGAAGCGCCCCATGTGCCCTCGGTCGAGAGAGAGGCGTGGTTGTCGTCGGCTGGGGGAGCAGCCTGGAGGCTTGCTTGAATGGACCCCTGGCTATAGGGGCGCTCCTCGTGCGCGGCTTGAGCTTGCGCAGCGTGGTCTAGAGTAAATGAGGTCAGTGGATGGAATGCGGATCACAGAGAGAATGATTGAGTACCTGGACGCTCGCGTTTGACGTTCGGCCAAAACGCTTCGTAGCAGACGCAGGCGCATTCTGTGTGTCTTGCTGCGACTGCGCACTGTGCTTTGCACGCACACGTCGACTTACGCACACAGAATACGCCTACGCCTTGCTGTCCTTCTAGCATGGCGATGGTGTCGTCGATCATGGCCCCCACACGATCTATTGCTTCTTCTTCTGCTTGACTCTGCAAGGAGCCAGATCGTTGTGCCACTGCGGCACGTGGTTTGGTCGAGGTGTGGTGGTGGTGGGAGTGCTGCATGTTGGTGGTGTTTGATGGGACCTGGTCGAGTCTGTGGTATTGCTTGGGAAGGAGTCTAGGTACTGAGTAGGGTATGAATTATTGTGTGCGCTTCACATGAGAGAAGCCTCGACTAGCGCGTTCGCCGATTGGCTCAAAAGTGACGATTGATGGACTCTATACCAGTGAAGACGACAACTGCTGGTCCATACTCGCTCGAGTCATGCGAGCAACTATAGGCGAGGATATGGAATTGCCTCCTTAGCAGCGACGTCTTTGACTACGTCCGCGACAAGCAGACCGACGTTCACAAGCATTGAGCCAGGCGTTTTGTGTTATGGCCAAAGTCGAAATGATCGACAGACTCGTTGTCGTCGGCGAGCTAACAAGAGTCCTAGAGTCGGTCGGTTCATGACGAATGTAGGTCCAGGAACAAGTCCTATGATCGCATAGTATCTTTCATCTTCCGGAAGACGCCCAAGAAGCCACCGCCCGTAACTCTCTCTCCGACTTTAGGTCTGCAAACATAGGTCCAGTCGGAGTCCTCGGGTTTGGCTTCTTTCAGGGTTTGCGCTGGATCTCTGGTAATGGACTCCTCTGACGCTTCAGATCCGGAAGATTGTGCAGAATCGGTAACCTCCTCTGTTGGCTGGACCTTCGACAAAGCACGAGGTTTCACAGCGCGTAGATCCCATGGTTTGCCACCGCTACTTCCATTGTTTCCGAGCTCCAGAGTCTGGTCAAGGAACAAGGGGATGTTTTCTCGCTTGATCTTTTGAATGCATTCCAGAATCTGAGTGATGGAGGGGTTGAAGATGATGAGTGTTCCGTCGTTCTGAAGTGCCGAAGCAACAGCTGAAATATGATTGTGAGTAGCGGGAAGGTCCAAGAAGGCGTGCGTCAGGAAAGGTTCTTCTGAGTCACGACGGGCGCGTTCGGATTCGATCCATTCGCTGACGTCTCCAACGTGGAAATCAACGTTGTCGGCATAGAGACCGTGGCGGTAGCCCGCAACAATCTTGGCCGCATGTTTGGAATGCTTGGACGAAATCTCGATGCTGTGAATAACAGCCTTGCGGGAAGCCTTCCAAGCGGCCAAAGCATTATCACTCTCAGGCAGCTGTTCACCGCTGACACTCTCGGCGACAGAAATGTCTTCCGTAAGCTCAGATACTGGTGCTGTTTTGGGAGCTTGAGAGTTGGCACCATTGATTGCTCGGCTCAGATGCAAAGTAAGCGCTCCGTGGCCAGTGCCAGCCTCAAGTACTTCGATCTTTTCACCAGTCTCTGCGGCAGAAGGATGAAAGTCAAAGAGACTCACGATAAGATTTGCATCAGCCGGATAGATCTGGATCTGGTCAGTCAACAAGCAAGTATGGCATTTTGAATCAGAACTCACAGGAGTGACGAGTCTTCTGGTCAAGTTGACATACTCGGCCAGAGTGATGGTATGGATTCTGTACTCATGACCAGCAGAAGACGTGACCGAGTCTCTCGGGCTCTTTCCGATAATGTCTGCATGGGAGATGTCGCCTTTGTGGGTACTGATCCTGTTGGCGGGATTAAGAGGCTTCGTCACGATGGTGTTGTCTTGGTTGTTCTTCTGGCGGAGTATGACAACGTCCCGTTCGACAAAGGTGGTCACAGTCCTGAATTGGCCATGGATACGGCGTAGAGGGATCGAAACTGGACGCATGATGTCGTTCTACGAACAGAAGGAGCAGGCAAAGGCAAGACAGGCTTCAGAGCAGAATCAGATTTGGCTATAAGCTTATCGATAACAGAAGTATGGAATAGAGTGTGTCGATCTGCCGTTCACGGCTGTGGGGAAATAGGAAGGCGCAAGCTGTCAGAAGACGCCCAAGTTGCTTCTTCCTCTTGTTCTTTTCAGCATCGCATTGCACAGGCACAATATCGCTTGTGCTGTCGCAATGCCTGAAAGCCCCCAGCCATGACCCGTCGTATTGTAGGTGCCGCTCATGCCCTGTGCCAGCAAACAGACGCAAACCGAAACTGACACGGTCCCACAGGTCCGCACCGTCAGCCAGCTCGGCGCCCTGCTGCTCACCGCCCTGCTCTTCGTCTTCCTTGTCGATACCCGCTACCGCCTGCTCCCGCACTCCATCCATACCGCAAACTTCCTGCATCATCCTGGTCTCATCGTCACCGATGTCACCTTGACCACCTGCTCGTCCATCAACCCCTTGTCTTCGTGCCAACTCGACTCTTCCAAATGGCATCGTATCGAGAAGGACTTGTACCTGCATAGCGGCTGGATCTCGTCCGCATACCTGCACATACAGCGCAAAAAGGAGGAGGAACTCACCGATGACGACAAGGTTGTTGTTGACCTCCGTGTTGGCCGTCTGGACCCCGGTGTCGGCGAAAAGGGTCAGCAGCAGGAACGATGGGAGTCTCGTCCTGGCAACATTTGGCTTCTGAGGAGCAGCAAGAAGAAGGACTCGGACAGCGACAGAGCTGTCACCGCTGTCGACCTTCTGTTCGGCGCCGATGCCGTCGATCCACGCCCAGGTTGGTCTGTGACACAGACTCCTCTACTCCTCGATGCCGCCTCTAATCTCCACGCCGCTCGCATCAGCATTCGCCATGGGCCTGTGCGAGCTGAAAAGAAGGATGTCGTTCCAAGAATTCGCAAGGATGGAAAGTTCAAGATTATACAGCTCAGCGATCTGCATCTGAGCACTGGCACTGGCTCCTGCAGAGACGCCATCGACGCGACTGGTCCTGTCAAGGGCAACTGCGAAGCCGATCCTCGCACTCTTGATTTTGTTGGCCGGATACTTGACGAAGAGGCTCCGGATCTGGTCGTACTGGGTGGTGACCAGGTCAACGGTGACACAGCGCCAGATGCACAAAGCGCCATTTTTAAATTCGCCGATCTCCTCATTTCACGCTCTATACCTTACGCTGCCATCTTTGGCAACCACGATGACGAAGGCCCAAAGGCTACTCGTCTCTCTCGCGAGGCTCAAATGTCTCTGCTTTCCACTATGCCTTTCTCGCTTTCTCGGCCGGGACCTGACAACGTTGATGGAGTTGGCAATTATTACGTCGAGGTTCTAGCCCAATCTCCTTCTCAGAACTCGGCCATTACTCTATATTTCCTCGACTCCCACAGCTACAGTCCGGATGAAAAGACATATAGAGGCTACGATTGGGTCAAGCCTAACCAGATTCAATGGTTTACTGAGACTGCTCAAAGCCTCAAGGCACAGCACGCCAAGTATACCCACATTCATCTCGACATGGCCTTCATCCACATACCGCTCCCAGAATTTGCCATGCAAGGCAATGTTGTCGCTGGTGGCGATTTCAGAGAGCCAAGCACTGCACCTGGCTTCAACTCTGGCTTCTACAAAGCACTGAAAGAACAAGGTGTTGTTTCTGTGGGCTGCGGTCATGATCATGTCAATGATTACTGCGCTCTCACTCCTCAATCCAAGGATGCTGCCAAGAGCGAAAATGTTGGCCCTTGGATGTGCTACGCGGGAGGCAGTGGCTTCGGTGGCTACGCTGGTTATGGTGGCTTCCATCGTCGGGTCCGAGTCTGGGATGTCGACATGAATTCCGGAAGAATAGTGACCTGGAAGCGTGTTGAATGCTGTGGCGACGATCTCAAGAAACGTGTTGGCGAATTGCTGATCGTTGATGGAGGTCGCGTTGTCGTCCCACCAGAGTCCACTTGATTGAGGCACATACCATGGCTTCTTGTGTCGTTACAAGCGTCGCCTGACCCATTCCTGGAGGGCTTATACAAGCAACAAGACCATCTCAAAGCTCACGACAGGATACCATCCATTGATTCTCTGTAACGCGTATCGACAAATGCGTTGTTACGCCTTTCTATGACAGCGGCTCCGAAGACTGGAGTATGGGGACAAACCACATCAACCCCGTCAAACGAAGTTCTCATGACCAACTCTTATGTTATTATGTGTAATGAATGCTCGGCCTGATTGCGGGTGGTGCTGGGGAAGCACTAGTTCTTTTTATCCGGACAACGGGGCGGATGGTCATGGGCAGCAGTATATGCCGAATTGTACAAATATAGATCACAGCTTCAGCGTGTATATCTATACATTGTGATCGATCTTTTCAAAGGTCGCAATGACTTCGCGACGACGAAGATCATATATACTTTTGGAGCACGCGATGAACACCACGTGTACGCGGTTCTGGAAGTACAGAAGCAGCGTCAAATGTGGGAACCCCACAAGCAACACCCCACCACGAAAAGCAATCCTCCGGAGAAGGGCCACGGGAGAATTCGTGGATATTCGTGGATAAATGTTAGCCTCGGGGTATCTCGACAGTATCTCGTCAAAAACGGGCCTTCTTCGCGAAGGCAAGCAGTCGACGAAGGGCATAAATGGTCGTGTGCCCCCAGGCCTGGACATTTGACCCCCGAAGCCTCCAGCTTCTGCCAAATTGAAGCCTGTGAAACCAGCAACAACCATCCGTCAAGAGGACACTCGCGTCTACCGGAGAACTATGGATCTAACAGCACAAGACAGAGGACTGTTCTAGATGAGTCGAGTCGTAGGCGAAATGCACATGTTCACCACGATGCGGTTCACAATCAGCCCACAATCAATGCCCGGATTGGACAAGGGCACCGAGAGCCACCCATCCTGCTGAATCACAGCTTCGCGCTTTCAACTTGTTGAGCGACCAGCAGCACCGATGGAGATCGTTCTGCTGTCGCTTTCTGGCGGCTTAGGGCCTGGCGCCCTCACAACGGACCCTCTCTATTTCCGGATCAGTTCATCAACGGACCAACAACAATTGTCTCGGGCCGACTCGCGACTTGGCAGGAGCGAGATTTGATAAAACGAATTTGTGGCTTCATCAGCTCTCAGCCTCCGACGGCTGGTGGTGAGATCTCCGATCAACGACTCGCAGCGCATTCTTTTCAGACCACGAATGTGTCGGCTCGAAATGCTCCAAAGGAAGGCTTTTTTTGTTCTGCTTCTTTGCAGCTTCGATGCGTCACGGACCCTTGAAACGCAACGGTCGGATGTCTGTGATTGGCGTGAAGGCTTTGCACCTCAGGCGCACGGTTCTCTTCTTCTTACATACGCCATCATCGGGTCCGGCAGTGTGAACCTTGCATGTCAACGCCCAGTGCGTGCATGCGTTGTCCACGCCATGAGCTGAGTCTGATCATGCTTAGGTCTTTGCGTCCGTCAACACTTTAACGCAATATCATGTCCAAGTATATGTCACCCCAGATCGGTTGTAAGTCGTGTCGATATTGGGCAATGCTCGAATCAGTAAGTCGTTTCGCAGTCTCGCGATCAAGATCTCGTGCAACTATTTCCTCTATTCGATGCTAAGATTTCGACGGCGTTGACGCTACTCGCGGCAAATAACGGTTCCCGCTTGACCACTTTTTGCGTCAACTCAACGCCGCCGGCGTGTAATGCTTGTCGTTAGATATTATTGACTCTTCTCGTGTCTAAACGTTTCGTTTTCTCTTCTAATTTTCCTCTACCTATTCTCACTCAGCCTCCCGCCCTAAGTATTTCCACAACCCTCGTCACCGATAAACGGGCCTATTTTCTCCCCATCACATCTTGTACCTGGCAAGGTATTGATGCCATTGTTGATGATGCCTGACTCGACCGGACCCGCCACATCTGCTGTCAAGCGCGCATGCGACTGTTGCCATAAGAGAAAGGTCAAATGCATTGGTGATGGTACCCGACCTTGCAAGAACTGCACTGCAGCTGGCCTGACATGCACATACAACGCCATCCCCCAAAAGAAAGGACCCAAGGGAAGCAGAGCAAAGGTCATCTCTGAGCTTCGCGAAACACAAAGGCAGTCGCAACTGGCAGCTCGCGCAAGACATGGACTGGGCTTCGAGGCATCACAATATGCCAACGCCTTCTCGAGGACACCGGATCTGCTATCCATGGAGCTCATCACGTCATGCGTTGACTACTTTTTCGCAAACATGTACCCGACACAGCCAATCCTCCACCGCCAAAAGGTTGGTGAGACGATTGGAAAGATGGAGAACTCGGTAGAAGCCTACTGTCTAGTCGTGTCGCTCTGCTCGTACATGCTCATCCAACCGAACACCAAGCTCCCCGCTGGTATCGTACCGGATGCCGAAGTACCAAACGCCCATCTCAACTTGGGTATGACGTTACTGGACGAAGCCATCCGCGTCCGAAAAGGATACGACTATATTGAGAGCCCCAGCATCTGGTCGGTCATCACATCGTTCTTCTTCTTCGGTGCGCATTTTTGCCTGGACAAGCACAACACTGCGTGGTTCCATCTTCGCGAGGCGACGACGTTAGCGCAGATCATGGGCATGCAAGACGAGAACCACTACAGCCAAGGGGATCTCATTGAGACATCGCGACGCCGACGACTGTATTGGCTTCTGTTCATTACTGAGAGGTGAGTTTGGTTTAAGAAAAAGGCCTAAAGCACCACTAACATCACATCTACAGAGCATATGCCATCCAGCGACACCGCCCCCTAACCCTGCATGCTACTATCAACCTCCCCACCCTCAACGACGATCCCGCAGAAACAGTCGAGCTTAGTGGATTCATCCACCTCGTCACACTATTCAAACCATTCGACGACACATTCGTTGGACTTTGGAACAAAGCTCGTGTCGGCTGCTCAACCGAGTGGTTGGCAAGACTTCAGAACCAACTTGCAGAAGCACTTCCGGCGTATCTGCACAGCACCGAGAGCCAGGCAGTCGATTTGAGGACATCGCAACAATGGCTCCGAACAATGGTGTGGCAGCTCTCGATCAGCCATGG
>Ga0058697_10001047_pt1 | contig 10496 bp, 11 predicted proteins | sample AgamicAsMae_FD_66619 | JGI IMG/M metagenome (GOLD analysis project Ga0058697, IMG submission 66619) | Agave microbial communities from Guanajuato, Mexico - As.Ma.e | ecosystem: Host-associated > Plants > Phyllosphere > Phylloplane/Leaf | place: Guanajuato, Mexico | collected 2012-06-04
TGTAGCGCATATGCTGTTGATGCCAGGATCGCAGTAGTGTCAGCAGCGATGATGCTCCGTAAACTTGGCGGCATCGTACGGAAGATTTTCTGGTCAATCCAAGGTTGGTGGAGGAAAGAAGGAACCCACTCTGAAGTAGATTGATCAAGCAGGTGAGCTTTGACCGATTATCCAGCAAGTCCCGAGCCGGAAGCCATCGTCTGCATAACGTTGCCAACGCGTCCCCTTCGGGGTCTGATCTAACAACAACATCTATCTCAAGACTCCATCTCCACTAATCTGAGCCAGTGACGACTGCCTGAAGGTTCCCAAACCATCAGATGCATTCCTTTATCGCCGACTTCAAACCATGGCTTGAAGTCTTCCTGTTTATGTGATTCGAATCCGTGACGCTCGTAGAGATATCCTCCGACGGGCCTGGACTTTGTTACAATTGGAACGTTCTCAAGGCTGGCCTTTTCAATGTCCAACTCAAGGAGTCGTTTGCCAAGGCCATGTCTTTGGAGTTGCGCATCGACATCCTGCCATCGAACCCCCAGAAGTCAGTCAAAATCGGCGCTTGCTGGGACTTCTTCGACAAATCTTCTGGACGGAAAGACCGAACCACCATGGTGCGATTGGTGCCTGATGGGAAGCGGAAAGATCGGTGTCGTGCCATACGTCGAGAGTCGACTCGCCGAGCTTTAGCCGTTATTTTGGCACCACGCCTTGACTGTAGACGCCCGAGCTTTGCGCGCCTAACAACATTCGCATCACTCAGAACAAGTTCAACAGATGCAGACCACGAGTCAAGTAGGAAGACTGTCTGCGCAGCCACATGTGTCAAGTAACGCAAAAATGTTAGGCAATGAACCCGAAGTCTCGGAACATCATCCGCACTACGATTCAAGATATAGTGACACGGCGCTTGGAGGCGCGCCACCCATGCCCGGAACCGCAGCTTCAGGCGCCCCATACACAAGCGCTGCACTTTACTATAAGTCCAGTTGGATCAAGATGAAGTACCAGAGAGGCACATCGCCAACAGCCGCCCTTGACGCCACATACCAATACCAACGCGACTATCCACATTTCTGATGCAACACGACCAACCCACACCAACGGACGGCATGTTGTGACTGGCCCAACACTTGAAATTCTGATCTAGGTCAGGCCCGGTGGTGAGGATCAAACACAGTTCCATTTGCTTGGACTTGGCCTACATGATCTTGCAGAACATCAACTGATTGCCGCTGGGTGCGGGTCCTGTATGAACCGTATAAATCCTTTGCTCTGCTCACAGTTCTCATTGACGCCTCATCATCCTTTGACCTATCTTTCCAAGGTGTCACCTTCAAAGCCCGTTCGCATCATGTACCACATCCGCAGTATTTCAACTCTGTTGGCCCTGCTCCTTGCATTCCAGGTGCAAGCTCAAGACACGTGGGTTTTCTGTAGAGCGATGACTCGAGACACTTCGCTCTAACGCTCAGTACAGTGACAGAAACCTGACACTCACTTTCTCCAATGGGCACGAAGATGACCCTCAGAATGTCACATTCTCTATGTATGACAGACCTAGAGCCCAGTATGCGTCCACCTGCTTCAATCTCGACGACATCTTCGGCAACATGAGCACCCAACGCACTTGGGATTATGTTGTCGGCAATGCGGAAGGCTTCAGTCCCAACGCCACATGGACCACCATGACCTACAAGCAGCTCAACTCGACCCACCTTAAAATCGGCAAAGACGCCGAGAGACTTGTCAAAATCCATATGGTGGAGGATTGTGGCGAAAGTGCGTTCTGGCCATGGTATGGATTCAGCTGTCAGGACGCCGGATCGTATCACATCATGCCCAGAGGAATCAAGAGTTTCTCTGTTCTGGACAGAGGCCAGTATTACTATGAGAATCCTGGTCACTGCTGGGTCGACGCAGAGTTGGGTCAGTCTGCGGCTTCGACGAACTTCAAGGGCTGTCTTGCGGCAGTGATGAGCGCTTCCTTAGCTGGCATGCTGTTGGCTCTGTAGAAGATATTTGAGAGGATGCTCCCTATCGTCGTATCGTCGGAATATACCTGCTACAATTGCGGGTTGAATGAGGCGATAGAGCAGAAGATCACGATCGATTAGAGCAGAGAGCTACCTATAAGACCTGTATGCTTACCATGCTCTAGGCAAGAATGAGCTCCAGTACGCCAAAATGACGATTTTTCCATGTGTGCAAATCTGTAACTCGCATCCTCCTTCCTCGGAACTTGTCGAGTGATGTTTTCACTATGGGAAGGCACGGTACCTTCCAGATCAGAGATGTGCGCAGAGGAAGGCATGGGATCGTCGCTTCCCGACTCCACGAAATTTGCGAATTTCACTATTCATGCGCATCAAGCACTTTTGCACAGGGAGAGAAGCAAGTTCCAAGACAAGTGAAGCTCTCCGACTCTGTTTGTGCTTTCCTTCACTTGCTGCCTTCCTCTTGCCGTTTCTTGTCAAAAACATCAGCCCTCTTCGCGTGCCAACATCACGGCCGTCTTGCGCAGACATCACACACCCCTCTCGTCCACTCAGCGCAATGTCAATCAAACGCCCTTCTGACGCAGACACCGATAGCCCCGGCCAGAAAAAGCTTAAGATGGAGAGCAAGGATGACTTCCCCTACGGGTAAGTAATCACCGCTCAGACACCGTTGCAACGCACATGACTGATTGCAGGCACAGTAATCACATCACCATTCTGCAGTCATTTGGAAGAACTGTTTGCCATGTCCCTACCGATGAACTTCGGAAGACCGTGAAGCTCGGCACTGCACGTCGTAAACTCGAATTCGAAGGCGCCAGCATACTGGTTCACGACTTCATGTTCGGAGAACCTCGAGTCAAATTTCTGGCTCATTGGATCCACCATCGTGACTCGGGAGAAGCAATCAAGGCCGTCTTGCGTCCTCGGGCAGAGACAGAAGAGGGAGACCTCGACGAGCAATGGCTGATCTACCTGATCGCAGCCATCAACTTTTTCGAAGACCCGAACATCTTCACTTGCGACATCGCCGACTCGCTCGTTGACGAGTTTCTGGCGTTTCTGGAACGCGGTGGTCTTCCCCATATTGACCGGATATACGAGCTCTGCAAACGTTCGTGTGGCTCTGAGATCTTGACCAGCGTCTTCGCAAGTGTCTTCATCCATCGCAAGGAGCAATTTGCACAACACGACCCTGATTGCGACTACGACCGAGCCGTTCAGAAACATATGCAGCGATGGTTAGCTGATGTCCTAGTCAATGACGGAGACTGGAGCAGACTTCCTTCGCAATTCCAAGAACTTAGCGATGGTCGTGACTTTGATGTATGCTTCCATCACAAACACGGAAGGGACGAGACCTGTTACTTCGATGGAAGGATTAGCAAGTCTGGGTGAAGCACTACTGATTTGTTCAGGACCACGAATATCATACTGAGCAGGCAAACTTCGTAATGTTACACGAAGACCGCAAACTCGAAGCTTGCTCAAATGGACCACAATTTGGGCTTGAGACTTTGGGGGATATGGAGGAAACAAGTTCCGTCAATTCCGGTGAAGAACCATCATTGTCATAGCTTCGTCAATATCGGTTCCAGCAAGCCAGCCAATTTCATCCGCGGATTTTGTCCTCCATATGTGCAATGGTGTGCCATGAGAAGATTGATTGCAAACCATAGTCTCTACAATGAATTGCAAGCATATAACGAGAGTCAGGCTACTCTTCGCGCTCCAAAAGTCATAAAGTGTCACAATTGAGTTTGTGGTAAGGAGAGGAAACTAACTCACACAATCTCAGCCCACACAATTTTGACCCATACTATTCCTGATCACCCCATCGGACCAGGCGAACGAGCCAGCAACATATGGAGTGGTGCTCTCTCGATGCTGGTCCTTCGTTCTTCTCACACACTGTCCCTTTCCTCTTTCCCGTCTGATCATCTAGGTGTCTGGCTCTAGACACTCGATCAGTCAGCTGCCATGCTCATTCACCATATTCTTTGGTGCCTGCTGCCCTTCCTCGTAAGCATCCGTGGCTATGCGGTGTTCACAGCGATCTCTCGACCGACTCAAGTCGACTCATCGGTACTCACTCTCAGCTCCGCTCTCCCCAAGAGCGCTCTTGCTGCACGCGACAGCAAGGCCATCAATCTACAGACCACTACAAGCTCCAATCCATGCGTCTCAGAGCCATGTAAAAGTTCGACTACTTCTTCCTCCTCTGCATGTGGCTCATCAAACCAATGCTCAAGCTCGACTACAAGCTCTGCTTCCTGCTCTTCATCAGACCCATGTCCAAAGGATACCACAGAGACCGAAACTCATCTCGCAACCGTAACGCTACAGACCACTGAGATGCAGACCGCGTACATCACTGACCACATTACCACCACACAACACACAGTACGGATGTTCACCAAAGTCATCAATGTCGCAGAGACTGTGACATCTACATCCACAGTGACAGGATGCAGCACTTTCACCACCATAGCGACGACGGTGTGGTCGACGACGACTACCACGAACATTCATCCTGCACCCACTTCAACGAGTACAGGATGTGGAAGTGCTAGTTGCACGGTCACAACCTCTGTGTTTACTGATAAAGATGTGACTACTAGCACCACACCCGCGAGCACAGCTACACCTTCTGGCTATGATATTGTGGAAGTGATCTCGGAGGAAAAGATGAAGGAGCTGCTAGCAACGAAAAAGAAGGAGCAGGAGGTTGCAGAGAAGAAGAAGGATATTGCGGACAAGGAACTTCAGCAGAATGGTGTAGGAAAGCATGTGGCCAAGCTCGTTCCGCGGCAGGACATAGGACCGGATGGCAATATCTCTGCTTTGGGCGAGCTTACCAAGGAGTCCAGCGTACGCGCTGTCACACTGCCACCTTTCGGAACGACACTTACGATCAGAACGCTTCGTATCCCTCGCGGGACCGGAACTATCCATACCAAGACCATCACGCAGTCTCCTTCAGTCTCGGCAGGGAAACCAAGACTTGAGGGTCCAGAAGCTGGAATGGTTGATTCTGTTGCGAATTCGACACTGACTGCTCGTTCAAGTCTGGCTTGCATCACCATTCGATCACAGGGAGCTCATTCGACCATTTGCCCAGGCAGCTCATGTTGGAATGGTGACTGTTGATGACAGAGGTGGAGAGATCTGGATAACGTGCGAAACGGTTGGTTGTTCGTGTTGATCTGCGAGGGGAAGATATGGAGTGGAATGTGCACTTTTCATCGACTTGGTATAGCAAGCTTCATAGCTCCTCGTATTGTTGTTCATGTTGGAGAGACAGTCTTCAAGTGTTGAAGTCGAGATGGGATTGCTGTCAAGCCCTGCGCGGTCTTGAGCCGTGTGTGGGGTAAAATTGAGGCTCTGCTCGGTATACCAACGGCTGGATGACGTATGCCTGGAGCTCCTGCCGTCTTTGTCGCGTTCCTGGCAATCACATTGGGCGATCTGACAATCTGTGATGCAAGTGTTTTGTTTTTCAGCCGCAATGAGGGTACTCGCGTGCCCTTGATAACAGCGCATCTGCCCCTGTCAGCTTCCTCTCAAAGCACTTCCAATCTGCTGCACTGAAGATAGCTCTATCACCATCACTATGACGGGGGTCAAGGAAGACTTTGTGATCCCGTTCACGGGAGCCCTGCAGGCATCTCTCGCTGTGTTGTTGACCATCTTCTATGGTGTTATCGCAGCTCAATTTGATCTGCTGACTGAGAAGTCGGCAAAGGACATCTCCAAGGCTTGTGTCAGGCTGTTCCTGCCTGCTTTGTTGATCGTCAATGTCGGACAGCAGCTGAGTCTCGAATCTGTGAGTAACACTGCCAAGAAGAATATATGAAGAGGGAGCTGACATGCAGCTGGCAGGGAACCAAATATCTGGCTGTATTCATTTGGGCCATCATCTACAATGTGCTTAGCATGGTGTTTGGTCTTGCAGTGTGAGTCTCGTCGAGCATATTGAACTTTGTCGTCAACAGACTTTCCGCGAAGCTTCATGGACAACTTGAGCCTCAGCATGCTATTTTACCCAGTTCTTGACTCTTACTGACGCACTCTTGTACAGGACCAAATTCCTGAACCTGCCTCAATGGGTCACTCCCGCCCTCGCCTTCAACAACACGACCTCTCTCCCCCTCCTTCTCGTCCAGTCTCTGCAATCGACCGGCATCCTCGACTCGCTCGATGCATCCAGCGACACCGTTGACCGCGCCAAATCGTACTTCCTCGTCAATGCCATGGTCTCCAACTCGTTGACCTTCGCCCTCGGTCCTCGTCTGCTCAATGGACAGAATGAAGATTCACCAGATGAAGAGCCGGAGAAGCCAGACCAAGATGAAGACGCTGCCGAACGAGCCTCGCTCGAGGAACACCAAGAACAGAACGAGGAAACGTCTCTTCTGCCCAATCGCGCTGTGCGTCCTGGAACCAAGGTGATCTACAAGACTCACAAACGCTTGAGCAACTACTACAACTCGCTTTCTCCTCGTACGCAGGCTACCCTGGACTTCCTTTACCAATTCTACAACCCGCCTCTTATTGGCGCAGTCATTGGCGGCATCGTAGGCCTAGTTCCTGCTCTTCATACTCTCTTCTTCAGCTCGCCTAACGAAGGCGGCTACCTCAACGCCTGGTTGACTTCATCCATCAAGAATATCGGCGACCTCTTCGCATCCCTGCAAGTCGTTGTCGTGGGTGTAAAATTGTCTCAAGCCATGCTCCGCTACAAGAAGGGCGAACAGAGCGGCAGTGTTCCTTGGAAGCCTTTCACCATCATCACTATCGTTCGCTTCGTCATCTGGCCCTTGATCAGTATCCCTCTGGTCTGGGTCTTGGCGAGTAAGACTAGTGTTCTCTCTGATGACCCAATCTTGTGGTTCGCCATGATGCTGATGCCTACTGGGCCGCCAGCGATGAAGTTGACTGCACTTGCTGATGTCAGCGGTGCTGGTGATGAGGAGAAGATGAGCATTGCGAAGTTCTTGACTGTAAGTGAAGACTCGTCCACATTCTTGCTTTTACTGCTCGAAGCTGACTTTTTCTTAAATCAGATATCCTATGCTATATCACCGTTGATCTGTTTCTCGGTCGTTGGCGCGTTGAAGGCTAGTCAGGCCATCGCTAGTAGCTAGACAAGTCTGAAGCATCCGGCATCGATACGACAATGAACCCTCACATTGTGGAGAGAGTATCTATTTCGCAGTTTTGTCGCAAGAAAACATAACGTGAGAATTATACTTTGAGGCCATAGGTCATCTTCTGAGAGTCACTGAAATTCCACGCGAGCAAATGTGTGAGCAGAAGGATCCAATTAATCAATTTAAGCGCCGTGCCGCTCCTTCCAACTCCACACTTAGATTTATTTAGCACACCTTGCATATTCGGCGGGCGCAGCCACCTCGTCTTCCCCCTTTCCAGACTATCCATTCTTGATTATTGTCTATCCTTATCAAGGGCATCAGCAATGGCCACACTACACTATCTTTTCCTTGAGGACGCATCTGGCCCTGGATCTAGGCGTTGAAATTTCATCGGAGTACGAATATGAGCTCATTCAACCCTCCTGGCGAGGCCGAGCATCTCTTAGGTCGCCATGCATCTCTATCCGACCGATCTACGACCACACCGCAAGATATATTGAGACCGACTCAACACCGACCATCAATATCCTTCGAGTCTGCATTGGAACATGAGTCTTTGCCAAAGGATACGAGTGACGACGACACCCCTGATGCAGGAAGCGCATTGTCAGAAGGTTCGAGCACACTTACTTCTCAATCATACGAAACTACTGCTGGAAAGGACCATACACTGGGGTCTGACAGAACACGAATATCATCCATGCCATGGACTCTTCGAAGAGCATCACTGCTTGGCTTCATCATCTCGCTCATCATTCTTGTGGTAGTGCTGGAAGTTCTGTATTACTTGTCGAACAAACACCAAGGTCTGGCCACCTCTGGAGAGAACATCTACTACCTATGGAAGTATGGTCCTACTGCCAGTAAGTCTGTATCTCATCGTGTTCAATCAGAACTCTGACTCGAGTTGTCTTGTCTTTTGTGGCGATCTACTGGAGTAATCTGGAGCAGCATACCAAAACTTCTATGCCTTGGGTGCTCATTTTCAGAAAGCCGCAATCGGCCGCCAACAGTCTACTCCTCGATTATATCACACCCAACTTCCTAGTCGTGATTTGGAAGTCCGCTCGCGCCCGACACTTTCCTGTCCTTACGGCGGCTATCGGCTCATTGATGGTTCTCGCCACTACCGTGGCTTCCACCGGTCTGTTCTCTTTACAGCCTACAGAGATGGAAAGACATACGTCAATGTTGATCACCTATTCCTTTGCGACCACGAGAATAAACATGAGCTCTATCGACGCCCGTCCGGTTTTGCTCGTTTCGAACATCCTCTCACGGAATCTATCTGTGGCTTATCCTGCTTACACAAACGAGCGATTTGCCGTTCAGCCGTTTGTACCGCATGAGGCAACAGTCTGTGAGTACATCCGCAGCAACCATTGATCAAGGTAGCTTACTTACAACTCCATAGACCCGGCCACGTCATACACGGGACTTTTCGATGCCTTCTCTGCCAACATGACATGCGTTCCAGGGTCGACAGCCAACAAATCAATCATTGCTGATCAAGATTCATGGCACATCCTGGTCGAATTGAGAGATGAAAACTGCACTACTGGTCTTTTTACTCTTGCAACATTACAACGCAATCCTTACAATGGTACAACGCAGACACAAGTTCTTGCGGCTGGCAGAGCAACCTTGCAAAAATGCCTCGAGACAGATCAAGCAATGTTGTTCGTGGTATTCGCACAGACCGAAGCAACGGCCGTCACAATCTCCAATGACAGCACTGTGATGACGTCCACTGGTTGGAACGTTACGCATCCTTCAATCAACACTACAATCCTTGTCTGTACACCTCGCTACAAAGTACAGAAGGCCATGATTACCACAGATCTATCTGGAGATCTAAGTCATGTCGACATCAAACCGGAGACGCGGAATCTTACGATCTCGAACTGGGATTTGTGGTCTGCGGTCGATCATTCTCTAGTAGTTGCTGGGCCGGCTTTTCTTGAGGGACCAGTCAACCATGGTTTGCGAACTGGAGGCTCTATGTACGATGAGTTATTCGGTGTCATGATCTCGACATGGACTCGATCACCCATCGAGTATCTGAACTCGGATTCCCTTGCACATGACACTCAACGGATCTTCAATGCGATAGCTTCTCAAATCGCTGCAAGCTACTTGATCGTAAACTCGGAAGGAGACAACATACTTTCTCCTGCGATATACAGGACTACTCAAAACAGAGTTCTACTTCTTGACATTCCCCTTCGTGTTGTAGAGGCTGGGATCGCAATTATTGTCATATGTGCTTGTTTGATGATGGCTTCTCCGCCTTGGGTAGTACGTTCAGAAGCTGGCACCAACACGGCGGTTTTAGCTGTTGCTCTTACGCGGAGTGACCAGCTCGGAAGCTCTTTGGCCAGGAGTAGCATCGGATCTCACGAGTACAGGGGTCGAGGTATTCCAACGCAGAATCTTGCTTGCAAGGGTCACGATAACTCCGCGGAGGGTGACTTGTCGCAAGCGTGCAATTCAAAGCATGGTTTCGGTTTCGACACTCTCACCAGCGATCACCGTTTCTGGAGACCCATGGTGCTATCCAGACTCATGACGGTCATAGTCATCGTCACTCCAGTGGTTGTAATTGCTTCTCTAGAGATTAGTTATCAGATATCGCACAGAAATGATGATTCTGGCCTGGCGGACGTACCAACTAATCCTCGTTGGCATTATGCTTGGACCTGGACGCCGGCACTGATCATGACGATCACAAAACTCTTTTGTCAGATGGTCACATCGTCTATCTCTCTTCTCGACCCATATAGTAAATTGAGAAAGCAATCATGTGTTACCAATGGTAATTTGTGTCGAAGTAACTTACCGAAACCTTCGCTACAGCTGTGTTTTGAAAGCGGCAAGAGCAAACGTTGGGCTTTACTTGCGACAGCTCTTTCTGCTCTCTTAGGACCGTTCCTGACCATTGTTGTCAGCGGTCTATTCTACATCCAGCCTGGCTCTTCTACTTTGGATGTCACATTACATCTGACTGACCATATCGTAAGCCCAACTGGAAAATATTGCTCGTGGAGTGATTGGACTCAAGCGTCTCTGAGTGCCGCTACTATTACCCAGTACGTGTTCGACGACGGAAATACCATCTCTTCGAGCGGTACCTATGGCAATTTTATCCACCCTATCCCGCAGTCTAACTCATCGTACACAAGCATGAAAGGTGCTCGATTGTTCAATGCCTCGACTTTCGCCTCGGATATGCCAGTCGTCTTGTCGAACGTGACCTGTCAAGTCATGGATCCTGACGGCTTCAGATATATCTTGGAATCTGAGGGCACGAATACTTCGGAGGTCTGGAATAGTGATGGACCGC
>Ga0058697_10001048_pt1 | contig 10496 bp, 11 predicted proteins | sample AgamicAsMae_FD_66619 | JGI IMG/M metagenome (GOLD analysis project Ga0058697, IMG submission 66619) | Agave microbial communities from Guanajuato, Mexico - As.Ma.e | ecosystem: Host-associated > Plants > Phyllosphere > Phylloplane/Leaf | place: Guanajuato, Mexico | collected 2012-06-04
CCGGAGCCTGCCTCGGCCCACCGCCTTCTGGGCCGTCCGCCGGCCCAACGGCCTCGGACGCTGTGACCGCCGCCCCCGGGGGAGAGGTATAACCTTCGCTCTGCTCTTATGCCTTTGGCGTCCTTTGACGCTACCCGCGCCGGCCCGACTGCCATCGGAGTTTTTCCGGCTGCCCTGCCGGGGACCTCCGACGACCTGGAGGGCAACACCGGAGCCGATACGTACCCCGGCATCATTTATCTGTCGGTTTACCTTTCTCTGCCTTGTCATTTCCTAACCGCTCCCCCCTCGCTTCCTTGGACCCAAAGATCTTTGCCACCCGGATCCTGCATCTGAAGCCTGTCCCTGGCCAACGTCCGAATTCTCCCCGGCTCCGAAAGCTCTGTAATCTTTACCTCGAGCCGCTCCCCTTCGTCCTCGGCTCTGGCCTTCTCTTCCTCGAGACGAGCTGCCTCTCCGCTGTGCGCGGCCGCTACGGTGTGCACGTAAACGCTTCCAAGCATCAGCAACACCGGCATTACCAGTATCGCGAGCACTCGCCCGAGCGATGTCCCGCTTCGCCGGGTCCATACCGGCACACGCCGCGACGCCGCTCCCTTTCCCTTCCATCCGTCCGGCCACCCCTCAGCAGCAGGTCGTTCTACAGAAGGTCGATACCGCGGCTTCCTCCGCAGCACAGCCACTAGAAGGTTTCCTTCGTCAGCTCGAGTGGTTCAGTGGTGCGTACGGCGGTGCGCAGGCGCGCCGAGGCACTGCGCAGGTTTTCTTCCATCTCTTGTGTTGAAGGTTTCCGGATGACGCCCTTACGAAAAATAGGGCGGGCCCCGCACACGCAGACCGGAAGTTCCGGCGGACAGACGCAACGCCCGACGTGCTCAGAGATAAAGCGCTTCACCACACGATCCTCGCCTGAGTGGAACGTGATCGCTACGAGACGTCCGCCAGGTACGAGTAGCCACTCCACCGCGCCTAGAGCTCGCTCAAGGCTACCCAGCTCATCGTTGATGTACACGCGCACAGCCTGGAAGGCCCTCTTGGCCGGGTTGCCGCCCCTCTTCTTCCAGCCGACCGCTGACCGCACAGCTTCCGAGAGCTCCAAAGTCGTCCTGAGCGGCCGCCTCCGGACAATCTCCATCGCTACCCGCTCGGCCTCGCCGCGAGGAATGTCCCCATACCGTGCGAGCACCTCGGCGATCTTTGCCGTCCCAGCGGTGTTAAGGAAGTCCGCTGCCGACTCTCCGTGCCCCGGATCCATCCGCATGTCCAGCGGACCCTCACGGATGTAGCTGAAGCCCCGGCCAGCCTCGTCTATTTGATAACTGGAGAGGCCGAGGTCGAAGAAGACCGCATCCGCCATGACCCCCTCCGCTACCAGTTCCGTGAGAACCTTATCGTAAGCTCCGGACCTGAAGATAAAGCGCGGGTCCTCCTCAGCGAGTTTTAGAGCCCTATCTGCCGCTTCAGGGTCACGGTCTATACCTATAACCCTCCCTCTGAGACAGAGTTCTTGTAGTACCCGGCGGGCGTGTCCTCCACCCCCAAAAGTAGCGTCTACGACCGTCTCCGATCCAGAGAGTGCAAGCGCCTCTACAACCTCTTCGAGCATCACCGGATAGTGTTCCATAGACATCAAACTCCGAATTCCCTCCCGGCGAACTCCTCGATGATGTCCGCAAAGGATTCGTCAGCACCTGTGAGGTACCTATTCCACTCACCGGTGTCCCAGATTTCCAAGCGGTCGTCTACCCCGGCTATCGTGACGTTACGGCTCAAGCTTGCATACCGGGCAAGCTTCGTCGGGATTAAGACCCGCCCCTGCCGATCGAGAGATGCCTCGAACGCCATCGAGAAAAACATCCTGCTAAGTTGGCGACCTTTGGCTGAAAGGTCCGCATTAGCATTGATGTTCGCCTTGAACGCCGCCCACTCCTCGGGTGGAAACGCGAACAAACACCTATCTACTCCCTTGGTAACCACGATGCCACCCTCGAAATAGGGCCGGAGCCGGGAGGGAAGAGTCAGCCGTCCTTTCTCATCCAAGGTGTGCTCGTACTCTCCCAGAAGGGCCAGGGTCTTATCCTCCCACTACATCCCACTTTGACCCACGACGCAAGAAATTCTTGCATACGCGCGAAAAATACGCAAATTAGCACGCAGTGTTTGCCCTCCTTGACGTAGATATACGCATTCTCGCGTTCTCTATACCCTCCCCCCTAGGGAATTGGAACCCTCTAATAGATGAGGACCCATACTGTCGGACGCGATTTTCTGGTTCGTGCGTTTGTGGAACATCTAGGGTTACGGAGCAAGATCAACCTATATGTAGATATTTCGAAAATATGTAGGGAATCTAGTAGCGCCGATGGAAGTCTACAAGCGCTATATTATTTTGGCAGAGGATGTGGGCCCACCAGGACTCGAACCTGGGACCTGCCGATTATGAGTCGGCTGCTCTAACCAACTGAGCTATGGGCCCTGGTAAAGGGCGTTCTCGCGGTCACCGCAACTGCATGCAGGCTGCTGCAGGAGCGCTTCCGCGAACGCGCCCAGCTCCCCTGGTAGGACTCGAACCTACAACCCTTCGGTTAACAGCCGAATGCTCTGCCGATTGAGCTACAGGGGAAGATTGCTAGACGAGTATACGATTTCGGGTGCTGAGCTTCAAGATTCGAGGGTAAGGTTGCTGGCTTCCACGGCAGCCATATTGAGGCGTTTAATCTCCGTGAGCAGCCGAAACTTCTCATCCAAGTCGTCGGTCATGCTCTTCTTCTTCTCGCGGCTCAAGGCCGCGAGCCTGAACCAGGCGGCACGCAGGTAAGCCTCCGAGGGATAGAGTCTCTTTTCTGCAGCCCGGAGAGCAGAGATCTCGTCCAGCAGTAGGCGGGCACGCTCATCGCAGAAGATGGTGTTGAGGTCTTTGCCTGCATGCTCGACTAGCAAAGCAAAGATGCGCGCCTGCGTCTCGTCACCAAAGTCCCCCGCCTCAAGCAAGACAGGCTGATCCAAGAAGGTGGGAGCCATTATCCCCTCGCGTAAGGCGCGCGCCGCAAAGTCGGGGCGAGCGAGCACGAGGCCAAGAACCTCGCGGCCAGCCTCGATGTAGGGATCGGACGGGGCGTGTTGCAGCTTTTTATGGGGAGAGGAACGGTCCGTCCTATTCGACGGGGCAGGCTGTTTATGGAGCTCCTCGCGGAGTGTGCCTGGGTCCACCCTCAGGGCTTCGGCTGCGAGGCGAAGGGCTTCTCGGCTGAGTACGGGATCCTCAACCCGACCTATGAGCTCTCTTAGCTCGGGGAGTGCGCGAGCGCGACCGATGGCGTCGGCGCCGCGGGCCTCCTCGGTAGCCCGCCGGATGCCGTACTCGAGGATCGACGTGGCACCGGAGAGAAGTCCCAAAAACTCTTCGCCAGAGTGTTTGAGAAGCCAGTCGGCCGGATCTTCCGAAAGGCGCAAGACTCGGAGGTCCAGCTTCAACTCAATGGCGGTGAAGAAGGCATTCTTAAGGACCTTTTCGCCCGCCTCGTCGGGGTCGAAGAGCAGGTACACGTCGTCCACATGACTACTCAAGGTCTTTAGGTGCTGCTGAGTCATCGCCGTGCCTAAGGTCGCAACCGCGTTTTTTATACCAGATTGGTAGAGCATGAGGACATCCGTGTATCCTTCGACGACGAGAGCCGCCTTCTCTTTGCGCATCGCCTCTGCGACCTGAGGGAAGCCGTAGAGGAGGGAGCGCTTATTAAAGATCTCGGTCTCGGGAGAGTTGAGGTATTTCGGTTTCGCATCTCCCAAAGCGCGGGCGCCAAAGCCAGCGATCCTGCCACGCTTATCGGAGATGGGGAACGTCACGCGCTCAACGAAGCGCTCACCACCGCGTGGTGAAACCAGACCAGCGGCCTCCAGCGCCTCGCGGTCGATACTCAGCTTGCGAGCCGCCTTCATAAAGCCCTGGTGTCCACGGGGAGGCGCGTACCCAAGGCGGAATTCTACTATAGTAGAATCGTCCAAGCCGCGGCTTTTGATATAGCGTCGTGCCACCTCCGCCGCCGGCGATTTGAGGAGATATTTGTGATAGTAAACGGCTGCTGCAGCCAAGGCTTTATACGCCGAACGGCGCCTAGCGGCGCGTTGCTCGGCGATCTTTTCCTCCTCGGGGGAGTGACCCTCGAACGTCAGCTCGACACCGAAGCGTTCAGCCAAGTACGAGACCGCCTCGACGAAGGAGAAGGACTTGAGCTCCGTTATCAGCTTTATGGCATCTCCGCCTTTTTTACATCCGAAACAGTAGTAGAAGTTTTTTTCGGGGGAGACGCTGAAGGAGGGGGATTTCTCCGAGTGGTAGGGGCAGAGGCCAACGAGATTCGTGCCCTGGCGTCTAAGCGCGGTGAACTCGGAGGCCACCTCGACGATGTTTGCTCTCTCTCGAACCTCTTCTATGCTCCGTGACGAGATCTTCAAGTGCTGCCACCTCTTGTTGCTCCGTTTTATTGTCCTGATGTAGGAATGTTACCGACGACCCACAGTGCGGAACAGAGCCTACATTGTCGCAAGGGCGAACGCCTTCGGGAATTTGCACTTGCCCAAGGCGCGCAACGTTGCGTAGTGAAGTTGATCTATGAGTAGTCTTCTGGGTCGTATGGCTGCTTGAATATGGTGTCGCTTCGGGGTAGGAAGATGCGCTTGTAGGTTGCCAGGGCGTAGCGATCGGTCATCCCGGCCACAAAGTCTACGGTCTCGGCCACGGGGTCTGGGTCGCTCTTTGTCCGCTCCTCCGGCCTCTCCAGATAATAGTTAAACAGCGCCGATACGACGTCACCGGCCTTGCTATTTTCCCGAGAGCGGGGGTTGTTGTAGACGTTCTTAAAGAGCCAGGCCCGGAGCTTCATTAACGCATCGTAAACGTTTTCGGAGAGCGAGATCTCGCCCTTCTCTCTCGACGAGAGGATCATATCCCGCACCATGGTGTCTATCCGTACGCTCATCCGATCGCCGAGTGCTCTTAGGGGTTGTTTGGGAAGGTCGTGCCAGGAGATCACGCCCGCCCGTAAGGCGTCGTCCACGTCGTGGTTTACGTAGGCTATCCGGTCGGCGATGCGCACGATTTGGCCCTCTCTCGTGCCCGGATAATTTCTGCCAGTATGATTGAGGATGCCATCTCTGACCTCATGGGTAAGGTTTAGGCCTTTGCCACCCTTCTCCAAAACGTCCACAACCCGTAAGGAGTGCTCATTGTGGCGGAAGCTGCTGCCATGAGGAACGAGAACACGGGCGAGGGCTTCCTCACCGGTGTGACCGAAGGGAGTATGTCCGAGGTCGTGGCCTAGGGCGATTGCCTCGGCAAGGTCTTCGTTGAGGCCCAAAGACCGAGCGATGGTGCGAGAGACCTGCATCATCTCCAGCGTATGCGTCAGACGGGTGCGGAAGTGATCGCCGTCCGGGGAGATGAAGACCTGCGTCTTATGCATTAGGCGACGGAAGGCCTTGGCATGGATGATTCGGTCGCGGTCTCGCTGGAATTCATTGCGTACCCCATCCGGGGGCTCCGGACGTGGACGCCCGATGCTCACTTCACAGGCCCACGCTGCCGCAGAAAGGCGTGCCTTGGTACTTTCCTGTTCTCTCATGCCAGGTGGAGGATACGCTGGGCAGGGATGGGCAGAACGGTGTCGCCGGGCGCGTGAGCGATGACATGAGAGTAGGCGACCCGGCGAACGCTCTCTTCAAACTCCTTTTCTACAGTGGCCTCTTTTATCGGTCGCGCAACCAAGCTCTGTAATGCGGCGAGGGTCTTGGGTAGCAGGGGAAAAGCATCTTCTGTCGCTGTGCGGCAGTCAGCGCAGAGCACACCGCCCAGAGGCGGGGCGAAGTACAGCTGCCCCTCGTCGGGGTCTCTTTCGCAACTGACGCAGAAATCAAGCCGAGGGGTATAGCCGGTAAGGACCGAGAGCTTCAAAGAAAAGGCCGCCTCGACGCTCTTCACATTCTCCTCGCGAGCTTCGAGGGCATCGAGAGCATGGTAGATGAGGTTGAAAACCCTGCGGTCGGCCTCGCCACCTCCCGATAGAGCCCGGACCATCGCGACCACACCTCCCGCAGTCTGGAGGCGAGTGAGGCTCTCGCGGACGCTGTGGAAGCTCCGCAGTACCTCGACCTGGGTTATGGTGTCGAGGGTACGACCTTCATAAGCCAGAAAGTCCACACACGAGAGTGGTTCGAGGCGACCGCCGAAGCGCGACTTGGTGCGCCGGATGCCCTTGGCTATCGCCGAGACGAGGCCCATATCTTGTGTATAGAGATCGAGTATGCGGTCGGCCTCACCATATCGAATCGAACCGAGAACTATGCCTTTACTCTTGTAAACCGCCACCTTTAGCCTCCTGCATGATAGCGACGCTATTGCTTACCCCTATACGTGAAGCCCCAGCGTTAAGTAGGGCCAGAGCATCCTCCAGGGTCCGGATACCGCCGGAGGCCTTGACTGCCAGCCTCTCAGGCGCTTCCTCCCTTAAGAGGGCGATGTCCTCCGTGGTAGCTCCGCCAGGACCGAACCCGGTCGAGGTCTTAACAAAGTCCGCACCGCTGGCGGCTACTACCTGTACCGCCAGCCGTTTCATTTTGTCCGAAAGATATGCTGTTTCGATTATGATCTTCAACACGGCATCATTGAGCCCATTATTCATCGCTACGGCGCTAACCTCACCATTAAGGCTTGCCAGTTCCTCAGCTACGTAAGCAAACTCACCGGAGAGAAACTTCGAAATGTTCATAACCACATCCAACTCGAAGGCCCCGCTTAAGATGGCCTCGCGCACCGCCGCTGCCTTCACAGTGGTCTTGTCGGCCCCGAACGGGAACGAGACCACCGTCGCCACCTTCACGTCCGTCCCGCGTAGCTCTTTCGCTGCGAGCCTGACATAGCAGGGTGGCACACACACCGTTGCAAAGTGGTGGGTAGTCGCCTCCCGGCACAGCCGGCGGATGTCTTCCTCGGTGGCATCGGGCTTAAGGAGGGTGTGATCCACCGTCTTCGCAAATTCCCGTACCCTCATGCCCACGGGCTACACTCCTCCCCGGGAAACCTCAAAACCACAGTAACCGACCGAATTATAACCCCAACCGCTCCAGGAACCGTGGGTCGTTCCGCCAGCCAGGAGTAACCTTTACCTTGAGGTCAAGATAGATTCGAGTGCCAAGGAGACGTTCTACGTCGCGACGGGCCTCGATACCTATCTGTTTTATGGTTTTGCCACCCTTGCCGAGCACGATCATACGCTGCGAAGGCCTTTCTACGTGGATGGTAGCGTAGACGACGGCGACGTTGTTTTTGCGCTCAACCTCGTCGGTCTCTACGGCTATCGCGTGTGGCACCTCTTCACGCAGCGCGAAGAGAGCCTTCTCCCTTATGTATTCGGCAAGCACCAGCGACTCCGGGTGGTCAGTCAAGGTCCCTTCGGGGAAGTAGCGAGGTCCATATGGCAACAATCTAACCACCGCCTCCATTAGCGCCTCGGTGTTAAGCCCTTCCTTCGCGCTGAGCAGAAACACATCCTCATAGTCCGCCAGCGCGGAGACTGCCTCGACCACAGGTAAGGCCGCGGGACTACGGGGCAGAACGTCTACCTTATTTATGCACGCGATAGCCGGCGTCCCTGACTCAGCGACGAGATGTGCTATGTAACGATCACCGGCACCGAGCTCTTTTTGCGCTTGCGCTGCATCAAAGAGGAGAAGAACGATGTCCGACTCGGAGAGGCTACCGAGGGCCTGCTCTTGCATACGGCTCCTTAGAGTGTCACGGGGCTTTTGAGAGCCGGGAGTATCCACGAAAACTGCTTGGTAACTCGGGCCGTCGCGGACCCCACGAATGGGACCGCGCGTCGTCTGAGGACGGGGCGAGGTAATGGAAACCTTCGCACCCACGAGCCGATTGACCAGGGTAGATTTACCCACGTTCGGACGTCCCAAGACCGCCACAAAGCCGCTCTTGAAGTCCTTTGTAGGTTCTTCGATCATAGGTTCTCAGAACCGATAGGCGTACGGGAGCAACGTACCAAACGGGTAACGTCTAAAGGTATCGGTGGCTTCGAGCATGATGACTTCTTCACAGCCGAACTCGTGCAGTACCTGTCGGCATGCCCCACAGGGGATGCAGGGCGCAGCGTCGGGACTCAAGATAGCGATGAGCCTTATCTTACGGTCGTCCGGATTAGCTAGAACCATGGCGGCGGCGGCGTTGCGCTCCGCGCAGACTGTGAGCCCGTATGAGACGTTTTCGACGTTGCAACCGGCATGCACGGCCCCACCTTCGGTCAAAATCGCTGCCCCTACCCGGAAGTTACTATATGGTGAGTAAGCTTTTTCGGAGGCTGCGCGTGCGGCCTCGATGATACGTGCAAGATCCACAATACCCGATTCTATAGGAGTCGATCAGAAGAGTTGGAAAACAGCGAGTGCGAGGAGAGAACCGAGGATCGCGCCAGCAACGATTTGATAAGGAGTGTGAACGCCAGCCTCGATGCGGCTCTGACACACAAGCAAGGCCATGAGCAACGTAATCAAGGAGATCAAACCCGCAAACCGCCCTTCTGTAGCTGCGAAGCTTGCCGCAACCCACCCTGCAAACGCGACCGCCGCGTGCCCGGAGGGCATCCCGCCAAGAAACGAATTCGGCGCTCGGGTGAGCGCTTTCCCAAGAAGCACAGCGATAGCTACAAGGACGAGCGCAACGAGCGTAAGGTGCCCAGGCCAACGACGTACGCGCTCCAACGTCTCGACCGAAAAAGGACCCAAGTCGTCAGCTAATACCAGATATCCCACTGCCAAAGCCGCTACGCTCGTCACGAGCACCGCCCCCGCCGAAACGTCCTTGGCAAGCTTAGCGAGAGGGTGGTACTCACGGGTCACAAGGTCGATAGCGAATTCCAACGCCGTGTTAAATATCTCTGCGACGAAGACAGCCGTGATAGCGAGGATGAGTATCGCTAGTTCCAGCTTGCTCACCCCCACAAGCAGGCTCATCACCAAAACAGCCGCCGCCGCTACCACGTGGAAACGTACGTTGCGCTGGGTGCGCACCGCGTAGACTAGCCCCCGGTACGCATGGTTGAAGGAGTTTGCTACCCTTTGTTGCCTCTCTGGAGGCTTCGAGATCTGCTCTGCACCATGTTCCTTACTCGTCACCAATACTCCTCAACACAGCCTCTTGCACCGCTGCCATCTCGCTTCTTGCGAAATCGTCGCCGTGGTTCATCCCCGCTAGATGCAACGCGCCGTGCACCACCAGCTCTTCGATGCACACCTGGTCGAAATACACGTACCCCGGTGCCACTACGACCTCGCCGACCATCTCTCCGTATGGGCCATCGATGTAGAAGCTTAATACGTCGGTGGGCGAGTCTATCTCTCTAAATTCGAGGTTTAGATCGTGTATAACGCCCAGAGCCACGAGAGCCACCGAAACCTCGCCCATACGGTCAATGTCGAAGCCCCGAGCGGAGAAGGCTCCGGCGAACAGGCTAGTAGCCCGCTTGGTGGTGAGCCTGCCGTACGCGGTTTCGTCCAGGACGACAACAGAGAGGGGCATAGATGATCTACTAGGAGGTAGGGTTTCTAGCAGGATCAACATCTTTCTCGGCAGAAGCCTCAGGATATTCAATGCGAGGTCCGATAAATCCTATGAGAGCCTCGCGGATGGCTTCGCCGGTTTCGTGTATTTCGTGCATCGTCAGCTCGCACTCATCGAACTGCCCGTCCTCAAGCTTTCGACGAATCGTATCGACTACGATATCTTCGATGCGCTTAGGCGTGGGTTTCTCTAGAGATTTCACTGTAGCTTCGATGGAGTCGGCGAGCATCAGAATCCCGGACTCCTTGCTTCTCGGACGCGGACCCGGGTAGCGAAAGTCCGACTCGCGGACACTTGCACCGCTCACGATAGCGTCTTCCAAGGCTTTGCGGTAGAAGTATTCGATGCGGGTCGTACCGTGGTGCTGTCCTACCATATCAAGAACTTCCTCGGGTAGGTTCCACTCACGCCCGATCTCGACGCCGTCCTTAACGTGCCGCTTGACGATACGAGCTGAGAGGGCGGGAGAAAGAGTAGCGTGCGGATTCGTACGCCAGATTTGGTTTTCGATGAAGTAGTTGGGGTGCTCGAGTTTGCCGATGTCGTGATAGTAAGCTCCGACGCGAGCAAGCAAGGGGTTGGCACCGATACGCTCGGCGGCATTCTCGGCCAGGTTGCCAACCTGCATGGAGTGGGAGAAGGTCCCGGGTGCCCCGCGGAGGAGCTTCTGAAGGAGCGGGTTTCCGGGGTCGGAGAGCTCGAGAAGCTTCATAGGCGTGAGGATATTGAAGGTGTTCTCCAAGAGCGGAAGGAGGACCATCGCGAGCATCAAGGAAAGGAGGCCGTTCACGATTCCAATGCCGCCCTGTTCGGCAACAGTCCTCAAGCTGCCACCTCCGATCAGGACGACCGCGAAGGTCACTATCCCCGAGAC
>Ga0058697_10001049_pt1 | contig 10466 bp, 9 predicted proteins | sample AgamicAsMae_FD_66619 | JGI IMG/M metagenome (GOLD analysis project Ga0058697, IMG submission 66619) | Agave microbial communities from Guanajuato, Mexico - As.Ma.e | ecosystem: Host-associated > Plants > Phyllosphere > Phylloplane/Leaf | place: Guanajuato, Mexico | collected 2012-06-04
ATGCGGTATGCTATCTCGCCCGTACCTTGCCCGCTGCTTGCCCGACGCTTGGCCGCCTGCCCCTCTTTCGGAGCGTCTCCGGCGGGGCCCCCTCGTGGTTATTGAACCTTGACTTCAGTCACGAATGACAACCCATTGAACGCATCTTTATCGCATTCAGCTAAAGATCGACGAGCATCTATAGTTGCGAAGCAACATATGAGCCGGGAATATGGGTATGCTTATCAGGCCGGCCAAGGTGCATGCCGCGCAGGATTCCTACATCTTGACCTGGGTTCCCCAGCCTGAGCTTGAATATCCCTTCGCACAACATACCAGATAATACGATGTCTCTGGAGGAGGTTTCTTCGCTCGAGAGAGAACAGGATGCGATGCGAAGCAATTCTAAAGCAGATGTGAAAGATGGATATGCAGGAGTGGTTGAGGAGCTGCAGGTGGAAGAGGGCGAAGCTCACAAGACCTTCTACAGCAAGGGCTCTGTCATCATGATGGTAATCTTCTCCGGCCTTGCCATTGGCTCAGATGGATAGTATGTTTGCCCTTCTGTACAGTTGGTCCGTCCAACTAACGTATACAGCAATGCTGCCGTCATTGGCAATGTCGAGCTTCTCCTCGCTATCCTGTACCCAGAATCATTGACAAGCTCAATATATACTCGCCTATCGAATGCATTCCTGATAGGAATGATTGTGGGCATGTTAATGTTCGGCGTCGTTGCCGACCAACTTGGCCGCAAAACTGGTGCCGTAGCGACCACTGCACTACTTGTCTTAGGCATCGTCTTGTCAACAGCAGCAAAGGGCGAAACTGAGACTGGCATGTTCTGGATGTTGATCATCGCTCGCGGAGTTGCTGGTGTCGGAGCAGGCGGCGAGTACCCGGTCAGCGGAGCTGGTGCAACAGAAGCATCCGATGAGAACAAGGGCATGCGCAAGCACCGTGGGTTCATGTTCGCCATGATCGCTGATCTCTCAGCTTCTCTCGGCTATGTGTTTGGTGGTCTGGTGCCTTTGCTACTCTTGCTTTGCGTCGGCCAGAAGAAGGAACATTATGATATTGTATGGCGGCTCAGCTTTGCTCTTGGTCTCATCCCGCCGGTCTCAATCTTCTGGTTCAGATACAAGATGGCGGTTTCGACTGCTTATCGTAAAGCATCAATGAGGCGGCAGAAGGTTCCGTATGTGCTGGCCATCAAGCGTTATTGGCGCCCTCTGCTCGGTGCTTCGTCGACTTGGTTTCTGTACAACTGGATTGCCATCGTAAGTTGCACTGCCTTTCACAAACGAGAAGTTGTACTGACCATGATACAGCCCTTTGGCATCTTTTCCGGAACCATCACCAACCGCGTCAATGCTGGCGACTCGCTCATCACTAATCTCGGCTGGGGTGTCGTCATCAACTGCTTCTACATCCCAGGCCCATTCATCGGCGGCTACCTGTCCGACAAGATCGGTCGTCGCAAGACCATGGCTCTCGGGTTTGCAATGCAAGCCGTGCTTGGCTTCGTCCTTGGTGGAGCTTACCACAAGATCGTACCCATTTTCCCACTGTTTGTAGTCATGTATGGCGTTTTCCTCACCCTTGGAGAAGTCGGTCCCGGCTCGACTGTGGTACTCGCGTCATCAGAGAGCTTCCCTACAGCCATCCGCGGGCAGATGATGGGACTTTGTTCAGCTATCTCCAAAGCCGGTGCTGCTATCGGAACCCAAGTGTTTATACCGATTACGTCGGGTGCAGGTGATCAAGGAGCTTTCTTAGTAGGATCTGCCTTCGCTGTCTTGGGTGCGCTGATAGCATTCTTTGTCGTCCCTGACGTTGGCAGGAAGTTGGAGGACGAAGACGAAAACTGGAAGAAGTATCTGGAGGAGAATGGGTGGGTTGCTGATTGGGGCGACAACGAGACCAAAGATCCCAAGGGTGTCATCATCAACCAGAGGTCATCTTAGGCAGTCACAGTCCTGATGAAAAGAACCTTGTTCACCACATTCTGCTGTGAGTCTGGCACTAGTATAATGTCAACGTGGAAAGCAATAGTTCAGAGCCACTACATAGGCTTATGAACACATCCTAACTTTTCTTTATCTTTCAGTACAAGCAATGACATGAATGGGGGACCCAGTTGGAAGCGGGTTTGGAACAGAGTTCCATGATTTGCGCCAGATGGAGCACAGCTTCGAGCAAGGCTAGGGTAGTTAGCGAAAGTCGAGAGGGCAGGAGGCGATCGAAAGGTCTTGAGAGAAAAGAGAAGAGCCATGTGGAGCCACACAAGTGACTACCCATCCTCATCGGAGTCGACGTCAGTGTCCCTGAATAGTTGGAGAACGTCTTCCCAGTCGTCGTGAACAACTGGCTCCACGAGATGCGCGCGCTCGGCGACTTCGTCATTCTGCTCAATCGCAATATTCTCTCGAACCTTTCCTCCGGCATCCTCTTTACTCTCCTCTCCTTCACCCATGCTCTGCTGCAGGCACTGGGCCAGTTGTTCATCTACCTCATGCTGCAGCGCTCTTTCCTGCTGGAATTGTTGCCAGGTGATTGTGAGAATAGGTACGGTCGTGTCTGGTCCTATATTCTCAAGTGACCAGTCCTGTTCCTCTCGAGTATAAACCCTCGTAGGTTCACCTTCCTCTCGCCAGAGGTGCATAACTCGGCCTGAGCGACGCCTAAGCGCACCGTGAGGAAGGCCTGTGTCCATGGCTTCGAGCCACATGGTCATCACCTCGAGACTCGTGGCCAGAGGGTGTGGTGCTTCGTGCTGTGCGATCAACCAATCCACGATGTCTCGAACCTCGATAGCTGGGGGGAGATGAGATCGGTCGACATATTCCGGGTGCTCCCTCGCTAGTCTCTTCTGTTCTTCCTGTGCTTGTCTTTTCTCTCTCCAGGGCGTTCTTTTTCCAGCCTTGGCCTGCTTCTGAGCCTTTTTGGGCTGGTCGTCGGCCATGTCGTTGGCGTGGTTACTGTTTTGAAATCCGATGACAGGTTGAAGGTGTGCGCAAGAGAAAGTGTTATGGGGATTCAGCCTGGCTGGATGCGCAAGGAAAATGGTGATGAAATTGGTCGTGGCAGGCGCGTGATTGAGTGGAAGCTGTAAACAATTCTACCATGTCTTCCTTCACTCACAAACACGCGCTCTTTCGTATGCGTTCCCAAGTCTTGGCGACTTGCAACGCTTCATGAGAGCACGAGGACATGGCACGGGTTTCACAGGGATAATACACTACTGGCGCAGTGTCTTCAAGACTCTGATGCGACACGATGTCGAAGGTGCACAGCATGTCAGTCACGATGAACTCCAGCTTCAGAGACAGACGCGTCGGGCTTGGTTTTACCGAAGTTGAACCAAGCTAAATGTACCACCCTGACATTGTATTGAAGCTGCCCACAAGATCCTGTACTTCGGAATGAAGGTCTGACGTTGTCACGATAGTGTTGACTGTTTGTCGTTATCATTTTGTATGTCTAGAGAGATCTTTGTCGTGACTTGAGCTTACTTCCTGTGCATCGCTGTCGATTGAGCCCAAGCACACTTCAAACACAAGATATCGAGGGCGTTCGCCAACGTTCAGCCATCCGATTTGATCTACAGCGCTTTTGACCGCCACAGACGCCATAGTCATGCCCGACATGTTTTGATGAGATGCAATCTGTTGAAAGCTGCTAAGATGATTGGACGTTGTTGGTGATGGCTTCGGATAAAGCATGACTCGGACGCCAAGACCGGTCGGCAGCTGTCTGCCCTGACATTGCACCGCCGCCACAACTCTTCAAGCCTTTTGCAAGACTCGAGCTAAGGATACCAACATCCGTTTCTGTTGAGCTGACCATCAGTTTGTCCTTGCCTCTTGACGAGAGAATTTCCTCTCTGTTTGAATATCGAAACTGTCATTGACATCACACACGGACCTCGTCGACGGAAAAATGGTATCCACACGCAGATCTGGAGAAAGAATGGGCGAAGAGACCCACATCTATTTCTCCATGCCCGTTTCTCCGCTTCGTATGAGGGATGAGTTTTGCGGAGGTGACATGCACGGGGAGGGCACAGTGGCACTACCCATGGAACGGTAAGTCGGCCCTTGATGGGAAGTATGGTTAAAGATCATTGCTCCCCCTTGAGGATTCTCTCTTTTCCTTTCTTTATCTCTCTGGCTACGCAGAGTCTTCGACATCACATTATAGCACAATATGGCGAATACATTTTTCAAGAACCGTAGGGTCTACCTCTTGACCCTGGTAGCGTACATGGTGAGTATCTCAACAAATCAGTCCCCATACAGTCAATTTCCTGACATGTATCGTAGGGTTCCTTCCTTTTCGGATACGACACTGGTGTCATGGGATCTGTCCTGGAACTGGAAAGCTTCAAGAACGACTTCGGCATGGCCGCCTCCTCGACAGGCTTCAGCAACGGCAAGAATGCCGAGATCTCCTCCAACGTCGTATCACTACTCACCGCTGGATGTTTCTTCGGCGCCCTCTCTGCACCTTGGTTGAACGAACGTCTTGGTCGCCGATACTCTCTGATGATCTTCAGCGTCATCTTCATGATTGGTGCTGCTGTCCAGACTGGAGCTTCACATGCGATTGGCACCATCTATGGCGGTCGTGTCATCGCTGGTCTGGGCATCGGCGGCATGAGTGCCATTACGCCTGTCTTTGTCTCTGAGAACTGTCCAGCCAATGTTCGTGGTAGGATCTCTGGTCTCTTCCAGGAATTTTTGGTGCTCGGTGTCATGTTCAGTTATTGGCTATGCTATGGTGTCAAGAAGAACATTGCTCCTTCCACAATGCAATGGCGTGTTCCTGTTGGTCTTCAGTTGGTTCCCTCTGGTATCATGTTCTGTGGTCTCTGGTTCCTCAAGGAGTCTCCCCGCTGGTTGGCAAAAAATGACCGCCACGATGAAGCTTTGGCGTCACTTGCATACATTCGATGTGTTCCCACTGATGACCCTGAAGTGCTTCAGGAGCTTGCGGAGATTCGTGCGTCCGTGGAAGAAGAATTCTTGGCAACCGAGGGTCTCAGCTGGAAAGAGTGTTTGAAGCCTGGATACCGCGAACGCTTCGGTCTCGCCTTCTGTATTATGTTTTGGCAGCAATGGTCAGGCACAAATTCAATTGGATACTATGCGCCACAAGTGTTCGCGTCGGTAGGCCTTACTGGCTCTAGTACCTCGCTGTTCGCCACTGGCATCTATGGTACCGTGAAAGTTATCGCGACTGGAATTTTTCTCATCATCGGTATCGAGCGCTTCGGCCGCAAGTGGCCACTGGTTGCTGGAGCCTGGTGGATGGCCGCTTGCATGTTCATCATTGGTGCCCTTCTTGTCTCCTTCCCACCGAACCCTGATGCCGGATCTGTGAGCTCTCCCTCCATCGCTATGGTAGTTATGATATACTTGTATGTCATTGGCTACTCTGCTAGCTGGGGTCCCGTGCCATGGGTGTACGTGGCAGAGATCTTTCCTACGAGGTTGAGAGCCTATGGAGTTGCTCTCGCTTCTGCTACTCAGGTTCGTGATTTTAATTTTTTTTCATTTTTCTCCATTTTTTCTCTCTGAAGCTTGCGAAAAAATATACTAACGCAATCAACAGTGGCTGTTCAACTTTGTCGTCACGAAAGTCACACCCGCAGCCATCAACAGCATCGGCTGGCGCACCTTCATCATGTTCGGATGCTTCTGTACCGCCATGGGAGCTTTCGTCTTGATTTTCCTCAAGGACACGACCGGGCGCAGTTTGGAAGAGATGGACATTCTGTTTGGAGCTGTTACACCCGAGCAACGAAGAAAGGATGTTGAGTTGGCTGTTGCGGAGGAATATAAAGCCGATCCTCATGCTGAGCACGTTGATCGTGTCGAGGAGGAGAAGGTGTTCAAGGATAGAGATATCAAATGACTGCATTAGAGGGGTACAAACATAGAAGGAAATTGGTATAGAATGGTATAGATAGACAGTGCTAGTCACTGAGCATAGAATTTGGATATGATATTATGAATACTTGTTGTTGTTATTGCATGTGCCAGTATTCAGTGGTTGGGAAGAATCGATCATTGTCGTATATTGTCACCAACCCCCTTGACCTCTAGTTGGCGTCGTATCGCAGCCGTATTCCAAGACAGCCTATCGCTCTACCGGTGAAGGCTCACGATAACAGAGGGAAGCCGCGCGTTTCAGCCTTGGAAGCCTGAAGGTGTCTGTAACCCACCGCCTTCTTTTTCGCTCCAGCGAGAGCAGAGTTTTCATTTAGATAGACCTATGGTAGTGGTTTGCGAGATCGCAAGAATTACCTCAAAAAGAGGATGAACGCATAAACAGCACAATTGTCGTACAGATATGAAGATCGGCACTCTCGGGGGCTAGACTTGGCGTCGTCACCGCCTATGTTTATTGATGAAACTGGGGAAAGGGCAGAAACAGGAACAGGAAACAAGCGCAAAGATGCGTACAGCAATACGGCCGCGTGTTCTTTCGAGCAAGTGGCTACCATAAGAGAACAGCAATCGCCATCGACTAGAAATTTCTCACCTCGCAAGAATTGCTACAACCAAGGCTGCTGACGAGAGAATTATCCAATTCGGAGTCGGAAATCGTAAGATCCGGAGCATCGGCGTTTTATGAAGAAGGACCGTTGCGGGATTCCAAGAGCTGACACAACCTTGAGCCCTTTCTTCTGCCTCATCCCTGGATTTCTACTATCTCACATTCCTAGAAACTACTCCGTCTCTTGCACAATCTGGATGTCGCGACTCTCGCTCTAAGATCTGACTGGAAAAGGAGAAAGAATGGAGAACCTGCAGATCCATTCAAGGGTGAGTTGATGCAGCCTGGAGAGGAGGGGCCCGGACCGGACCGAAAGTGTATACAAGTTGCAAGGCTGACGAGCACCAAAACAACAGAGCTACATTGTGCGATGGGTCCACGTCAATGAAGGCCACTCGATTGGATGGAGTGTCCAACCGCACAAGAAGAGCATCAACTTTGGCATCTTCAAACATCCTGGAACAAAAAATGGCCTCGCTCCTGGAATGCCCACCTCGTCGTCTGCCACCCTCGAACCCCCGCCGAGCGCCCACAGTAATGATGAACCCGTAAACGATGGGAGAAAGAGGAGGAGTTCGGTTGCCAAACACGAGGCCAGCACTGTCATGGAGAAGTTGCACAACATTGGCTTGCGCTGTGTTGAGTGGGTCGGCAACTGCGAGGCTGATAAGGTCAGAGTCGGCACCTACGATGTGGCTCCTGGACAGGGAGGCATGTATGGTCTTGTATTCGACAACACCTTCAGCAAGACCGTTTCCAAAACTGCGACGCTGGTTCTCATGACACATCCTACAAACGCCCCACCGAAGTCGAGAGCTCAGCTCAAGGCTCAACCGAGTACGCCGAACCTCAAAGCCAGCCCGCGCATCTCTGCTACACCAGGCGCGTCCGTCGAGTCGTTGGGAAAAGAGTTGGAAAAGACACAATCTGCTAAGGGCACAAGGGCTTCGTTCCACCCATCGCTCATGCCGCATGACATCCACAGTGGCACTCTGGGGAAGCGGCGCAGAAAGAAGGGACAGGGCTATGCTCGTCGTTTCTTTTCTCTCGACTTCACCTCCGGTACACTGTCCTACTACCGCAACAGCCATGCTTCGGCTCTGCGTGGTGCAGTACCGCTGTCTCTGGTCGCCGTGGGCGCTGACTCCAAAACTCGCGAGTTCTCTGTCGATTCTGGTGCTGAGGTCTGGCATCTTAGAGCTAGCAACCAGAAAGACTTTGAGGAGTGGAGAGAGGCTCTTGAGCGTGCTTCGGCCACTGCTGTTTCTGGTCCTTCTACTCCAGCCGTCTTTACTCAGAACAGAAGTCCTTTCCCAGTTTCTTCGGAAGCTGTCACTTCAGTCGAGTGGGAGCGTGCAGAGGAGATTGTCAGCAGAATCTCTGGTTCTCGTGATGCTCTGCGCAGACTCGCTCAAGACACTGGCGCCCAGATGTCTCCCTCCATTGCAGCTGCTTCACCCAGTGCCTCCTCTGTCGAGTCTTTCACAAATCCATTCTTTGCAGATGCTGAGAAAACTTCTACCACTGGTCACTCAGAACGACTGCCATTCTGGAAGCGTAAGCCCAGCTCTGCTAGCAAAGAAGCTCCTGGATTTAGACGCAAGACTTCAGGCCAACAACTTGAAGTGCCTAACGGCTCCTCGCCTACCACTTCTCATCCGACTTCTCCTCTCCCCAACTACTCGAACAAGCCAGCTCATACTGCTTCCATCACCATGCAAGAGACACACGAGCGATGCTTGGCTCTTCTCCGCGATCTAGACAACGTGGTGAATGACTTTTCTGCTCTGCTGCAGGAGTCGAAAGCACGTCGCATGCCAATCAACCCAAATCTGCTCGCTCCTGCTGCTTCCCGCATGTCTATTGACTCGGTGTCTTCGCAAGAATTCTTCGATGCCGAGGACGTGCCTTCGCAACTCCTGTCAATCCGTAGATCCAGCGAGGCTACTCGAGAAGACGATGATCAAGAGTTCCAGGACATTGCATCTAATGCAGGTGATTCAGATACTAGCAGCGATGCTGGAGATACCACAATACTATCCAACGACACGGCTGCTGTACCTGGTCACACCTCTCTCTTCCCTGCTAAGCCTACGCCATTAACTTCCCCGCTGCCGAAAATCACATACCGTTCCACCATATCACCACCCAAACAGCCTCCTCCGTCACTCATTGGCTTCCTTAGAAAGAATGCTGGAAAGGACCTTAGTACTGTCAGCATGCCTGTCACTGCCAATGAGCCACTCTCAGCCCTGCAGCGTCTTGCGGAGCCTTTCGAGTCTGTCGATCTACTGCACAAGGCTTCATCACTTTCCTCACCAGACAAATCACTCGACCGACTCATATACGTTGCCGCATTCGCCATCTCCAACTTCGCCAGCAACCGTGTCAAGGAAAGAGCGATCCGCAAACCATTCAACCCCATGCTTGGAGAAACATACGAACTCATCCGCTCAGATCTTGGCTTCCGCTTTGTTTCCGAGAAGGTGTGCCATCGACCTGTACGCATGGCTTTCCAGGCCGACGCTTTGGACTCGGCATGGTCATTGTCTCAATCTCAACAACCTACTCAAAAGTTCTGGGGCAAGAGTGCCGAGCTCAATACTGAAGGCAAGATGAGACTGGTGCTACACAACGTGAACGGTGAGAAATATTCCTGGACTTTGGCAACTTGTTTCCTCCGCAATGTTATCGCCGGCGAGAAATACGTTGAACCCGTCGAGAGCATGACTGTTGTCAACGAAACCAACGGATCAAAAGCTGTCGTCACCTTCAAAGCTGGAGGTATCTTCTCTGGCCGCAGTGAAGAAGTGACAACACAATTCTACAACGCTTCCTCATCTTCGCCTCTTTCAGCCACCTTGACCGGAAAATGGATTGAAAGTCTTTCCCGCACCGACACCGGGGAAAACATCTGGACCGCTGGCCCTCTAGTCCCCAACGCGCCCAAAGTCTACGGCTACACTTCGTTTGCAGCTTGTCTCAACCAGATCGACGAGGCTGACAAGAAGGCAATCTCACCCACTGATTCACGCTTACGTCCTGACCAACGCGCCTTGGAAGATGGCAAATCAGACGAAGCAGAAGCACTCAAAGCTAGACTTGAAGAACGTCAACGCGCAAGAAGAAAGGTCTTGGAAACTCATGGCGTAGAGTGGAAACCTAAGTTCTTTGACCTTGTCAAGAGCGAAGAGGGCGACGAAGAGGTTTGGAGGTTGAGCACGGGGAAGAATGGCTATTGGGAACGTAGGGACAAGGGGGATTGGAAGGATGTGGAGGCTGTGTTTGAGACGTGAGAGGGGTTTGGAATATGCAGGGCAAGCTTGTTGATTGCTAGAGCTTGCTTGCCGGAGCTTTTGGATGAAGAGTAAGGCAATCTCATATCCATCAATCATCAATAACTTCTTCCGTCTTCTTGTCATCTTGATCGTTGCGTTGATGGAAACTTCCTCGTTCTTTCTTCCTTTCTCTGCATGCTGGTTTGATGTTTTTCAAGTGCTGACACTTCGTCGTGCTGACGTTTGCTCTTTCCTTCTCCATCCTTTGCTTGCTCGTCGCGTCCCGGTTCTTTGCTCGCTTGCTCCTTTGTTATCCTTCATGTTCGATCTTGCCATCCCAACCTTCTTTGCAGCTCTCCCATTGAACACGACCAGAGCAATCACCTGGCTTCTGACCCCACTCCATGGTCCAAAGATGGCATATAAGTCTCCCTCGCGCCTGCCTTGCCCTCTGACTTCTCCATTCTACATCTTCATCTTCATCGGTATATATATCATGACTTGTGGCTCTTCATCGACAGCTCAAACCCCATCTCAACCGGGCACTGAGATCGCTATGCTAGTCGCCGGATATCTCTGAGTCCTTGATCATTCTTCATTGGTATATATATCGTGGCAACTGCTCCTGCCCCTGGTTTGCTTGCT
>Ga0058697_10001052_pt1 | contig 10454 bp, 6 predicted proteins | sample AgamicAsMae_FD_66619 | JGI IMG/M metagenome (GOLD analysis project Ga0058697, IMG submission 66619) | Agave microbial communities from Guanajuato, Mexico - As.Ma.e | ecosystem: Host-associated > Plants > Phyllosphere > Phylloplane/Leaf | place: Guanajuato, Mexico | collected 2012-06-04
TTCGTCTTCAGGTTCTCTCAGCAGCGGCAATGGTGGTGTTACCATGGTCAGTACACCGAGACGACACACCGGATCGTCCAGAGTCTCAGCAACAGGATCTCCATCAGAAAAGCCGAAGGCGAACATCCTACGAACTGTGTCAGGCAATGCTGGTTCTCCACAGAGACCGATGAAAAGTGCTTTGAGAGACTCGAGCCTTGAAGCCATCTCCAAATGGGAAAAGTCGGTCATAGGACCCAAACACTCGATCTTGAAGGGCAGTCCCAGCGCGAGAAAGGGTCATCGTAGACAAAACTGCGTTCGCTTGTCGACACTCGCACCCACTGTCCTAGGTCCGGGAGGCCGAAGTAGGTCGACCAGCCCTTCCATGGACGGAATTCAGGAAGAATCACCAGATCGCACAAATGGTCCGATGGCTGAAAAGCACTTGAACGGCGATGTGACATTAAGACCACGAATTTTAGATCCCTTGAGACTGCGTGCATCACTTACGCCCAGCTCCCCGACTTTGTCTATGGTGGCCTACCAGAACGAACCATTGCCTTGGAATAGTGAGCTAAGCTCTAGACGCGCATCGTATAGATCGCCAGGGGCAAAGTCTGCATTATCACGAGAGGCATCATTATTCAGCATACCCAGTCTTCCGGATATGAGTCATGTAGATCGAGACGAAGCAGTACAGCAAGGGTCAGAAACGCCCGCCATCGAATTCACACGTCCATCGACCGAATGGTCAGAACACGAGCGCAGTCCGCCATTTGGTCTACATGTTACACCGAGCAACTCAAAACGTTCGGTCTACAAACATGAATCTTCTCCACCATTGCCATCGTGGTCAAACGAGTACGATCCGGCTTGGCCGATGCTGACCACCAACCCTCCTGCGAGTGGACAAGAGTACAATCCAAGCAGAGACATCTCGGTCTACTCTTCTGATGAAGAAGACAGCAGCTCTCCTAACTTTCCGTTCGCAGTCAGAGAAGAACCCGCACCTTGTGCTTCGCCGCTATCTTTCTTGGTCGACTATGATGACGAGAAGGAGAATGGAGGTTCGGAATCACCGAACAACGAAAAGGAAACAGAATCACCCTACGCTCGCGCAGCTGCTTTGACCCAAGGTATCCGCTCACCATTTGAGTCCATGCCGATACTCCGCCCCCATGCCTCATTCATGGAAGATCTGGACCCGAGCTTACCCTCCCCACCTCCCTCACCAAATTCCAGCATCTGTAAAACACCACCTCTTCTTTGTCGCAGCCTCAGCAATGCCAGCACCGCTCTAGCTAGCGCAAGACCGTCCAATCTGCCTAGCAGTGCTACTCGTCAAGCACACCGCAACAGCAGCACAAGCCCCCGTCGCCGTAGTGGAAGTTCCAGCCCCCATCGTCATAGTGGTGGCATCGAAAAGACCTCTTCCCGTGGTAGCAAACGCGTGACAGGACCACGTGCTCAGCCACCCAAGGATATACGTAAAAGCATAATGGCCTTACGACGTATGAATTCTTCTCTACAGGTGTCAGAAGAAGAGCTAGGTAAAGGATCACACCGATACTTGCATCTTGGGCGAGAAGCTTCTGTGCAACTTCCTTTTGACTTTGGCTTTTCATCAGAAAATGAAGACGACGGTCCTCCCAGGGACATTCTGCTAGAACACGACGAAGATGAAGAAGAGACAGAAGGAGGAAGTAAAGAATGTCATTTGGTGACTTACTCTCCCACAAGACCCACTTTGAGTCTCCTCACCACACTCCCCGAAGCCACTCGCAACCAACTCCCAGTCTGGGAAAACGGAGAAGGATACTGGGCAGAACAAGAGTCCCGCGTTACTTCAGCCGTTACCTCCAGTCCTTCTGACACTCCAACCTCTACTCTTGACAAAATGCTAGGGTGGCAAGATTCTGCCTCCACGCCGACGCTTACACAGACACACAATTCTGGACAATCTCTTTGGGGCGCGGGGAAAGCAGAACTGCAGGTCTTGCAGGAGGGAGAGGAGACATTGCTTTGGGATAAACGCAAGAGCAAGATGATGGAAACGCCAAATAGTGTGAGGAGTTTGTATGATCAGCAGGGGTTTTGGATCAGTCCTTCGGGAGGAGGGAGGTAAGTTCATCGTGGGGATTTGAGGAGGATGTAAAGGAAGTTGTTTGGATGGTTGTTCGTAGTATTGTTGGACTTTGATGGGGCTTTGGCATTGGCATTGCGAGGTTCTAAGGTTGATGTTATGATGTAAGGACGATATTGGAATTGTTCTTTTCTTTCAGCACAAAGGGAATATAGTTTAATTGTTTAATGTTAAATCTGATAGTCTAAATTTCGCAAAGGAGTTCTTGAATAAGTGCCTAGGATCATGCCATTCTCACTTGTTCGGCCATCATCACAATTGCTGATCCGAGCGAAGGATGATAGAAGAAAATGTGTTTATTGAGTCAGGGACTCTCTATGATAATCCTATACCTTATCTATCTCATCATCACCATCAAGCATCCAATCATTCTTCGTCAAATCAATTTCCGCCATTGTATAAATAAACCTCCTCGTCTTGTCAGAAGCCAACTCTTCAACAAACGGCCACATCTCGCGAATCGTAAGTTTTCTAGCAGCCTCACAATGCTTACTCAACCCCGTCAATGGAGCATCCAAATCATAGTCGACGTGAGCAAAACACTCTTCTACGCATTCTGCACACCAGGTGCAACAGCAAGAGATTCTTGTAACGCAAGCTTCTTGTTCGAGGAAAATACCGCATTTTTCGCATTCTGCTTCTTCGGGGATGGTGTGGATTGTGAATGCTGCAGCAGGAGAGGGTCGCTGCTCGACTTTTTGCTCGTTGATGAAAGTTTTGAGGGTGTCGACTACGGAGGCTGAGGGTTGAGAGGGCTCGGGTTCTCCGGTGATGAAACCTAGGAGTTTAGTCATCAGTGGGAAAATTATAAAGTAGTGGATGATGGCGAAGATGATGAAATCCAGAACCAGCTGGGAGAAGGAGGAAGACATGATTAGTAAGTTGAGAAAGCGGCACAGCCGTCTTTGGAAAAACTGCAAGAAGAGAGAAAAGAGACAAATATGTATGATTACGCTCGCGAGGAGGTGGGAGGGTTATATGTAGGCGAGTTTGGACAACAAAGACATTCGAGAGACAATGCGATTTGTGGCGTTGTGTTAGGCATCTTTGCTTGATTGTCTGCTTGTTATGCTGGTCTGGCTTTGTTCGTGGGAAGGGACAAAGGTCACTTTCATTCTCACAGAATTTGGTTGCTTTGTGCCTTGCAACTTCCATTGTCTATGTCACTCTCTCAAGGTCTTCGAATTAACTGTGAGAGTCTATAGTCTGGTCGATGATGGGTGAGAGATGTATGTTGATATTTGAAGCCGACGAGTTGACAGTGGGTTCTGGTAATTGGATGCAATGTGAGGTTGCATAACACAGTTGCAATGCAAAGTATCGATGGAAGCGACGTCTTTCTGACAACTTCCCCATGGATGTTTTTGTCCAGGCGCATCTTTGAGAATGAGAAACAGAGAATACATGCAATAAGCTGAGATGCATGCCGAGCGGTACGAGGGCAGGGTTCATGGTAGAGAACAGGGGAGATCGGCCGTGTCACGCCCGACAAAGAGACGTCCTTTCCTCCAATCTGCAATCCTTTCATTGTTGATGACTGCATCAACGTCGAGCATATTCCTCGGCTATACGATCCAATCAGCAGACATATCCATATCACTTGTCCGGGTGGTGCAGACTTGGAGCATTAAGATTGGCGACCGGGAGAACCGGTACTTGAAAGAGCATGCTTGAGATATGCAGTCGCAGGCGCGATGGTGCAAGGTAGCACTTTCCTGCTACAGCATATCTTTTGTGGTGCATGAGCGGGGTAGTGACCGACCTGCCCAGAATCATCATATAGAGGCAGTATGAAATCCACTTGAGCGTCGTGTCCTTCGCAAAGTCCCAACCTCTTTGTAGAACATTTGAACCTCCTCCATCATGTCTTGCCCCATGCGAGCTCATGCCTCCGACGTCGACGACTCGTCTACGTATTCAGAACACCTGCCCATTCCCCAACCGCCAGAGCATCTCTTTGGTCTTCTAGGCAACCTTCCAGACCTAGATCCTTCGTTCCCGTTCAAGAACATATGGAATCTCCAGAAGCTCTACGGTCCCATCATGAAACTAAAACTCGGCGCCGAGCAAGTAGTCCTCGGAGATCAGCAGCACATCAACGAAATCTGCGACGAGAAACGCTTCCATAAAGTCCCTGGTGGTGCTCTAACGGCCATTAGAGCATTGACTGGTGATGGCCTGTTCACAGCCTACGACTCGGAGATGAGCTGGTGGGTAGCTCATCGCTTGCTCGTTCCAGCTTTTGGACCCATTGCTCTACGTCATATGTTCGATGATATGCTGGATATCTCATCTCAGATGGTGTTGAAATGGGATAGATTGGGACCGGAACACGAGATTGAGTGTGCTGATGATTTGACGCGTTTGGCCTTCGACACCATTGGACTGTGTGCTTTTTCGTATCGGTTCAACGAGTTCTATACGGATAATGCTCATCCTTTTGCTCAACAGATGGCTGATGTGTTGACTGAAAGTGGTAGACGTGTTAGCCGGCCAGGGTTCGTCAACGACTGGGTCTACCGCAGCAGTGAACAGAAGAGACAAGAGAATGTCAAGAAGATGCACGAGCTGTGCGACCAGATTGTGACGGATCGAAAGGAGAACCCTCAGCCTCAGAACAAAGACCTTCTGAACACCATGCTCAACAGTGTTGACAAGGAAACTGGCGAACGGCTGTCAGATGAGAATATTCGGTTTCGAATGGCAACTTTTTTGGTCGCTGGACACGAGACAACCAGTTCGACCCTGTCATTCACCTACTACAATCTGTTAAAAAACCCTGAAGCACTTCTCAAAGCACAGCGACAAGTCGATGAAGTGGTGGGTGATAACGTTCTTGAGTTGCAGCATCTGCCAAAGCTCACGTATCTCGACGCCTGCATCAAGGAGAGTCTTCGCCTTGACTCTCCAATCACTCGCTGGAGTGTTTGTCCTCGCCAAGACACCGTACTGCAAGGCAAGTACGAGGTCAAGAAAGACATCCAGCTCGTGAGCAATCTCAAAGCTCTCCATCATGACCCTACTGTTTGGGGCGATGATCATGACAAGTTCAAGCCAGAAAGAATGCTCAGATCCGATTTCGAGAAGTTGCCTCCCAACAGCTGGAAGCCCTTCGGGAACGGGATGAGATCTTGTATTGGAAGAGGCTTTGCCGAGCAAGAAATGCTGATCAACATTGCGCTTGTGCTTCAGCGCTTCCAGTTGCAGTTGGCTGATCCGACCTACGAGCTGGAGCTGAAGTCGACGCTGACGATCAAGCCGTGGAACTTCAGGATGAAAGCTCGTCGTCGAGCAGGCAGATCACTCATGGTCGGTATTCCTGGAGGTGTACCTGCTGAGGTTGCAAAGAAACACGAACAGCAACATGAGAAAGCACAAGCGGTAGGCGCATCGTCCGCAGAGTCCTTGTCGATTTTCTTTGGAGGTAACACGGGAACTTGCGAAGCCCTTGCCGAAGATCTGAGAACCAAGTTGGCCGACCATGGTCTAAATGCTTCCATTGCGAGTCTGGATACCATGACTGAACACGTTCCGAATCAGCCAACTGTTATAATCTGCTCTTCATACGAAGGTCTGCCACCCGATAATGCGAAGAAGTTTGTGGCCTGGCTTGAAGATACTAGCAGCAAGAAGGACTCCTTGGAGAATGTCAAGTTTGCAGTGTATGGCGTGGGGAGTTCGGTAAGTGTCGTTTGGCGCATCCGAGGATGACTGAGAGTACTGACGATGCGACAGGACTGGGCTAGCACTTTCCATCGGATTCCCAAACTTGTTCAGGGACTCATGAAGAAAGCCGGAGCCGAACAGATCATCGATATCGGGCTCTCCGACGTGAAATCCGATTTGTTCGGTCCTTGGGAGGATTGGGTGGACCAGCTCATTCAGGCGCTGGTGAAGTCGACCGGTGCTCGATCTGTTGCTAAGCCCGTCACCGAGGTCATCGTTAGCGAATCGAAGCTTTCCTCGATACTCGGCGGCAAGGAGATGGATGTTGGAACTGTTGTTGCAAATCACGAGCTCGCCGATACCGAGATGGGGCCTGCAAAGCGCCAGATCGACATCCGTTTGCCAGATGGCATGAGTTACACCGCAGGTGACTACCTCGTGGTGCAGCCACGCAATCCAGATGAGACAGTCCATCGAGTGTTAGCGTACTTTGGTCTTCGGGAGAACGATTTGTTGGGAGTCAAAGGATCATTCAAAGCATTCTTACCTACTGAGCCGACTCCAGTCGAAGATTTCCTCTCGAGCACGGTCGAACTCAGTCAGCCGGTCACGAAGCGTCAGCTCGAGAGTATCCTGTCAAAAGCGACCCCTGAACAGCAAGAAGAGTTTAAAGGCTTCTCGGAAGAAACCTCCTACCAACACTTCCTCGAAAAGCGCTATAGCATCCTCGACATCCTCGAGGAGACTGCAATAGCGCTGCCGTTTAGTGCATACGTCGACATGCTTCCAGCTCTGACGCCTCGCCAATACTCTATCGCTTCATCATCTCTAGAGCCAAGTAACAATCCTCAGCACAAATCGCACGCAGACATCGTGTCTCTGTGCTTCGATGTTCATACTTCGCCGGCGCTTTCGGGCCATGGCTCTTTCTTCGGCGTCACATCCACCTACCTCGCTTCTCGCCGCATAGGTGACCGGGTTTCATGCTTTGTGCGTCCCACGAACGTTGGGTTCCGACTTCCGGGCAGTGTTGAGACGCCCGTCATCATGTTCGCAGCTGGCACGGGTATTGCGCCCATGCGAGCTTTCCTGCAGGAAAGAGCGGCCATAGCCAAAGCTGGAGCCAGAAAACTCGGCCCTGCGATATTGTTCTTTGGTTGCCGTCATCCTGAAAAAGACTTCATCTACCGTGACCAACTGCTCGAGTGGGAGAAACAAGGTGTCGTCAAAGTTGTACCAGCATTCAGCAAGGGTGATACTGGCCCACGTTATATACAGGACGCCATTTGGGATCATCGTGAAGAGGTAGCCAAGATGTTCATTGATGGCGGAAAGATATACCTGTGTGGAAGTGCTGCGAGACTAGGTAAGAGTGCTGCTGAAGTATGCAAGAAAGTGTGGTGTGAGAAGAATGGAAAGTCAATGGAGGAGGCAGAGCAGTGGCTCCAGAGTGTCAAGACTGATCGATACATCAGTGATGTGTATTGAGTCGGGTTTTGTTCATCTGGTGATAGCGAGTTCCTCCTGATGGGTTGTTCATATCATGGTTGAATACATTGTATAGCCACGAACGAACTATGGTATTGTCATCCCGGAGATTCATAATGGTTGTGATGGCCCACTTTGTGTTCGATACCATCAATTCATTGTCCCGTTGTCGTGAAAGAATCAGGTGAGTTGCAGCCCTCTTTCGGAGTCGTTAGGCGAAGGCGTGATCGCAGAAATCTGGGGTCGAGAAAAAAAGCTTGGACGCCACCCTTCCCGCGACGGCACCCTGTCCGCACTGGGGATGGTCAGCACGCGACTTCGGCGAGTTCTAATCCTCCTTTCTTTCCCATACATCTTGCATTTGTTTGCTTCATTCTTTTATTTTTAATTTGTCTATACCAAGGAGTTTCAGGAACGATGCATAGGGTAGCATTCTCGGCAGGTCGTTCGGCCAACACTGCCAGCAAGATTTCGAGCTCAAGGACTTTTGCATCAGTCAGCTCTGCTACTAAAAATCACAAAGTTGTTGTTGTTGGTGGTGGATCCGCTGGTCTGGCCATCAGTCACCAGTTGCTCCGTACTGGGAGATTCACACAAGACGACATTGCTGTTGTGGATCCTTCGGCCTACCATGATTACCAGCCTGGATGGACACTAGTCGGTGGTGGTCTCAAGACCAAGGAAGAATTGAGAAAGCCTATGGACAGTCTCGTGGACTCAAAGTTGAAGCAGTACAGACAGGGAGTCAGCACCTTCGCTCCTGAGGAGAACCTGGTCACTCTTGGCAATGGCGACAAAGTGGGATACGAGCACCTGGTTGTGGCACCTGGTATCGGCATCAAGTACGACAACATCAAGGGTCTGCCTGAAGCACTTGCAGATCAGTCAGCACCTGTTTCGACTATCTACGGTTATGAGACCTGTGACAAGGTCTTCCGCAACATCAAGGAGTTCCGTGGTGGTGAAGCCTTGTTCACTCTCCCTACTGGTGTCGTAAAGTGTGCTGGTGCACCCCAAAAAGCAATGTGGCTCGCACTGGATCACTGGAAGAAGGCTGGTCTTTACAACCCCGACAACGTCGCCAACTCACCCATCAAGATCAGCTTTGCAACCGCTCTTCCTGTCATGTTTGGTGTGCCCAAGTACAGCGCAACTCTGGAGGAGCTGCGCAAGCAGCGCGGTGTTGAGGCCATGTTCCAACACGATTTGATCGAGATTAACGGCGACAAGGCCATTTTTGCACGCCTAGACGGCGGCGAGCAGGTGTCCAAGCGCTTCGACTTGCTCCACGTTGTCCCCAAGATGGGACCTCACACTTTCATCAAGGACAGTCCTCTGGCAAACGCAGCAGGTTTCGTCGATGTCGAAGATGCCACTCTTCGTCACAAGAAGTTCGCCAATGTGTGGTCAGCTGGCGATGCCTCTTCATTGCCTACAGCCAAGACTGCCGCTGCCGTCACTTCTCAGGCCCCTGTATTGGTACAGAACATGCTCCAAGCCATCGAGGGCAAGGAGCTTAATGCTGCCTACGATGGATACACATCCTGCCCCCTCTTGACTGAGTACGGCAAGGTGTTGCTTGCTGAGTTCAAGTACGGCGGTCAGCCCAAGGAGACGTTTGCCAAGTTCGGTGTTGACCAAGCCGTTCCGCGTCGCGCCTTCTACCATCTCAAGAAGGACTTCTTCCCTTGGGTATACTACAACAACATGGTCAAGGGTACATGGGGTGGACCCAAGGGCTGGGTCTGGTAAGGATAACCATTTTCGATTCTTGTTTCATTTGCATTGCTAGGGATTGGATGGGGTCGAACAGGTTGGATGGCGAACTGTACATAGACAGGTGATAGACAAAAGTTATCGGATACAGGGGCGCCACATGCAAGCGACTGAGATACCACGAATCTGAGATCAGGTTTCGATCACAATTTTCTCGGGTCCGAGTTGTGCAAGAGGGTCCTTTGTTCATCGACGGCTTGACACTTCCATGACAGCTTTGACAAGCGTGAGTCCGTGCGCAACACGTCAGTGACAGGATCGCGTCTACCGTCGCGTGCACGCCACCAAAACCACTTTACGAAAGCACTTGTTGATGCAGCTGAGTGCGGAGAAGGGAATGGCGAGCCAGGAACAAAACAGCCTCGAGAGTGAGGACGGTATATCCTTACTGCATGAGAAAATACTGCAGGTGAGTAGTCGAGGCAACTACGACCGGTTGGCGGGATCGGCAGCTGGAATATGCAGCGCGGCGACTAACAGCGACGTGCAGCAAAACACTCTCTACTCTCTGACCCAGCCATTGCAACAGCAGAACCATGCTCCCAATCCGCATCAGCAGACACGCCCGCGCCACACGTCAAACACAAAGATTCAGCGAATGAAGCCTTCGTCTACTGCTCCTGTCGCCTCAGCCCCAACGGACATGGACGAGAGAGACGCAGACCAAGAACATCATGTACCCTCGCTAGTCAAGCATACCACATTCCATGGCTTCCCTCTCCCTATCGATCTCGATGGCGACACACAGCCAATGCCCTCGCAATTCTACAAAAACTTCACCAGTGGTCTTGGTTCCGAAGGAGACACGCAGCTCGACGACGAAACCGCTCCAGACAATCAACAGGAGACGCCGCAGATTGACTTGATGCAACATTGGCCGCAGCCCACTTATCAAGAGCTATCCAGTGACGAAGAGGAGGACAAAGATGAAGGTCAATATTTCTTGAGCTCCGTCGCGAGACCTACTTTCCCAAAGACCCCTGCCACAGCTGGCCGCAAGCGCACTTATCGTGGAGATATTGTACCTTCTACTACAAGCACAAAAACTCCAGGCTCAGGTGCCATGTCCGCCTTCGCTTTTGGCAATGCTCCCCTCCTGAATGGTACCCAGCTGTTCCAAGCAACACAATCGCCATCGAGTCCCATTCCCAACGTCCCGAGAAGCGATCCAGTGTTGAGTCGACCAAGCCCGAATATCAGACAGAGTTCGCCTGGACAGCATCTAGCTTTCTCTTCGCCGCTGAAGGGCTTGGTCCAGAGTCCTAGTCGGTCCGTCAACCTGGCAGGCAGATTGAGTCGCCCAAGTACAAGAGATGGTCTTTTCCAAAACAATGCTGCTATCGCGAATGGTCTGGAGGACCGAGGCGAAAACGAGTGGGAATATCATGACCGCGAAGGA
>Ga0058697_10001053_pt1 | contig 10448 bp, 7 predicted proteins | sample AgamicAsMae_FD_66619 | JGI IMG/M metagenome (GOLD analysis project Ga0058697, IMG submission 66619) | Agave microbial communities from Guanajuato, Mexico - As.Ma.e | ecosystem: Host-associated > Plants > Phyllosphere > Phylloplane/Leaf | place: Guanajuato, Mexico | collected 2012-06-04
CTGCATCATCTCGCATTATGTATTATTTGTATTGATATCTAACGGCATAAAGATTGCTTGTTTCTACTCCTTCTTTCTCCTTTTTTACATGCTGAATTTACTCAACTTGCGAATGCGTGCACCGTATATGAAGAAGAGGATTGGGACTGGGAACAGGGCCACAGTCAGGAAACCGAGAAGGGACATGGCCTGTGCAAACTCGTTAGCTCTGGCCGCGTGAAGAGAAGTGTGTAACTGGTATCTTACCCAAGGGACGCCCAATCTTTGGAACATGTAGTTTGCGAACATGGGGAAGCCTGCTCCCAACCATGATCGGAAGAATGTGTTTGCAGCGATGGCACTATTCGCGTTTGCTTTGTAGACCTACATCAGAGTCAGTATTCTGTATCCAGAGATCAAGTTCTGGAATCACGAAACTCACATCGATGATGTAGTTCAACCCCTGCAAGAAGACAAGCAACACTCCAGCACCAATGAAAGCTCCCGAGATGACTTGCGGCACCCAGATGATGTTTGGGTTGCTGGTCCACGCGAACCAGAACATGCCAATGGGCAACAGAGCACCACCAACAATCATGGGGATCATTCTCTCCTCAGGCACGACATCGCCAGTCTCTTCGATCTTCCTGGCGAATCTGGTCTTGGTGAAGTAAGCGATGAAACAGGATCCGAAAGCGACTCCGACGATGATTGCGGCGAAGGGCAGAGCACCGACGCCGGCGTTCCAGCCACGATGTTCTTGGAAGGCGATGGGATAGGCTTCGAAGCAAAGGTAGAGGAATCCGTAGATGAAGCCCATGTACAGAGTGACCTTGAGGCAGAAGGTTAGCATGAGATCTCGACATAAGGATGGATTTGACCCACAAGAAGAAGAATTGGCTCCATAGCAAGCATCTGGAAAGGCTTCAACAGGTAGCGATGTGCGATATCTTTGAGGTTGACCTCATTTTCATCAGCCTTTGCATGGATGGCCCAGTTCTTTGTGGCAAAGCGGATCTTCTTTGCTCTGCGCGAGAGTAAGATAGGGGCAAGAGTCTGAGTATGTCAGTATGATGCCTCATAAATGCTCACAGGAACACATACCTCAGGGATAACGATGAAACCAATGATTCCGAAGAACATGGCCATGATCAGTGTGATCCAAGCAGTCCATCGCCAACCACTATCATGAAGTTAGTCTCAATACTGGAACCTTGATGTTCAATGCTTCTTACAGGTAACTCATGGTGATGAATCCTCCTACGATAGGTCCAGCGACGGGACCGATGAAGGTTGCGGATGCGAAAACAGCAACTGCGATACCTCGATCAACTGGTCCGAAGATACTGGAGATTTTAGTCAGCAAAGTTTTTGAAACAAAGCATTGTACTTCTTACTCTGCGAGCAGTCCTCCAATGATTCCCAGAGGAGCCGATGCTGCGAAACCTCCGAAAAATCTGCAGATGAAGATTGTGTAGACATTTTGAGCGACCTAAATCGTTGGAACAATCAGTATGGATCCTATACAGAAGCAGTCCGAGTCTGACTGACCGCAACAGGGATCTGGAAGATGGCGAATGTGAAGAAGCCGATGAACAGGGGGATCTTGCGGCCATAAAGCTCCGAGAAAGGACTCCAGACAATTGGTCCTAGTTACTGTCAGGAACATGTATCCGGAAGTTTGTCTTCCCAACCTACCAAATGCAAAACCAAGGACGAACAAAGAGGTTCCCAGAATCATCACCTCACTGCTAACACCGAAGAGCTGCGATGTGACGGTGGTTGCAGTACTGAAGACTGACGAAGCAAAGGTCACGGAGAATGTCATCAGACCGGCAACGACGGTGATCATCCACTTCTTCCATTCAGGAAAGTTCATGGGGTTGCCTGGGTCATCAGAACCGTCCCAGTCAACCAGATTGGGATCCTTTTCCTCTTCTTCTCCATCATCCTTCTCGTCATCGTCGTTTTTCTCATTCAGGCTGCTGCGGTTGGTACGTTCTCTCTGCATCTCGACATCGGCTTCCGAGCTGAAGTTTTCTTCGTTAAACCCTGCTGTAAGACCTGCTGGAAGGCCAGTCTTGGCCTTGGGCTTCAGGTTCTTGTCGTCGTCTTCTGTTCCACTAGGACCTGAGATGCTCGATCTGGTTGAGTGTGCAGTGGTTGTTCCAGAAATGCTAGCAACCCTGCTTTGATACGACGTCTGCTGATCTGTGTATTGAGGAATATGGTGGCTTGCACTCAAAAGTCCATCCGGAGCATAAGTCTGGCGACCACTGGCCGTCCTGATAATGCCGTCTCCATAGTGTTCAGCCATGACAATGTCGACAAGATATTATCCAGGTATAAGGCCAGCGAGCAGGTATAATGAAAAGCAATAGATCACCTACATCTGAGACGGGCGCTCTACCCTTTTTCATCAAAGGTCACCTACACATTCGGAATGCTCGGAAGCATACCCTCTACACCAATTCATCATGAATCGTAGTGATGGAAGTTTGGAATGACGCCATGTGCCCAAACGCTATCGACAATGGTTTAAGAAGAGCAAATAGGGAAACGCCGTTGGACTAGCTTTCCCTCGGAGCATTTTTTTTGGTCTGTTGGCTGCAGCGCGCTCGCCGCCAGGGCTTCAGGGACCTGATGACAAGCAAAAGGGCTTGATATGACATGCGCCCTCGATTCTTCCTGTCTTTGAGACGCTCGTGTAACATCATCACGCTCGCCTTCACAACGACTTCACCCAGCCTAACGTTATTGTTCAAGCAGTTGAAAACATCAGTAGTAGAAATCCAGAATGACGACATTGTCGTCGCTCGTCGCTTTGTCAGACCCGCCAGACTCGTGGTTTAATGTGGGTGGTTGGTTTCCAATTCCAAAAATTCGTGCCGCAGAGCCTCAAAATCTCGTCACAGTATGACTTTCACGAACTGGGAACGCCCAAACTTTCCTACTGAATCCTTCGGCGGACGAGATACGGAGCCCTCGACGGACGAAATACGGAAGCGTGTGATGTGCTATCTGCCGTATCGGACCAGGCGGCTAGATCACGTTTGACGTTGCACAATGTACAGCAGATTCGCGTTAAGTTGACCAGATCGTGTCGAAGTATATCCAAGATAAGCCATCTTGGGCAATGCTTGAGTGTGAATACATGGTACAGATATAAAATTACATGAGTCGTTGGCAGTGGATAGCAGCCTCTACTGAGAGCTCAAGCTTGAGCAGTGACAGGCGTGGGCTCTGTGAACGGCTGCTTCATGGCCTGAGACTCTCTGTCAACGATAGTGGCTTCTCTGGCAGGATCAGAGAAGGTGATGTCTCCGCTAGCGATCTCGGAATCGTGGATTCTGTCAAGATCTCTGAGATTCTTCTTCATGTAGCTGACGACACCGGCGACGGCAGCAACATCGGCGTTGTCGTCACCGCGGAAGACGTTTCTCCAGACGGCAGTAGCAAGGACGGCATCTCCCTTGACCAAGCCCTCGTCGTAGGCAGCGAGCACACCACGCCATTGCACAAAGAGGTCTTTGAGGTACTTGTTGCGCACACTGCGAGCGGCAATGTTGTGCAGGGTGACCATGCGATCTTCGGCGGCATACGAGTAATGATCGAGCAAGTTCTGATGCCAATGGTGGGCGTGCTGTTGAGGGAACATCCTTAGACGTACCGTGAGGAGGTACATGTGTACGTAGGTGATTTGAGCCCATGTGTTGAAAGTAGGAGTCAGACCCGCCTCTGTCATTTGGAGTCAGCCAGCTGTGTATCGCAAACAGGAGTGCAAAAGTGTATTACCCTCATACCACCAGCCTGAGCCAACGCCCAAGTCTTCGCCCTGGGCCGACCTCAGCGGCTCTTCGCCTTCTGCAACGGTAGGCATTGTGTAATCTCCAGCGCGTGCGCATGCGCGGAACAGGTCCTCGGTAGCACCGTAGGCAACGTATGGCTCTGTGGCAGCCGCCATCTGCTTTTGTGCTCGCATGCGCTGGGCGAACTTCTGCATGGTCGACGCATCCGGACCATCTTGACTCTTTCCTGCTTCGAAGCGGCTGGCAGTAGTGGCGAAAGTGCGTCCTAGGAACTGGCCACGAGACGAGAGAGGAGTATGCACAATGCGGCCCTGAGAAAAGCGTGGTCAGAGGCTGCTTGGTTCTGTGCTTGGGCTGTCGCGGCTAGCTTACATTGATCTGTCGTTGAGAAGACTGTCTCAAGGCGCGGATGCAGCTACCGCAGACGTTGTTAGAAGTCATTGTGTGATGTTAAGGTAGTATTGTGTATGCTACTTGGCTAGTCAAGGGCAAAATTGAGTAACGGGGACAAATGCAGCTATGACATAACCATATTTTTGAGCACCACCAATCTATTCTGACTCGCAGATCAAATAATCCTTGATCCACCTTGATGGTATCATACAAGGCCCTTTGCACCATGTGTGTATCGAGCATTCAGTAGCTCCAAATGCATGTGTTTGTGTTTCACAGCCATCATCGACATCACTTTGAGGGAGGGTACCTAAGCAGCAGTCCGCAATGCACGAAACATCTCATACGAGCAAAAAACCAAATATGCAAAATGAATGAAGCTCGTCACTAGATATGTTCAAAATCCCAGTCGCCTACGCTTTTTCCGCCCAAAACACTTTGACGCCCTCCTAAACTTTCATACAGCGAAGGTTATTTATCTATCTCATCAAGCAGCCAGCGCTTGACAAGAGCCGGTCGTAAGAAACCAATCATCGAATCATCTCTGCATCCCGTTAGCATGTGTTCGATCGAAAGAACAACCCTGACTTACACGTCCTCTGCGCTGCCCACCGCCACCAACCTGGCCTTGCTGCTGAGGATAATAGCCCACAGGATACTGGTATCCACCCATGCCCACATTGGGGTTAAATCCGGGTGGACCGTATCCGTTCTGCATCGCATGTGCACCAGGAGCGGCAATCGGCGAGGCGTTGAGGCTTCCTCTTCCATAAGGGTCCATCATCTGAGGGCCTCCAGGTCCGAAACCATTCATCGGAGGGTAAAATCCACCAGGTCTCTGAGCTGCCGCATGCTGTTGGGCGAGCATGGCCTGTTGATACTGCATCTGCTGAGGCGTGACTGGTGAAATGTTTGACATCGCAGGACTATGCGTGTAGGCCGGAGTCATGAGGCCTGAATTTCCATAGGGGTCGAAAGCGTTGGAGTCAATGCTGGCGGTTCTTTGGAGCGTAGGTCCCATCATGTGCTCGAGAGGCTGTTGAGGCGCCATATTTCCGTACTGCTGACGTCCATAGACACTCTGGTTGTCAAGATGAGCCATATGACCGTTTGCACCAGGACCTCTCGATGAGGAACGGGTTTGGCTAGCATCACGGCTAGCGGAGGCTCCTCCGTGACGGGTTGAAAGACCAACCTCGTCCATCAATCGCTTGTAGCCTTGTTGGGGTTGTGCTTTGAGGCGCAGCAGCACATTACGAACATTTTCCAAAACCTCTGGGCGCATCTTTTCGTCCAAGAAGGGAGTAGTCAGTACCTTGAAGATGAAAGTCGCTCCGCAAGCCGAATCACTGAGCACGTCTTGCAGAACGGCATCATTAGGGGAGAAGAACAGAGCGCGCAGAACCGCTTCGCGAGCGTCTGCTTCACTTCTTTGGTTTATGATCTTGAGCACCGTCAGGTACGCGACCTTGTGTGTGCACAAATGGACCAAGTGAGGGATGAGTCGAGGAGCGAGTACAGATCGGCGGCGAGGGAAAGTGCAAGTATCGAGGAACCAGGTCAACAGCAAAGCACCGTTGGTGTTGGTTGCAAGCTGCACGCTGTGAAGAGCAATGGCAGATGCCAACATTCTCTGCTGGTCTCTCGAAGCAAAGTGGCTTTCAAGACAAGCCCTCATAGCACGAGCACCGAATCTGCCCTGGGCAACCTCCCACAGCCTTTGAAGCATGGCGTCGAAGATGAAGTCATTGCCAGGAGCCTGGAAACGCAAGCAGCACTGGATAACGTAGTTACCATATTGATCCAGGAACAATGCCAGTGTGTAGGGACGCAACGCATCGACAATCATGTTGACTTGAGCGGGTGTCTTGGCCACATCGATGATCTTCTGGGCAGCCCAAGTGCCGTTCTTGTGAACACCAATCTCGGCAAGGTGAGGAGCAATCTCGCGCAGCATGGCCTCCTTGACGGGTTCCGAGCAGTATTCGAATAGCTTCTGTACGACCGTGTTGCCCAGGTAGTCAGAAGCGAGTTCGGCGATCTCAGGCAGCATGTCCATAGCGATGTTTTCGATCTCAGCAGGCGAGCAGCTGTTGTTGTCGATACGCTTTCGAATCTCACGCAAGCGAGGAGCATCATGGACACGATTCGGGCTGGGTTCTGGGACAGCAGGAATCTCAGGATGATAAAGATCGTAGCTGATAGCTTGCTCGACGTTGGCGTTAATTCTAACTTGTTCCTCCTTGTTAGCACCTAGCTCTTGGATAATGCCGTAGATTTCGCTGCGCATGTCACGGAGGTTCGGGGTGAGCAGAGCGGCAGCTGCAGTCTCTGCATTGATGTTGATTGGCTTGAGACCGGCTGAATCGCCAGCGTTACCAATCTGGTTGTCACGAGCGAATGGATCAGGACTGGGAGAGTGGAAGGAACCCGGTGCACCAGGAGTGACTGTGTTGCTTGGGACCTTTGCGTAGCCGATGCGAATAGGGCCAGCTCCAGGGAATATCTCCTTGTTGTTGAGTTGAGACTTGGCCTGAACAGCGCTCTCCAAGGTTTCGAAGTTTACAAAACCGCAACTTTTATGAGTGAGAACCCTGGTGGACTCGATTGGACCAAAATTGCCGAAGATGACGTTCAATGAGGAGACAGTTGTCGAGGGCGGGATATTGCCGAGCCAGAGAGCACGTGTTGGGTTCTCAAGGAGACTGTCGTCAGCAATATCGAGCATTGGCTTTTGATCCAGGTGCATCTGTTGAACAGCATCGGCGAGTCCACTGTAGTCGAGACCTTCGTGCTCTTGGAAGTCGGACGCAGAGATGCTGTTGTCCAGGCGGGAAGGGGTGGGAATATAGTTGCGGAGAAGCCTGGAAGAAGGGGAGTCGAGTACACCTGCAGTCCTGGCACGAGGTCTGCTAGCACTGGCTAGATTTGTGAAGGCTTGAACCTCGAGGTTGTGCTGGCGAACGGCCTCCTGAACAGCCAGAGCTTGTGCGGCAGTGATGTCTGCTCCAGATGGAACACCGTACATGCTTGCATAGGCTTCATAGTCATCCTCCTCATCATCTGCGTATTTTTCCTTTGCGTTGACCGAGTAGGATCTGAAGCGGTTTGCATTCCTGTTATAAGCGTTCAATGCGGCAAGATCAGCAATAGTAGGACCTGGTATGCCCGATTGAACGCCACCGATCATGTTAGAATGATGCGGTCTGCCAGGCTGGGGTGTATCGACGAGACCAAGGTAGTCCAGGGTCTTGACATCGTTGTCATTGAAAGAGTCACGCGAGGAATGTGCAGGAGACGATGGGCCATCGGAAGAGCGAATGCTTTGCAGCGTGGACGCTCTCTCCCGACCAGAGGTCCATCCGTTGGAAAAGTATGGTGGCCCGAAGCCTCCGGGCGTGTTGTTGAGGAGAGCGGGACGCTGGGGCATGGAACCTGCTCTCAAGCGGGAGAGCAGGGACTTCTGAGAAGGGTTGATGGCGGAGGCTGTGGCTGTGCTCGAGTCTGGAGGCGTGCCAATGGTGGCCTGAAGAGGGCTGGTGGAAGGTGTCGGACGTGAGGTCTTCGGCAACAACGAAGGCTGAGAAGATTGGTGACCAAGAGTGCCGACGGGAGGAAATCGCGATGGCACAGTACCTGCTCGCACGCGGCGGCCGGTAGCAGGTGCAGCACTTAGATCAGTAGCAGATTGGTCAAAGTCTGGAAAGCTGTCACTGCTAGGCGACTCTGGTATGATTTCGCGTAGAGGTGTCGAGTGACCGCTGCCTGAGGTTGGTGGACCCCAGATCTGGGGGCTCACGCCTTCTTGAGCCTGGATCTCGCGAGCTCTGTCACATTATTCGTTAGTCATGGCGGTTGCTGGAAGGGTTGTAGACAAATCTCACCTCTTGCTAAATAGACGACTACCATATTCTTTCGAAGGAGAGCCAGCTCCAGACCTATTGACCAAGCCGATGGCACCAGCAGAGGCCAAGCTGTTGCCTAGCGGATACCTCAAGCCTGAGCCTGAAGGAGGCTCGTTGGGTGAATTGGCAGTTGTGGACGAGGCGGAGCGGGATTGGAAGTTGACTTGTGGCAGGTTGTCGAGGTTGATCTTGTGTTCGGGACGCGTGGAGTGGGCCATGACGATGTGGACAGGGCGGTATAATGCAGGGGTGGGCTGGTTTGCCAGAAACCGGAGTACGATGGAGCGTCCAGTCTAGCTGGTTGTCGTGAATGCGTAAGACTTGATGCTTTGTAGACTCGAGGGAATCGGTCCAAGTGGGAACAATGTGCGATCGAGGGCGGCGATGAGGACAGCGTGTCAAAGCTTGCGGGCAGAGAAGCTGTAGCTTCCGAGACGGATCGGAGAGATACGACAGCGGTTCTGAGGAGGAAAGGCAGGGCGGAGACAGAGTGACGCGCGCCTCGATGAGAATAGTATGAAAGCGAAGGTCTTCAGGGGAACGCGAGCCAAGAAAACGGTGACGAGCCTGGAGAAGCCACCCGGAGCGCTGGATGAGGTCGGGTGTAGAGCGTCAGCTCGACTCTATGCAGATGCAGAAACGAGATGAGGATGCAGATGCAGTTGGTCTTGATGCAGAAGATTGCACAAAGAATATGTACTGAGAAATCAACGATGAGTGCAAGAAGCAGCTTGTGGAGATGTTCGTTCCAGCTTTTGTCAAGTCCAAAGTGTGGGGTTCTGACATCGACATGTGGCTTTGTTTTGAGACAGTCTTGCACATTGTTGCGTGGCATATTCACCACACTTCTTGACCACAACCAAGCAGAGGTCTGAAGACATGCCTACAGTGGGCGAAAATCCTGTTGTTCGGTTCCGTCTCGCACTTTTGCTCCAGCACCAGTAAAGTCATTGGCAGTGAAGCTCGTTTCGAAGCTATGGCATGGCATGTTTATATAAACCACAAGAATCGCAGCTGAGCAGACTCGCGAATGACTAGGTGTTTGGTTGGCAGACAGCTTGGGAAGTCTGATGCCGTACCTTGCGTGAGCTCCTCGAAAGGCAATATGTAAATGTAGCTTTGACGTAGTGTCTTAGAGGATCGTAGTATGATATATACAGAAGCTAAGAGTGGAGGCAACTCGATTGCCTCCCAGGTTTTCATCATCAGACATTAAAGAGCTACTCAGACAGAAGTTTGCGTTGGATGTTGTTGGTGGTCAAAGCCAGACTCGTCCAGGGACACCGAGTCTAGCCATTGTACCAGCCTCGAGCACCCATGGCGCCTCCATTTCCACCAGCCCCACGGTGAGGAATCATCGGCTCTGTGATCTTGAATGCCTGTATCAAGCGCTGCCACGTGCTATAGTCTATGCTGAAGACAGCCTGATGCCGCATTTGGCTATTCTCGCGCTGTTGTGCTACTGTGTGTGGTTCTGATGGTACTGTTTTTTTTTGTTAGACTCCGTTCTCGAACAGACTCCTTGCGGCGACTTACCCAGAGTAGGCAACCCATCGTCGTCCATATCCAGACCGACATTACCTTCTTTGATCAGAAAACTGATGTAGAAGATGTTTTCTACAGTCTGGCCGAAACTGTGAGGGTTGATAGCAAAGTCGAACAGACTCGGCCCACCAGTGTGAGTAATCCGATGCCGCTTCATCTCTGCCAACACTTGATCATCGTCGAGGTCACCGGAGTCGTTAAGCGCGTCTACCGTAGCGCTAGCAGTCTTACAGTGGTCATCAAGGATCTTTTTGATATTCTGGCATAGTGTTGTCAGGGCGTTATTCTCGCTCGTTTGAAGATCACGTTCGGTCAAAGCTTCCGGGCGGACTTCCTTGACAGTAGAGTCCTTGCGCTGACGGGCACGGCGTTGAGTCTGCGCACGAAGCTTCTTCTGAACTGAAAGTGGGCCAAGCAAAAAACTCGGGGTAGGTGGGCGGAGGTTGAAGGGGAAACAGGCATGTGTTCCAAGATGGGCCCAGTCAAGAATGTCGTTGGCATCGCGGTCGTCGTCTTCATCGTCGTCGTCATCGTCATCACGGCGGCTCTGACGCTGCCTACGTCGCTGAGTTGAGGTTGCAGAGGGGTTGGCACGGTCATTCTTCATGAACGAGATACATTTGGAGACAAATTCGTCAATGTCGACACCAGTGGAGTTATCGCCGAGAGTGAGCTGAGCGGACGACTTGTAAAGCATGTCGGAAATGCCGACGAATAAACGAGAGTCGACAGTAGCATCGGATGTTTGCTTGACTCCACTGAAGACTTCATTCGCTCGGTCAATTATGGACTCGAGCTGACCGCCATCTTTTAGGTA
>Ga0058697_10001055_pt1 | contig 10446 bp, 10 predicted proteins | sample AgamicAsMae_FD_66619 | JGI IMG/M metagenome (GOLD analysis project Ga0058697, IMG submission 66619) | Agave microbial communities from Guanajuato, Mexico - As.Ma.e | ecosystem: Host-associated > Plants > Phyllosphere > Phylloplane/Leaf | place: Guanajuato, Mexico | collected 2012-06-04
ATGGGGAGCCGCTGGATCGCCACAGCGCCGAGATGCTGCTGCGCAACCTGCTCGACGAGGACGTCGCCCGCTTCTTCCTCTTCGATGGCGAGGAGTTGCGCGCCTATGAGGAGCTCCTCTTCGGCGACCAGACCTCAGCCGATGAGGTGCGTGCGTCGATTGAGCAGATCCTCGGGCTGCCGGCCCTCGCGAACGCGATCGACGACCTGGAGCACGTCGCCGAGGCCGCGGAGCGCGAGGTTACGAAGGCGGCGCGACGGGAGGCGAGAACGCAGCACATGGCGCTGCGCGCGCAGCAGTTCGAGAAGGAGCTCGATGATGCCCGCGCTGCATTGGAGGACCTCCTCGCGCTGCGCGATGAGGCCGAGACCGAGGTCGCGCGAGCGAACGAGGTGCTTCAACGCGACGATGCGGCCCGCGATCTGCTCAAGCAGGTCACTGCACTGGAGATGGAGATCGCAGGGCTGCAGCAGCAAGCCACCCGCGAGGTCGAGCGGTTCGAGCGCGCTCTGGCTGAGTCGTGGCGGGACGTGCTCGCCTCGGCGGTCGAGGATCGCCGCCAGGAGATTCGCGACGCGCTCGCCCGCCAGGAGGAGCGTCGTCGGGCGGCAGCGACCGCTGAGGCGCTGACGGCGACACTCCAGCAGGGCGTCTGCTCGCAGTGTGGCCAGCGGCTTGACGAGGACGCGCGCGTGTCGATGGCCGATCGTCTGACCCGACTCGACGCTGATGACAGCGGGGACAGCACCGCGCTCAATGAGGCCTGGATCGCGCTCAGCGCGATCCAGGGGCACGGGCGGCTCGCGGAGGCGGTCGAGGTGAGCTATGCGATTCGCAAAAGTCAGTACGAGGCGGTCACGAAGCGGCAGGAGCTGCAGGACATGCGCGAGCGCTCGGTTGGCGTGTCCGCCACGGAGCTCCGCGGCGCGGCCCGGCGGCGCGACCAGGCGCAACAGCGGATCGGCCAGCTGAGAGGCGAGATCGACGAGGCGAACAAGCGGATCGCAGATCGCCAGAGCACCCTCAAGACCATCGGCGACGAGATCGAGCGATCCTCCGTCTCGGAGGAGGTCGCTGAGCTGCGTAGGCGCCACGAGGTCGCGAGCCGCCTGCGAGACCTGTTCGAGGCGGCCAAGGACGAGTTTCGCGACGCGCTGCGCGAGCAGGTGGAGCGGGACGCGTCGAGCATCTTCGCCGATCTCACGACGACTCCCGAGTACCGGGGGCTCCGCATCAACGAGCGCTACGGGCTGGAGACGCTCGGCCCTGACGGCGAGCCGGTTCCCGGGCGTTCGGCCGGCCAGGAGCAGATCGTCGCGCTGTCGCTGATCGGCGCGCTGAACCGCAATGCGACGCGACGCGCGCCCGTCATGATGGATACGCCGCTGGCGCGGCTGGATAGCGCCCATCGTTCAAAGGTCCTTGGCTTCCTCGGCGGGCTGGCGCGTCAGGTGTTCCTGCTCGTGCATTCGGCCGAGGTGGCGGAGGGCGACCTCGCGGCGATCCGCAGCAGCATCGCCGCGGAGTACGACCTTCACGGCGAAGCCCTGTTTCGCACGCAGATCATGGAGCGCCGCAACGCATGACCGATCTCGTTGACAAGACGCAGCTCGCGCTGACGGACACCGCCCGGAAGCAGGCCGATGCGGTCGTCGAGCAGGCCGGCTTCAAGGACAGACAGGATGCCTACCGCCTGGCGGTGGCGATCGCGCTCGCCGAGCGGCTCGAGCCCGCCCCGGCCGACCTCCCGCGGACGAACTACATCGGCGTCGGCGGACTCGATCCTGGAGGGGCTCTGCACGCCGCCACGCTTCACCTCCGCGACGACCACGGTGGTCGTCCATACGCGCTGATCGAGCGGCTCGCTGAGGCAGGGATCACGCGGATCTTCGATCACGTCGATGCGGGAAAGCCGTTGCGCGACCTGCTGTCGGCCTACTTGCCGGCGGAACCAGCGCAGGACCACTCGCCGGCCGCCTAGCCTGAAGCGGGTCCACTCGCTCGCGACAGAGGAGATCCACTTCGTGCTCACCCTCAACGGCATCGACGACATCAAGGCGCGGATCGGCGAGGAGCTCGGCGTGAGCGACTGGCACGAGGTCACGCAGGACGACATCGACGCCTTCGCCGACGTGACCGGCGACCACCAGTGGATCCACGTCGACGTCGAGCGTGCGAAGGAGACCCCCTTCGGCGGCACGATCGCGCACGGCTACTACACGCTCTCGCTCGCCCCCAGATTCACGTACGAGCTGTTCTCGATCGAGGGCTTCGCCTTCGGCATCAACTACGGCCTCAACAAGGTGCGCTTCCCGGCCCCGCTCCCGGTCGGCAGCCGCGTGCGCATGCGTGCCGCGATCGCCTCCGTCGAGGACGTCCCCGGCGGCATCCAGATGGCGACCGCGCTCACCTTCGAGCGCGACGGCGGCGACAAGCCCGTCTGCGTCGCCGAGACGCTCGTCCGCCTCTACAGCGGCGGCTGAGCGGCCGATGCGCCTGCACCACGTCCACGTCGAGCGCGACTTCGCCCAGCCGGCCGAGCGGATCTTCGCCCACCTCTCCGAGCACGAGAACCTCTCGGCGATCTTCGCGCCGATGCGCGTCGAGCGCGTGCGCGACGGCGCGACCGAGCGCAACGGCGTCGGCTCCTGCCGTCGCCTGAGCCTGTTCGGGCTGCTGCCGTTCGAGGAGACCGTCACCGCCGTCGCCCCCGGCGAGCGGATCGTCTACCGCATCACCAAGGGCGGGCCGATGCGCGACCACGAGGGCACGATGATCTTCTCGCCGCGCCCCGGCGGCGGCAGCCACCTCGACTACCGCATCCGCTTCGGCTCGCGCGTCCCCGGCCTGGCCGCACTCGCCAAGCTCGCGGTCACGCGCTCGATCTCCGCCGGGCTGCGCCGCGTCGCGCGCGACGCCTGAGTCGCGGCGCTACGCCCCGCTGCCGCGGGCGATCTGGCGCAGGTCGAGCGCCTCGGCCAGCACCGACTCCTCGACGCCCTGCTCGAGCGCGACCTCGCGCAGCGTGCGCCCCGACGCGGCCGCCTCCTTGACGATCTCGCTCGCCTTGTCGTAGCCGATGTAGGGGTTGAGCGCGGTCGCGACGGCGAGCGTCGACTCGGCCGAGCGCTCGCAGCCGGCGAGGTTCGGCTCGATCCCCTCGACGCACTTCTCCGCGAACAGCCGCGCGGTGGACGCGAGCAGCCGGATCGACTCGAGCAGGTTGCGGGCGATCAGCGGGATGCGCACGTTGAGCTCGAACTGGCCCTGCATGCCGCCGACGGTGATGGCCGTGTCGTTGCCGATCACCTGCGCGCTCACCTGCAGCACGACCTCGGGGATGACCGGGTTGACCTTGCCCGGCATGATCGAGGATCCCTTCTGCAGCTCGGGCAGGAACAGCTCGCCGATCCCCGCTCGCGGCCCGGAGCCCATCAGCGCGAGGTCGCCGGCGACCTTCGTGAGCGAGACGGCGATCACCTTGAGGGCGCCCGACAGCTCGACGAGCGCGTCGCGGTTCGCCTGCGCCTCGAACGGGTCCTCCGGCGGGCTGATCGTCAGCCCACTCGCATCGGCGAGCAGGACGCGCACGCGCGCGGCGAACCCGGGGTGGGTGTTGAGGCCGGTCCCGGTCGCGGTGCCGCCGAGCGGGATCTGCGCCACCTGCGGCAAGGCGCCGCGCACGCGCCGCGCCCCCAGCCGCATCTGCGCCGCGTAGCCGGCGAACTCCTGGCCCAGCGTCACCGGCACGGCGTCCATCAGGTGCGTGCGGCCCGACTTGACGATGTCGGCGAACGCCTCGGCCTTGTCCGCGAACGCCCGCTCGAGCCGCTCGAGCGCCGGCAGCAGGTCGTTCGTCGCCTCGTCGAGCGCGGCGAGGTGGACGGCGGAGGGGAAGACGTCGTTCGACGACTGGCCCATGTTGACGTGGTCGTTCGCGTGCACGCCCTCGCCCGCGAGTGTCGCGATGACCTCGTTGGCGTTCATGTTCGAGGACGTGCCCGAGCCGGTCTGGAAGACGTCGATGGGGAACTGGCCGTCGTGCGCGCCGGCGGCGACCTCGTCGGCGGCCGCCGCGATCCGCTCGGCCAGCTCGGGGTCGAGCAGCCCCAGCTCGCCGTTGACGCGCGCCGCCGCGCCCTTCACGCGACCCAGCCAGCGCACGACCGGCGTCGGCACGCGCTCGCCCGAGACGGGGAAGTTCGCCACCGCCTTCGTCGTCTCGCCGCCCCACAGCTCTCCCTGCTCCTGCACGCCCATGCGCCCTCCGGCCTCGGTTCGCTCGATACCCGAACGCTACTGCCGCGGGGCGGCCGGCGACGCCACGCCGCGTCCGCAGAAGGCGATCAGCTCGCGCGCGGCGCCGACCGGGTCGTCGTAGGCGAGCAGGAAGCCGGCGTCGCTCAGCACCCGCAGCTGGCCGTCGGGCAGCAGGTCGAGCGTCTCGCGCGCCGCCGCGAGCGGGTGCAGCGGATCGGCGTCGGCCCACAGCAGCAGGGTGGGCATGGTGAGCCGCGGATAGGCGTCGAGCAGCTCGCGCTGCGGCTCGCTCGGCCACCGACGTGCGAACTTCGCCCACGAGCGCGCGCGACCGCGGTTTCCCGCGACGTCGGCGAAGGCGTGGCGGACGAGGTCGCGCGCCGCCGGGTTGCGCTGCGCCGAGAGCCGCTCGCCGAGCGCCGGGCGGAAGGCGAGCGCCGCCGCGCGGGCGAGGGCGCGGTCGAGCGGCGGCACCGCCGCCGCCATGCACGCCCCGCGCCACAGCGCCCGGGCCGGGCGGTGCTCGGCGCGCCGGTGCAGCCGGTTCGGCATCAGCACGAGCCGCCGGGGGGACAGCCGCCCCGCCGCGGTCGCGTGCAGCAGCAGCTCGGCGCCGAGGTCGTGACCGCCGACGAGCGGGTGGGGACCGAGCGTCTCGTCGCAGAAGCCGGCGACGACGTCGGCGAGCCAGTCGCGCGAGTACGGGTGGCGCGGACGGTCCTCGCTGTCGCCGTGCAGCGGCAGGTCGGGCACGACGACGCGGAAGCGCGCTGCCAGCGCGCCGACGATCGGCTCCCACTCGCGGTGCGAGAGCCCGAGCGAGTGGAAGAGCGCCAATCCGGGGCCCTTTCCCGTCTCCCGATAGGCGATCCTGGCGCCGTCGACGTGGTGGTAGAGCCGCAGCCTCATGACGCCCGGATGCTCGCAAGCCTCACGCTCTGCGTCACGTTCGTGCGCAGAGCCTGTGCAAAACCTTCACTGATCCATACAAGAGAGTGCGAAACCTTCATAAACGTCCCATGCCTTTGCAGATGCATGGGATGAACTCTCGGCCGTTGGGGCTCTCCACGTCCCAGGCCGCTCGTGAGCTCGGCGTGTCCCTGGGCACCGTGCGCCGCTGGTCGGACATGGGCTACCTCCAGTCCTACCGCACGCCCGGCGGCCAGCGCCGCTTCAGCGTCGAGCACATCGAGCAGTTCGTCCGCTCGCTGCAGCAGACGAGCTTCGTGGTGCGCGAGCAGCACGAGGACTCGCACCTGCAGCGCGCGACCGGCTAGGTCGCGTCGAGCGGAGCAAGCGTGGGATGGCCCGCGTCGCGGCGGCGTGCGGTCCGTCCCACACGCCCGCGATCGGCTCGCGGAGCCGGGATCAGCCGGCGGCGGCCTCGTTGATGCGCCGCTCGAGGTCGAGCTCGCGGTCGTAGTCGGCCGCGTCGGCGTGGCGGTAGGTGACGTCGCTGCCGGCCAGCAACGTGGCGAGCGCCTCGACGTAGCCGCCGTCGAGCTGCGAGCCCGAGACGCGCCGCAGCTCGTTGAGCGCCTCGAAGGAGCTCATCGGCGTGCGGTAGGTGTCGTGGGCGGTGAGCGTGTCGTAGACCTCGGCCACGGCGAGGATCTTCGCCAGCTCGGGGATCGCGTCGGCCTTCATGCGGTCGGGGTAGCCGCGCCCGTCGATCCGCTCGTGGTGGGCCCGCACGATCTCGGCGACCGGGCCGTAGAGCCCGAGGTCGCGCAGCATGTCGGCGCCCAGCTCGGGGTGCTTGCGGATCGCCACCCAGTCCTCGTCGGTGAGCGCGCGCCCGCGCTCGAAGACGCGGTCGGAGAGGGCGAAGTTGCCGATGTCGTGCAGGAGGCCGGCCGTGTGCGCCAGCTCCTGGTCGCGCTCGTCCATCCCGGCGGCCTTGGCGATGTCGCGCGCGAAGGCGGCGACGGCCGCCGCGTGACGGGCGGCGCGCGGGTCGCGCACGTCGAGCGTGCGCAGCAGGCCCGACAGCACGCCCCATGACAGCGAGGCGTACTCGCGGCTGCGCTGGCGCGCGGTGGCGACGAGGTTCGCCATGTAGCTGAACGCGATCAGCGTGAAGGCGGCGAAGGCGGTGCCGGCCACGTCGAGCTCGAGGCAGAGCCCGGTGGCGGCCAGCGCGAGCGGCACGTTGATCGCCAGCGAGACGAGCAGCTGCTGCGAGGCGCCGGCGACCGTCGCGAAGAACGGATGGCCGTCGAGCAGCGACGTGAGCCACACGACGAGCAGCAGGTTGAGCACGAGCATGACCACGGCCGCGATCGCGAGCGCGAGGTAGAACCCGGCCGAGCCGTCCTGCGCCGGGCGCAGCGCCTCGAACAGCGTGCCGGCGACGAGCATCGGCGAGCCGGCGCCGAACAGGTTGATGACCATCCGCTCGGGCGGATAGCGCTCGACCAGCCAGCCGGCGATCTCGCTCAGCGCGAGCGTGACGAACGCCCACGCCGGTCCGAAGAAGGCGATGACGAGGATCGAGGCGAGCGCGGTCGCCGAGATGGTGACGCGCTGCGCATCGGTACGGGCGTCGAACAGGTTCGCCGCGACCGCACCGAGCGCAAGCACACCAAAGAGCCAGGACAACCGGTCGGGATCGGCGGCAACCACCGCCCACGCGACACAGCCGAGCGTGCCGAAGAGGGCGATCCCCCTGGAGAGGCTGTCCTTGCGCGGCCACGCGCGTGTGACACGCATGCCCGCACGGTAACGGTCCTATCGGACCATTACGAACGTTCGGATCTGGGTTCCTACTTGGTCCGCCAGACCATGCCGACCCTCCTTCGCGTTGTGCTGCATCTGGCCAAACGCCATGTGGGGTGGCGCGGGCCCGCTGCCCTACGTGGAGAACTGTAGCCGTTCGATGGAGGTTTTGCACCGAATCGGTGCCAGAAGTTGTGCAATGTCAGGCAACCTACACCCGCGGAAGGCCGGAAACGCCGACCTTTCCTGTGATGCGCTACCTGAAGACCAGCGAGGCAGCCGCCTTGCTGAACGTCAGTCCGAACACCCTGCGCGCGTGGGAGCGCCGTTTTGGCTTCCCGCGGCCGCAGCGTTCGCCGGGTCGCCATCGCCTCTACACGCACGGGGAGATCGCCGCCCTGCGCGACGCCCTCCTCGACGGCCTCTCGATCTCCTCTGCCGTCTCACGCGCGCGGGAAGGGCTCGGCGCCGACACCAACGCGCTCGTCGGCGCGCTCAACGCCTTCGACGGCGCTCGCGCCGACGCGGCGCTCGAGGGCGCCCTCGCGCTGCGCTCGCTCGACCGCACCGTGCAGGAGGTCCTGCTCAACTCGCTCGACGAGGTCGTCCGCCGCCACGGCACCGAGTCGGTCCAGTGGGCCTACGCCGCCCGCTGGGGCAACAGCTGGCTGCGCCGCGCGCAGCGGCTCGTCACCGCCGGCGCCGACTCCGGCACGACGATCGTGCTCGGCGACGCCACGCGCGACGAGCTCGATCCCGACGCCGCCTACGTGCGCGCGCTCGAGCTGCTGTCGATGCGCGCCGGCGTGCAGGTCCTCGGCCTCTCCGTCCGCGGCGTGGCCAACATGTCAGAAGCCCTTTCGACGCATCGCCCAGACGCCGTCGTGATCGCTGGTGGAGCGCTCTCCGACGATGCAGTTGCGCGCTGGGCCTATGCGGTGCGTCTGGCGACCGGCCCGCTGCCCGTGGCCGTCTATCGCCGCGGTCCGCAACGCGCCCGCGTGCGGACCACAGGAGCTACAATGCTCCCTGGGACGCCAGGAGAGGCGGCCCGTCATCTGATGGACCTCGTGACCCACGCGGTCACGAGCTTGCCGGCAAGGACGTCGCCCGCACGGCTGGTCGCCGACGGGGCCTAGCAGACCAGGGATGGACAGCATGGAGGCGCAGAACCGATGATCCAGGACAGCTCAGCCCGCGTGCTGCGGCTCGTCCCGTCGACCGCCGAGGAGGCCTGCCCCTCCCAGTGGTTCTGCGGCCACTGCGGCGCGCCGCCGCCGAACAACGAGACGCCGGCCCCGCCGGCGCGGATCTGCGGCGACTGCGGCCTCGGTCTGCTGCTCGAGGCGCGCGCGGACGTCGCGCCGAAGGCCGACGAGCCCTTCGTCATCGTCGACAAGTCGCTCGCCATCTGCGCGATGTCGGCCGCCAGCGAGAGCCTGCTCGCGGTGGCCGAGACCGACGTCATGAACCGCCCGATCACCGAGCTGCTGACGCCGGCCGACGCCGAAGCGAGCGGCCCGGAGAGCCTCGCGGGCGCGATCATGTGGGCCGCCGGCGGCGAGGACGAGGTGCGCCGCCTGATGGTGCGCCCCGCGAACGTCTTCGGCGTGCGCATGCCGCTGCGCGTCGGCGCCTGCGGGCCGCCGCGCGCCGCGCTCCTCGTGCTCGAGGACTGATCTCCTCCCAGTGCACGCGGTCTTGCCGCGTGCACCATCTCTTGCGCTGCTTGCGCGGGCGACCGCCAACCGCGATAACGCTCCCATGAGCGGCATCAGGACGAACGCGGCGGCGGTCATGCTCGGGGTCAGCCCCAACACGCTGCGCAGCTGGGAGCGGCGCTTCGGCTACCCCTCCCCGGGGCGCACGGCGGGCGGGCACCGCCAGTACGAGCTCACCGAGATCGAGGCGCTCAAGCAGGCCTTCGAGGAGACGCACAACGTCTCCTCCGCCATCTCGCTCGCGCGCCAGCGCGGCGAGGGGCCGCCCTCGTCCGGCCGCCTCGGCGCCGCCTTCGCGCGCTTCGAGGAGGAGAAGGCCAACCAGCTGCTGGAGGAGAGCCTCGCGCTGCGCTCGCTCGAGCGGACCGTGCAGGACGTCCTGCTGGCGGCGGTCGCCGAGCGCGCCGCCGACGAGAGCGGTGCGGCCGAGTACGAGTTCGCCTGGCGCTATGCCGCCGGCTGGATCTCCGCCCAGCGCCGCGTCACGCCGCCGGCCACGCGCCGCGAGGGCGTGCTGATCTTCGACGCCGGCGGCCCCTGCGACCTGCCCGCCCTGCAGGTGCAGGCGCTCGAGCTGCTGCTGCGCCGCGCCGGCCTGCGCACGCTCCTGCTGACGACGGGCATCGAGCCCGCGCGCCTCGGCCGCGCCCTGCGCGCGCTGCGCCCCGACGCCGTCGTGCTCGGCGGCGGCCCGGCCTCGCTCGACGCGATCGGCCGCCTCGTCTACGCCGTGCGCAGCGCGCACGAGGGGATCGAGGTCTTCGACTTCGGCGGCGCGCTGCCGGACACGGGGGCGAGCACCGTGCGCCGACTCGGCGCCGAGCCGCTGGCCGCCCGCGACGCGCTGGTCGAGCGCGTGACGGCCGTGCCGTCCGCGACGCCCGCCCCGGCGCAGCCGCTGCCCGGCGAGATCGTCGTGCGCCGCCGCACCGCGGTCCCGCTCTGAGCCGCACGACCTAGAATCGGGCGCTCATGGCAGCGCCGCACCCTCCCGTCGATCCGCAGCAGTCGTTCCCCGCCCTCGAGGAGGCGGCGCTCGCGCGCTGGCGCGAGCTCGACGTCTTCCACGAGACGGTCCGCCGTCGCGCCGGCGCGCCGCCGTGGATCTTCTACGAGGGCCCGCCGACGGCCAACGGGCGGCCCGGCACGCACCACGTCCTCGCGCGCATCTTCAAGGACATCTTCCCGCGCTACAAGACGATGCGCGGGTTCCAGGTCGAGCGCAAGGGCGGCTGGGACTGCCACGGGCTGCCGGTCGAGCTGGCGGTCGAGGAGGAGCTCGGCTTCACGTCCAAGGAGGACATCGAGCGCTACGGCATCGCGGAGTTCAACGCGAAGTGCCGGGAGTCGGTCTTCGCCTATGTCGAGGAGTGGGCGCGGCTGACCGAGCGGATCGCGTACTGGGTCGACCTCGACGAGGCCTACCGCACGCTCGACGACGACTACATCGAGTCCGTCTGGTGGGCGCTGAAGACGATCTGGGAGAAGGGCTTGCTCTACGAGGGGTACAAGGTCGTGCCCTACTGCCCGCGCTGCGGCACCGCCCTCTCCTCGCACGAGCTCGGCCAGCCGGGCGCGTACAGAGACGTCGTGGACCCCTCGATCTACGTCCGCTTCCCGGTGCTGCGCCCGGCCGGGCCGCTGGAGACGGGCGACGAGCTGCTGATCTGGACGACGACGCCGTGGACGCTCGTCTCCAACGCCGCGGTCGCGGTCGACCCCGAGCTGACGTACGTGCGCGTGCGCG
>Ga0058697_10001057_pt1 | contig 10434 bp, 7 predicted proteins | sample AgamicAsMae_FD_66619 | JGI IMG/M metagenome (GOLD analysis project Ga0058697, IMG submission 66619) | Agave microbial communities from Guanajuato, Mexico - As.Ma.e | ecosystem: Host-associated > Plants > Phyllosphere > Phylloplane/Leaf | place: Guanajuato, Mexico | collected 2012-06-04
GCACTAGCCCGGGAGCCATCCGAGACTTGCGCAGCTTTCCGCTGCTGATGACTTCTCTGCACCCGTCTCGCTGGGAACTCGACTGCGTGTGTCCTTAAAGTGCCTCTGCCCCGCCCCGCCGCCCACGTCCCCCCGAGCCTTGTCGACGTTAGTACTGCTGCTGCTACTGCCACTGCTTGCTGTCGCTGGGTTCTGAGCTGCTGCTAACTAAATCTTCGCCTGATCACGCCCCGGGTCGCGTTCTCGTCCTCTTGGCCCTTCTTTTCAAATTGCACTTGCTTATAGCCGCCGCGCGCCGTCCTCGCCCTCACTGGAGATCATGTGCTGTGGCTTTTTCTGAGAATGTCTAGAATAGCAGTCGCGTCTCTCGTTGCCCCTCAAGAAGTGCTGTGCGTATCCATTCCCACTCCCCGTCTAGCCTCAACGCGCTCCCGCCAGCCCACCCACCTCGTCGTTCTTACACCCAACGGTCTCGCAGTTTCTTACCCTTTTCTTTTCACAGGTCCGTTTCCGTGAGAGCACCAATGCAGCAAGAATGGTATGAAGAGAATGGACGCTGGTACCACGCATGGCAGAAGGGTCTATACATGTATCCGCATGACGAGGTGAGCCGCTTTTTCTCAAGCTTCTGCCAATTCACGCAGTGGCTAGTATTTTGCATACGCTGACGTCCAATTCAAGGAGGAACGCCATCGGATGGACGTATACCACAACCTCTTCTATGACAAAGCTGGACTGAGTCTACACTCGGCCAGGCTGATCCCCGAGGTCACTCGCCGCCCTCGAATCATGGACCTTGGCTGCGGAACTGGATTCTGGGCGATTGACATGGGCGAGTGAGTGTTTACTGCCATCATATCGCCGTGAGCTTGAGCTAACGCGCTTGCCAACAGGCAGTACCCAGAAGGAGAGGTAAATTTTCTGCAATCAGTTTATTGATTCAGAAACTAACCAAATATTGTCAGGTTCTTGGTTTAGACCTTGCCAATCTCCAACCTGCTCAGATCCCGCCTAACGTCCGGTTTCAAATACCCTTCAACTTCGAGACTCCTTACTGGAGTCTAGGACAGGACTCGTGGGATCTGATTCACTTGCAAATGCTCTGTGGTAGTGTTTCAAGCTGGCCAAACTTATACGCCAAAGTCTTCTCGTACGCTACTTGCAGACTCTTCCTTGATTGACTAAGCTGACAGAATCAGGCATCTCCGACCCGGCTTTGGGTGTATCGAACAACTCGAGATTGATTTCGAGCCTCGTTGTGATGACGGTACACTACCCCCGGACTCGTATCTCCGGCAGTGGTATGACTATTTGGTGCGAGCTACCGACCAGACGCCAAAGACTATCCGCTATTCGCACAATACTCGACAAGCTCTGTCACAAGCTGGATTCACCGACATCTCAGAACGAGTCATCAAAGCACCGTATCGGGCGTGGTCAACCGACCCCACAGCTTTCAACATTGGCAACTTCCATCAGACCGCGCTGGACCTCTGTGCTGGTCTAGAAGCACTGAGTTTAGGCCCATTCTCCCGTGTGTTCGGCTGGAGTAAGCAAGAGATTGAAGGCTTCCTCGCCGGTGTACGAGCGGAGATCCGCAATCGTTCGATTCACGCATACACAAACATGTAAGCTTTGCCGGGATCTATATTTGGCTCTACAATTTTTCTTACTGACTCTTCTGCAGCCATGTATGGACGGCGAGAAGACCGCTTGCTAGATGAGACACCAGCCCGCGGACTACTGCCAGCGAATGATTCATGGATCGACATCGTCTCACGTCCACGAACAAATTGCTTTAACAATGCGCATGCTTTCTATCACTTGGTGAAAAGGCTCGAGTTGTGTTCCAAGGCGTTTCCACATATTTTTACTCGGACGGCATTACGATCTACCAATCGCGATTTACGGCAATAACTTTTCTTTCGTCGTCTCTTTTTTCCTGCACTAGTTTCAAATCAGATGGTAATCTGAAGCGACCATTTCTGACGTTTGGGAAGGATTTACTGGGCGTTCTTCGCAAGGCCTGCTTTTCGATGGAGAAAAAGCGAGCTTTGAGTTTAGCACGGCGTTATTCGGCATCTCAAGGCTTTTGAGTCTTGATTATGGGTGGTACATCTATCTCTACTCATATTTCGGCGGCATCATCAACACTGGGCATTTATTTTGGCTGGAGGAAAATACTGGGTGGTCGCAATATTGCTTTGAAGCGGTCGAAAGAGCATGGATGAAGGACCCTCAAGGGCGTGTGGATGAGTAAAAACAGGGATGGGGCTTATTAGCGATCTACCACGACTTGTCAATCGAACAAAACATTTATTAATTGACTGCCCACGTTCAAGAATCGCGCCACAATTGCCGAGGAACGGGTGTCTAGCACTCCTGCCTCATATTGACTTTCAAGGGTCTTCGCCATTGGAGGCATCTTAGTGCTCGCGCAGAAGTTACTTGAAGTTGAGTCGGTTGCACAAATTTGGCAAGAGCATTTAACAATGTCGTCAGGCAACGGTCGCGCGTCAACAACGCGTCTTCCCCCGAATTTCATCCTTTGTGGTATTCGCAGCCACCGGTGGCGAAGTCAATCAACTCTTGAACAACCAGTCTGGTTCAGGGCACGGCAAGCGACATGTACAGGCCATTCAAATCGCCGTTGCTCACAAGACCGTCTGGATCAACCCCACAGCAGATTCAGGAACCCATTTCTGAACGACCTGCCAAGCGATTGAAAGTATCGCCACTACAGCCTGAACAGGATGGAGATCCCTCAGATACTATCTGCGAGTCACCCGAAAGGCCAACTGGAGACCCTGTGGATGCCAGATTCTCTGTTCTTTGGCGCAAGGTGACTAACAAAAAGAACAAGATCTGGGATGGGGATGGCGTTCTCATCGTGTCTCAAGGATATGCTACCCTCAAGGACTCGGATGGAAAGGATATCGGTCGAACAGTTTGCAAAACGCCGTTGCTTCCTGGATCTACTCTCAGTATGGCTGGTAAGGAAGTAGAGGTAGACTCGCGCATCTCTAGAGAAGAAGCCAAGTCATTGTTACCTCAAAAGAAGGCCCCGAAACCAGCTACGGTCAAAACCAGTACTGTTGTTCCTCTTGCTCGGACACCACTTCGACCTCTCCAGACGCAGAAAAAGCCAGCAAGTATGCTCGGAAAGGCTGCTGCTGCTTTCACTTCTGACCCGAAGGCTGAAGCACCGCCGCGGTCTGCCAGCATGCTCAGCAAACCGAGTGCTGCTTTCAAAAGTCCGATGTTGGACAAGACTGGTGTCCCTCTGTCACGCTCAAAGTCAGATAGCAAGACCGTCTGTCTTCCTCGTCACGACCCTAACGAGCCAAACGCGCTTGTCATGAAGCGACCGAAGCAAGCACCTCCTGGAAAGCACATCGTAGATGTTGTCGTGGATCCGAATCTGACCAAGTACCTCAGACAACATCAGCGTGATGGTGTGGCTTTTCTGTACGAGTGCGTTATGGGTATGCGACCATTTGTAGGCGAGGGTGCAATCTTAGCAGACGAAATGGGCTTGGGAAAAACACTGCAGACCATTGCCTTGGTCTGGACTCTGCTCAAACAGAATCCCATCTACGAAGACGGTCCTGTGATCAAGAAGGCTTTGATTGTGTGTCCTGTCACGCTCATCAACAACTGGCGCAAAGAGTTTAAGAAATGGCTAGGAAATGAGAAAGTGGGAGTCCTGGTTGTCGAGAACAACAAGACTAGACTCAGCGACTTTACCAAGGGTAAGAGTTACAACATCTTGATCATCGGCTACGAAAAGCTCCGCAACGTCCAGGAAGAACTGCAACAAGGACTAGGTGTAGATATCGTCATTGCCGACGAGGGTCACAGACTCAAGACAGCCAACAACAAGTCAGCCATGGCCATCAAATCTCTGAACACAGAGAGGAGGATCATCCTGTCCGGCACGCCTATTCAGAACGACCTGGGCGAGTTCTACACTATGGTCGATTTCGTGAACCCCGGATTGTTGAAAACATATTCTTCTTTCAAGAAGCAGTACGAAACCCCCATCCTCAAAAGCAGAACGCCGGGTGCAACCGCCAAAGATATTGAGAAGGGTCAGGCCTGCAGTGAAGAGCTTGCATCGACTACCGGTCAATTCATCCTTCGACGGACCGCAGAGATCCTGTCAAAGTACTTGCCGCCTAAGACGGAGTACGTGGTGTACTGCCAGCCGACCCAGGTACAGAAGGATGTGTACGAGGCCGTTGTTAGTACCGGGGTCTTGAATCAAGTACTCAAGAGTAGTGAAGCCTCCTTCCAGATGATCAACATACTGAAGAAGCTCTGCAACAGCCCCTCGCTTCTGGTCAAAGACGCATCTGAGGCCGAAGAAGGAACGGTCAAATCGCTGCTGACCAAAGTTCCTGCATCGGATCTCATGAGTGCAGGTAGCAGCAAGCTGCAAGTTCTCGACGAGTTCCTTCACCTCGTCCACACTAAGACGCAGGAAAAGGTTGTGGTCGTCTCAAATTACACAGCTACGCTGGATATGATCGGTAAACTGTTGACCTCTCTCGATTACTCCTTTCTCCGCCTCGATGGTTCGACCCCCGCAAACCAGCGTCAAGGGTTGGTCGACAAATTCAACCGTACATCAGCCAACAATTGTTTCGTCTTCCTGCTCTCCGCCAAAGCTGGCGGCGTAGGTCTGAACCTCATCGGTGCCAGTCGCCTAGTCCTTTTCGATATCGACTGGAACCCAGCGACAGATCTTCAAGCTATGGGGCGTGTGCATCGTGACGGCCAAAAACATCCAGTTCACATCTACCGCTTCCTGACCAAGGGAGCACTGGAGGAGAAGATCTTCCAGCGTCAGCTCACCAAGCAAGGATTGGCCGACTCAATCGTGGACAACAAGGCCAGTGCCTCAAGCTTCTCACCCGAAGAACTTCGAGATCTGTTTACGTTGGATTTGCGCGAGGGCTGTCAAACTCATGATCTTCTTGGTTGTGATTGTGCGTGTGATGGCTCTGTGCCCATCTCTGCTTCAGCATCGCCGATCACCGCCTCAGCCTCTCCTGGAGCAGAAGACGATGATGACAGTCAAGCAGACGATTCAGACGCAGAAGAAGAAATGCCCGCTCTTCCTTCCTTCCTCCGGTCTTCCCAGGTCGATCCAGAAACCCAAGAACGCCTTCGTCGCCAACACCATACCGCTCTCCACGCCAGCCTCTCCCCCAAGAAGAAAGGCAGCAGCAAAGGCAAAGATGAGAAAGTTGCCATGGGATCACTTATGCAATTTTCTCATCTTGACGCCGTTGGACTGAGGAAACAGATCGCCCTGGGCGAAGGAGAAGTTGACGGTGACGAGGAAGATGGTATCGTCACTGTCAAGGAGAAGGCAGAGGATGCGGTCAAAGACGTGGTGCTCAGGGCTTTGGTGACGGATGAGAGGTCGAGGATTGACTTTGTGTTTGCCAAGACGAGTGGATAAGGGAGGTGTTTTGCATGTCCAGATATGCATTGCGAGGAGTATTGCTGTTTTGCTTGTTGATGATGGGGGGGTTTGCTCGGGAGGAATGAGGTTGGGAGGTGGCATCGCATGGCCTTATCAATTTTTCTGCATCTTGCTTTTCGATATCTTGTAACACAGCACAATGTTAGAGAAAGTATGTCATAGAGCCAGAAGTGGAATATTCTCTCAAGGAAGGAAAGAAAGGGTTGCTCGCCTAAGACAGAAACAACAAAACATCTATTCCCCTTACATTAACACAATATGTAGTTTTAGATGTGCAAAGAAAGCGAAAACGCTGGTCTGAGAAGACCTATTGCTATTCATCCCTCACCCAGCCAATAGCCTGACCAACCTGTACATACTGCCCAGGCTTGATGTTCCACCTCCAACCACCGCGTCTATCCTCGGATGTGCCCGAAGTCTCACCCCATCCCTCGTCGAAACTGGGTCTCTTGCCTTTGGGGGCTTCAAAGACCAGTACAATGGTACTTCCCAATTGGAAGCCTCCCATTTCCTCTCCGCGCTTCAAGGGTTGCCCGTGCAGGAGAGGAGAAGCATTGTTGTATGTTGCTTCTGCGAAACCAGAGTAATCGAGACCCTTTGCCGCTGCGTCGGCGGCTGCGCGGTCGGCTGCTGTGTCTGTGGTGAGCGAGTTTGTGCGCAATTCCTTGTCGAAGTTTATCTTGATGGAGCCGACGTTCGTTGCGCCAACAGGGGTGTAAGAGAAGAAGCCGTAGCGCCAGCGACCGAGAAGGACCACGCGTTCGTTCAGAGTAAACAAGCCGGGGAGTGTGCGTTGTAGGTAGGGAGATACGGAGAAGAGCTCGCCGGCGAAGTGACGGCGGGACTCGACGACCCATGAGCAAGGGGAGTGGAAGCGGTGGTAGTCGCCGGGTGCGAGGTAGATGACTGCGTAGTAGAGGGCTGTGGGTCGTGCGGCGGTGGAAACGGGTTGCCACCAGTTGTCTTGAGCGCCGGCGCCGTCGCCTAGAGCGAGCGAATCGCGGACTTCTTGTTCGGAGCTGGCTCTTGCGGGCGTGGACTGATCCTCGGTGGCAGTCTTTGGCTGACCCTTACTTTTGCCGCCAGAGAAGAGGTTGGGTAGGGTGTATGAGATGCCGTTGACCTGAGCAAATTCCTCGTCTGCGCGGATAATCTCTTGGTCTGCGGACTTGGAGCGGTCTTTGCTGGGATGCGGGTTGGGAGTGGCGCGAGTGGGCTTTTGCGAGCCGAGGAGAGCGTCGAGAGAGTAGGTGACGCCTTTGACTTGTTCGACCTCGCCGTTATCGATGGTACCAAACTGGATGACTTTGCCGTCGGCGGGACTGAGAAGAGCATTGGGGTTGGGATCCAGAGGACGAACGCCAGGCTTGAGGGTGCGGTAGAAGAATGAGGCGAGGTTGGGGAAGACGTGGAGATCGGGTTCGTTGATCTCATCAAAGTTGACACCGAAGATCCAGCCGTACAGCTTGAAGCCTGGGACGCGGAGATAGTAGGGGATCTCGAGCTCATTGAAGCGACCCCAGATACGGGACATGGCCTTGAGTGGTAGGGTGGACATGATCTGAACCTGCCATGGGCCAGAGGGTCTTATGCGCTGTCTCTTTGGAGCCTGTCCTCCATCTTCGAGCTCGGTCTGCTGGCGAGTTTTTTCCTCTTCGCTATGACGAGCCTGTGTGCGGTAGAACTGTAGACCACCTAGGAAGGCAATACCGAGACCGACAGGGATAGGCTTCCAGACAACTTTTGTGTCGCGAAGAGCATTTCGAAGGCGCGTGCCAAAGGGAGCGTGTGAGGGGCGAGATGACGAGAAGGGTCGCGAAGTTTGGTTTCTCAAGCGTTGCGAGCTTCTGAGTAGCGGCGCGTGGGCATTGCCCAAGGCTCGATTCCGTAACACAAGGGTGGACGACATGTTGGGCGGCTGAACAGGAAGTTGCAGGGAGACACAGGGAAAATCGAGTGACATCAGCTGGAAGGAGCGACCCCGGATTTCGACCCTTCCCGAATTGACGTACTTGTATCGTGGCCGGAGATAGGGCTGAACGGCCAGCTTGACCAAAGTCCAAACTCTCGACCTGCACTTTCACATGCTTCTCACACTCCGGACGCACTTTCCCATGCGCAGTTGAGTCGTGCCTGCCATCCCTGCCATCCTTTTGCGCGTCTCTGGTCCTTGTCCTTCGACAACAACATGGCACAGCCAGCTCGCACCTTGTCGCTGCGAATCCTCTCGCCGGCTGTCGAACTGAGCCATGGCCTCGACATGGCTGATGTGCCTGTCGACACGACGATTGGCAGCCTGAAGTCCAAGTTGACTGACTTGCTGCCCTCGAATCCTACACCCGACCGCATGAGACTCATTCACTTTGGACGCCTCCTGGCCAACGACAATGACACGCTGGCCCAGATATTCGGAGAGGCCGCCATCACCCAGACCACGCCCTTCACACTACACCTCGTTGTCCGCGCTCCTCCCACGCCCATGGAGACGGCTGCTACTCGCCAGTCACCCTTTGCGAATTGGGCTACCCAAAATCCTGCAGGAGGCACTCCACATCTACAACCGAACGTCCTACCCCCGGGCGCCGCAAACCATCCCTTGATGCGCCCAGGTGCTGCTTTTGTCCCAGCACCTCAAGGGGCTACTGCCACTCCACCTCATCCCGCCGCTCCCACTCCTCCTCTACAGCATGGTCACGCTCCTCCGCCCAATCTGCTACAACAGCTTATGGAGCGCCAGCAACAACACTTAAGACAACTCCACGAGCACCATGCACAAGCTCACCCTCCACCACAGTTCGCCATGCCGAGACAAACTCCTCCACAGTCCGCACCACACACTCCGCCTCCGTTCCCACCTCAATTCGTCCACCAACATGCACACCCACATGCCCATCACCATCACCCACATATGCATCCACACCCCCAGCCACAACAGATGCCCCAGCAACAACCACAACAACAGCGTACCGCCACCATCACCATAAACCATAGCACCGTTGCTGTGCCCATCCCTCTCGGTCCGCAAGGAATGCCTATGGGTCAAATACCTTTACCTGGCTTCCCGTCTCTCCATAATCTGTTCCACCAACAACCTCAACCTCAGACGCAGCATTTTAACCCGGCATCGCCTACAGTCTACCTGTTGTCATCACCTACCGGCCCGCAAGCGCTTCTCTTCTCTCCACAAGGCACCTACACTGCAAGTTTACCGCATACCCCTGTGCCTGGAATGCCTAGCATGCCCAATCCACTACTTGCCCACACACGGCCTCACACGCCCGCTACTCAAGCCCCGCCACCACCTGGCTTTCACCCACCACCTGTTGCTGTTGATCCTCAGCAACCCCCGGAACAGGCTGCTCAGCAGATTGTCCAACAACTAAATCAAGGTGGTGCTGAAAACCAAGAGTTCAATGCTCTTGCTCCATGGCAGCCCCTGCTGGCTCAGGGCTGGATGTTACTCCGTCTTTTGTTCTTCGCTTGGATCCTGCTAGGCACAGGCCAAGGATGGCGAAGACCTCTAGCGCTTCTTGCCATCGGCGTTGTCTTCTGGGCCATCAATGCTAACGGCATTGGTAACACAGTGAGGGATGCCGTTCGTTCATGGTGGGAGGCCGTTGTCGGATTGCCTGGTCAACCACAGGAGCAAGAGCATGGTGTTATCAGACAAGCTCTGAGACCTGTTGAACGTCTTCTCGCCCTGCTCATTGCATCGTTATGGCCTGGTGTAGGTGAACGCACTGTGACTGCAAGAAGAGAAGCAGAGGAAAGGCAAAGACGTGAGGAAGGTGAGAGACAGGCTGCAGAAGCGGAGCGTCAACGACAACTGGAAGCAGACCAGTCCGGCACCCAAGCAGAGTCTACGGGTGCGGAAGGAAACGATACAGTCACTAATATCGAAGGATCATCCACCACCACAGCTACCGGCAACGATGTGTCTGGTGAAAGTCAGGAAGTAAGGGAAAGAAAGACAGCAACACAGGATTCTAGCGTGGAGCAAGCATCAGCATCAGAACCCACATTGTCGCGCGAAGAACAGAGAGCCCAACAGCTGAACAATCTCACTGCAGACTGGTGAGGAGCGAATGTCGAGGCAGAGAGATGATTGACGCTTGTTCTCTTCTTCCCTATTACTTTATAGACACAGAGTCTCAATACTACAGTTCCACCACTTCCAATCCCTTTTTACACCCCCTGAGGTGATGGTCCGCATGATTGCTTTGCTTGAAAGCCACACGAGAGGGCGATGCGTGTACGATGCAAGAAACGGCGATAGAGCTGTGATGAGATCATTTGATGTCCCTACATAGTTCTACAGCTACATGATACGGTTGTCCCGAATGGTAAATTACGACCAAGAGAAGCAATCCTGGAGAATGACGAATGCAGTCGTACTCAAAGACCTTCGGGTTTTGTTCTTGTCCATTACTGTTTCTTTCTCATTCCCTCGAAAGAGATTGAGGAGAACGTATCCAGCTCGAAACTTTCTGATGGGATTGCAGGAGGTTGAGCGAGGCAGAGGACTGACTGTGTTTATGTGAAGGGGAAAAGAGAAGATATGGAAATGTGGTTATAGAAGGAGTGATTGGACCCCGTCTAGATGATCAGGGTATGGAGTGATGTGTATAGAACATCACATACCCACTTTCAAGGCCTGTGAGTCCCACACCATGCATGAACTTCTCAAGATTTCGTCGAGAAGGACGACCCTCGAGATGGTCTTTTCGTGTTCCTTACCTGTAAACACAAAAGCAGCGGCAGCAGCAACAGCAGCAGTGACATCCTCGAGCATATGTCTAGTCGATGACCGCTTATTGACTTTGATATCAGGACAGCCACCGCTGCTTCGCACCTTCTTCTTTTGGAGTCCAAAAACAAAGCCCTAAGTCGTATTCTTCTCCCATCGAGGGCTCAGCGATACACCCTTCATCATCATCAGC
>Ga0058697_10001058_pt1 | contig 10430 bp, 4 predicted proteins | sample AgamicAsMae_FD_66619 | JGI IMG/M metagenome (GOLD analysis project Ga0058697, IMG submission 66619) | Agave microbial communities from Guanajuato, Mexico - As.Ma.e | ecosystem: Host-associated > Plants > Phyllosphere > Phylloplane/Leaf | place: Guanajuato, Mexico | collected 2012-06-04
TTGCTGGACCTGGCTGCCCGGGAACCCACCACCTTGATGATCCTGGTGGAGAGGCTGTTGACCAGGACCATTTCTAGCTTTCAGATGCTCGAAAGCGTCTTTGATATGGTGCATGTTAAAGGTCTACAGGGAAGAGGAACTAGGTAGAAATGCCAGTCCAGAATGTTTATCTGTTCGAAAGGTAGAAGAGACGGTGACGTAGCTAGGACGCGCAAGACGCGACAATGATCAACAGGGATCACCAACAAAGGGCCGCGGACTTGATTCAGGTAGGTCATGCCAATACTCGGATCTGTGTCTTCCAGCAGAAGGAGATGCCTAGGCTACATGCTTCTGCCTACGGCCTGTAGAGTTGGTAATGCGAAGAGGAGAACAAAGTATCGATGGGTATAATGTTCGATATAAGATACACACATAAAATGAGAATAGGGTATCGGTGATGCCACTCATGGGCCCCAAAAGCGCCTGCCGACCAGCCTGACACAGGCATCCGAGACAAAAGAAATACAAACAACCGTGAAACCATATCTACAGCCTTCCATCAGAGAAGCCACGTTCATACTCGCTAGCAGTAACACCATTGCCACGACTAGCATTTTTACCCCTTTCAACCTTTGGTTTGCTCTGCTCTAAACCTTCCACCCGGGAAAGGTTTTGATAGAATGTGCGAACCTTCTCATGGGCGACGACTTTACGCGGGTCGAAGCGCAACACCTGCAGACCTTGCATGCTGGTTGCACGCGAGAGTGCGACATATGCCTGTCCTTTCTCGAAAACCTTGCCGAGATCTACTTTGACTCTTTCCAGCGTCTGACCTTGAGCTTTATGAATACTCAGTGCCCAGGCGAGGATGAGTGGAATCTGCGAGCGCGAGGCTTGAACCTCTCCATCTGGAAGCTCAATCTTCCAAGTCTCGCGTTGACACAGAAGGTCTCGAGTTGTGCCGTCTGCCAGTGTAAAGCGAACCACTGGGTAGATTTGGGAAGTGTTTCCGAGCATGTTTTCCAGGAGCCGTTCACGGGCAGTTTTCTTCTTGTCGCGGACAGCGTCCTCATCCTTGAGTGTACCACCTTGAGTAGCCATGAAAGCCTCTTCATTGTTATTGTAAGAGTCAAACTGCATCTCGTTCATGAACCCAATGATCTTTCCTAGAGAACCGTTGACCAAACTTTCGTCAATGTTCTTGATGAGCATGACCTGGGCACCTTTTTTAAGTGTCACAGTCTCGGGAGCCATGCAGTTGGCGAGTAGCTTATCGCGGAAAGCCTTGTCAGTAATACTGCCTCCGTCTCGTGCGTCAAATGTTCTGATCTCGCCAACAAGCTGGCTCATCTTGCTGTGGTTGGCATTCTCAACCTCATTTCTGGTCGGGAAGAGCTCGGTGGCGTCGATGGAACTCTCTGATTCCAAGGGCCTGCTAAGCGTATGGAATGTTTTGATACTTTCCGGGCTCATGCGTCCCTCTCTCATCTCGTTGAGCATGTTTGCAAATATAGGATCTTTCTGACGGAAGACATGATGCAGTCCGATCGTGTACTCGATGCTTGTCGACCATGTGGCTGCGTCAAATGCAAATTTGGCAATCTTGCCACTGTCCGGCACAGGGGGGAGTTGGAAGAAGTCGCCAGTAATGACGAGTTGGATACCGCCAAAGGGTCGTCCGTTGTTTCTGATCTGACGAGCGATAGCTTCGAGCTTGTCGAACAGATCACCGTCAACCATTGAGATTTCGTCAACGACCAAAACTTTTGTGCGCATCCACCTGTGCTTCGCCTTCTGGTTGCGCTTGATCTTTTTCACCAGTTCAGGAACATCTTCTTTGCCCAAGCCAATACCAGCAAAACTGTGCAAGGTGACACCACCAATGTTACACGCAGCAAGGCCTGTGGAAGCCGTGACAGCAACTCGGTCGGGCTCACGAAGATACTTCTTGCGCAAGGTTGCGATGATCTCACGCAGAAGGACGGATTTACCAGTACCAGCGGCACCGGTGAAGAAAACAGCCTTCTTCTTCTCAGAGATCAACTCGAGAACATGTTGTTGCTCGTCACTGAGGAAGACACGAGCGACGGCATTCTTGCGACTCTTGACTTTTGCTTTCTGGATGACCTCGTCGGAGGGCTCGTTGGTTTTTGACTTCTTCTTGTTGATCTCGCGGAGATTGGTCTTCTGTTCCTTGATAGCGCTTGCGGTTGTGTTCCAGGGGAGAGCACTCTTTTTGGATGTTTGAACAGGAGTTGCATCGACGACGCGTCTTTTCGAGGGGGGTATAGATTGGAGATCTTGTTCTGGTTGTGACGTCTCTTGCTTTAGCCACGGTATCGTTCTACGCTTGGAAGCAGCTCCCGGCTCAGTCTTGACGGACTCGATCTTGACAGGAGCAGATGTCGGTTGTGCTCGAGGAGCGGCAGGACCATTGTTGGTGTTGTAGGCAAAGCGACGAAGCGAGGAAGCATTGAGCGAAGGGTTCAAGTGTTCGGTAGGCGAGGAAGACCAGGGCAATGGAGCACTACTTCCATAGTCTTCTTGGGGTAGGTGTTCCTGGGACGGAGGTGCAGTAACGTAGCCCGAATCATCGGGAGTTTCGGAATCGCGGACCTGGCGTCTCGGAAGGGTTGGATGAAAAGCAGTGTGTTGCGGAGCGGTGAATTTGGGAAGAGAGGGATATGAGATGGTGTTCTGGGTCTTGGAGATGTCGGTTTTTGGGGCAGGCCTCTTGAACTTGGGCTCTTCAACGATCAGATCATCAAGGTCAAAGTCATCGTCGAAATCGTCGGCATCAAAGTATTCGCTGTTGGTGACTTCAGGGACGGCGCATACCACAGGCTGGCTCTGCTCATCGTCGAACGAGGCAGTGTTGCCAAAGGTCTTTGCGAGGCCACTGTGTGTACGCTTGATACCGTTAAGGGACTTTGGGTTTCTGGAGGCGGTAGACAAGACGGAGGATTTCTGGGATTGCTGGTGGATCGGAGGGCTAGAAGAGAAGAGCTGGTCGACAGGCCTAGGAGCAGCAGTCGAGGCGTTGTGCTTGTTGACTGCAGCACTCAGCATGTTGCGAGAGTGCAGAGGGTCGTCGTGCGAGGCAAAGGAGCGTGGGTTCGGGTGCGACCTGGCAATGGCGACGGAATGTGCTCGTGCTTGTGCGTGTGCTTCGAGTTGTTGCCTTTGATGGGCAGTAGCAGCAGCAGCTCTGGCAATTGACCTTCTTCCAATCCACCCGCGCAGCAATCCCGTAGCGCTATAACCTCCTCCCAGCATGCAGTACACCACGACCAGCGCTAATAGGATCAGGGCGACGATTTCAACCACTCCCACGTCTGCTCGAACGTAAACCACTTTTGTCGCCATCCGAGTCGGCTACGCGTAAACTTTGCTTGACGCGCCGGCGTTTACCGCTACCTACCCCATGCTTCTAGGCTACCGCTTCACGTGTCTGCCCCTTTCACCAACACTCTGCATGTTTGATCGTGTCTTTGCCATTCAAGCCAGATAATGCTCCAAGTACATAAGAGTCCGTCGATATCTGCATTCTGCATTGTTTGCAAACTATGTACCTATCCGCTTTTCTAGAGCAGACGATAGAGAAAGAAAAAACATATTCAAAAGATGGGTATAGAGCTTCAAGAAAACGAGACGAACTTTGCATCGGTTTCCACAGAAACTAACATAGGAAAAGACATGTTCATCGAGAGATTTACCAAGAGAAGCAGGAGAAGAGAAAAGGAAGATGAGAAACGGAGAAAAAGGCAGAGAGCTACATAAATGCTTCCTTGTTTCGAATCCTCCAAATGTCTCCATCCATTCTTCCGTGTGCCTCGTTCTGCACATTGTCTGTATCCATGAAATTGAAACGAGATGCTTGATTTTTCTTGAAGAGCAACAAAACAGAACCGCTCCCCACATGCAAAGTAAAAGCACAACTTTGACGAACCCCATGCTGTGTGCAAGAAGTTGCGAGGGTATAAAGAGCTGAAAACATCGAGTGACGAATGACAGAATTGAAAAAAAGGGACTTCCTATCCAACGACAGGACTGGCAAGGAAATGTTCGTGTCGACGGCTACTCACTTGAGCCAATGTCGTCGATGTTTCAGTCGTCGGCGTATCTCGGTTTCTGGTTGGCTCTGCCATCTCCGCCACGCAGCGCTGGTACCTTTTGCTGAGCAATGGTCGACGTAATCGGGGTACAAGCCTTCTAAGCTTGGTAACCGCCGTAGTTGTTGAAGGCACCGCCTTGAGGTCCGCCCATGTAGTTGCCACGGCCGAAGCCACCGCCGTTCTGAGGCATCTGGCCATAGGCGGCCATGTTGGCACCAGCGAACTGAGCAGCAGGCTGTTGGAAGCCACCAGGGCTAGGGCCTGAAGGAGTGTTAGGAGCGTGGATGAAATGACAGTTCATTGTGATCGTACCTTGAGGAGACATGGGAGCAGCTGCACCGTACTGAGGGAAGCCGAAGCCCTGGGGAGTGGGAGGGTAACCGGCGTTACCGCCAACAGCAGCAGCGGCAGCGGCGGCAGGAGAGAAACCTTCGAAGTTGGTAGTAGGGGGACGGTCCTTGCCCCACTGTATGCGACGATTAGCAACGATTCTTATGAAAGAAGCACAAAAGAAACTTACGCTGCACTTGAGAGGACGGCCGTTGACATTGTAGCCGTTGAGCTGGCAGATGGCCATGGCAGCATTCTCGTGAGAGTCCATCTTGACGAAAGCGAAGCCACGGTCAGACTGGAAGCGAGTCTCGGTGACATAGCCAAAGTTCTGGAACAGAGGAACAAGGTCGTTCTGGGTGGTGTAGGGAGTGAGGTTGCCGACGTAGCAGGTGGTCTGCCATTGGGGAGTCTGAGCAAGGATGGTGTCGTAGGACTGGACGCCCTGAGTAGGGAACTGGTGGTGCTGGCCGAAGGGACCGGGAGGGGTAATACCCATCTGGGCCATGACCTGCTGCTGGGCGAACGAGGGCTGACCCTTCTGGTTGGCCCAGTTGCAACGGATAGCACGAGAGCCCAGCCACTCGCCGTCCATGGAGCTGAGAGCCTTCTCGGCCTCGGCGCGATCACGGAAAGCAACGAAGCCATAGCCACGAGAGCGACCGGTCTTCATGTCCCACATGACACGGGCCTCGGAAACGCTGCCAAAGGCGGAGAAAGCCTGGAGGAGGACCTCGTCGTTCACTTCATTGGAGAGATCGCCGACAAAGATGTGGAAATGGCCAGAAGTGTCTTCCTTGCTAGTGGTGTTGGACTGATAGGCCCAGTTCACGCGGATTTCCTGACAGCGCGTGTTAGCGAGTGTTCACTTGGTTGCGCGAGTGACCATGTGCTTACCGACTGGTGGACACGTCTTCCGTTGAGAGTCTGCATTGCTCTTTCGGCGGCGAGGGGATCGTCGTATTCAACGAAGCCGTAGTTGAATCCTTTTGACTGGAACTAGGGAAATGTGTTGTCAGTGGACGGTGGTTTTTGGTGCAACGAAGAGTGGTGGTAGAGATGGAAGTGAGCAACGCAGCCAGCGCAAACAACACGTGAATCTGCATGATGCAGGCACATGCATGCGCATGCAGCCCAGGCAACCATGATTGTTGAAAGTGAAGGCAGAAACAGCGGTCACGACCAGATATGAGATAAAAAAAGGGACAATCGGGACTCACGTTCTTATCAGGGATGATCTTAACACTCTGAACGTGTCCGGTGGTCTCGAAGATTTGCTTGAGCACTTCCTCTGTGACTCTGGGGTCAAGACCACCAACGTAGAGAGCTCTCTTGTTTGGCTCAGGAGCGGCACGGCGAGGACCGCCGGCGCTGCCAGGCGAGTTCAGACCGTTGCCATTGTTGTTCATGGCATCAGTCATGGCGTTGGCCTCGATGGTGCTCTGAGGGATGTTGAGCGGGGGGTACTGGCCAGGAGCACCGCCGGCCGAGGGGGCAGCGGGCATCTGCATCTGGTTCTGATTGTCGGACATTTTTCTTGAGGAGCGAGATAGAGCGAGCCGGACTGGATTGCGGGTGGAACAGGCCGAGACAATTGATGGAACAAAGGCCGGGGTTGAAGCTTGGACAAGCGCGTGTGTTGGCTGCTGCAGAAGCTGGTCGTTGGTGGGGTCGGACTGATGCTCGGACGGATGTCTCTTGTCGTACAGGTCAACTAGTACGAGGGAGAAAGGACTCTGTCGAAGGAACTCGAGCTGCAAGGGTACAGTTGGAGTCTTTGTGGACGGGCGGCCTAGCAGAAGGAGATAGAGGACTCAGGACAAGGAAAAAAGTCAGAGACTTGGCCAAAAGGAAAACAACTTTTTCAAAACGCTGAACAAAACACAGAAATGTGCGGGTCAAGGCAAAGGAAAAAGGTGTAGGGAAACGGGACGAGCGACGTGACAGCAGCTAGGAAAGAGATGGGAAGGAGACGAGACGAAGAGCCGAGCAGGATGAGTGGGAGCTCCAAAGGTCGTGGCTCCACACAACCATATCTAATCCTAGTTAGCGCCCGCGCCAGGGTCCCTAAAACACAGCCGCCGAATCTTTGTTGCAGAGTTGGCAGTTTTTGACGTTTTGCTTGCACTTGCGGAACAAGGTTAATTACTGCCCGGACCTGCTCCCTTGCCTGCCTGCCGTGAACGTCGTTCGCCGACCACTGCTGCTGCGTGCTGAGCGACGTGCAGCCATCTTTTGACATCCAACATCGTCTGCTCCTCTCCGTGCTCCCCTCATTGTGAACCTCCGGCACGTGTCACGCCATAATTTCGACATGGATCGTGCCCAGCCCGTCAGATCGCCGCTGGACCAACTCGAGGCGCAGGTCAATCTTGTCGTGCGTATATCATCGCTGCTCGCAATACCATGGCAAGTCGTGCTAATTGATAATCTCGCAAGCAGTTGGAGCACACAGGTCGTCTCTTTGCCAATAACGCGAGAAACCATGGCCAGATCAACAACCCCCTGAGACTAAAACAAGTCATTGCCGGTGCAAACAACAACTTCCACGATGCGCTTGATCAGTTGGAAGGCGAACTGGTAAGTTGTCATGATTATGATTTAATATATTTCAAGTCCATGTTATTGCTCGTCTTTTGGAATTCTGCGTTACAACGTTCTGTGCTCTATCTTATCACACCAATCAACAAACAGGCACTGATAATGTTATCAGGCTCTGGCACGCGCTGTCATGCGGCGTGACCTTGCTGTATACCGGTCGCAGCGGGGAGTCCGATCGAGACCTGGAGCCACTACCACAGTAAACCCTCCAAACGGCATGGACAACACAACAGCGATCAATCTGGACGACGATATTGTCATGGGCGAGTCGCCAGTCGAGCACGCCAAACCATCGCCACCCAAGGAAGTGGACTCACTACCTGAAGGAGAGCAAGCAGTCAAACCAACTTCGCCTCTGCACCTCGACATCCCCGGACAGGACCATCAAGCCGCAGGCCACCCTGGCGATGAGAACACCGGCACATACAGCAACTTCGATTTCGAATCTCTGTTCAACGATCCAGGCAGCGTGGGCACTGCGGGCACCACATCCCGGACAAGTCCAAAGAACATACCCGCTCCATCACCACCTCCACCTCAAGCAGAGGAAACGGCTCCCGCAAACCCTCCTGCCAAAGACCCAACTCCGCCTCCAGTCAGAACAATGACTATTCCCGATGAGGAGCCTATCAAACCAGCTTCCTTCAACGATAGTAACGACGACTTCGATTTTGCCAACCTGACCAATTTCGGCCCCGCCGACACAGACATGCAAGACACAGACGGCATATCGTCCCTTCTTCCAGGTCTCGAAAGCTATGCAAATTCTGGCGGCGGCAATGGAGGCACAGACACAAACCTCCAATCGATTCCTGCGGACTTTGACATCTTTGACGCTGCAGGTGCTGGTGACTTTGGCAGTGCTCCCAAGGTTGATGCCAAGCCGAACACGCAAGAGCAGCCCGACATGGGCAACAGAGACGACACCTTTGACGACATCATGAATTTCACGGAATTTGACATGGGCGACTTCTCTGGAAGTGCTGGGGACGAAGGCGGTGAGAGCAAGTTTGACGCCTCTTTCTTTGATATTTGATCAGCAGTGTCAACATTGCAACGGCGACCCCAACCACGCACCGGCAGACGACTTTTGGAATGTCCACGATCAAAGCTCTATCATCGAACCAATCAGTCAGGGAACCAGAACAGCCCATTATCTTGGTCGGATTTTACAACAATCTGGAATTTGAAGACCCTGTCTAAATCGGAGAGAGCACAGACACATGGCTATGTGCTCATCACCCGATTCTCAAGCAAGAGTGACCGAACTGAGGCTTGAAAACAGTCGGTCAAATGCTGCTCGTCTTAGACACCATCGGTGTATACACATTCGACAGTGTCCCAAGAAAGAAAACATGATGCCTTGAAACAACAGTAGTCAGGCCAGAAGCGAAGCAGAGACCAGGCATGGATGAAAGCAATTAAAGTCTAATATCTACACGATTGAAAAATGCATATCTACAAAATGTTGTGAACGCTCCCAGAACGCTCTTGTGATCCCAAAGCAAGTACACCCCATTCGAAAGCAGGAAACCAGAAGATTCGGTTTGTATCGTGAACTCTCTTTAGCTCAACAACTCCTTGATATCCTCGATCCTCTGCAACTTCTTTTGATCCTCATTCATCATACCCAGCGAACTGGCAATAAACTTCTTGCGGTCCTGCACTCTGAGCATCTTCTCCTCGATACTCTGATCTACCACAAACCTCACAATCTTGACCTCTTGGGTCTGGCCCATGCGGTGCACGCGGTCAATAGCCTGTGACTCGACAGCCCAACTCCACCAAGGATCCATCATGAAGACATTGCTCGCACACGTCAAGTTCAGGCCTACACCGCCTGCTTTGAGGGAGAGCAAGAGCACGCAGCCCTTTGTGCGGTTTGCAAATTCGGTCAGCACGGCAGCACGGGCTTTCTGGGCCATGCTGCCGTCGAAGCGGAGGTAGGGGATTGAGGCACCGTCGAGAGCGGGTTCGAGGATGTCGAGGAAGGAGGTGAATTGAGAGAAGATGACTGATTTTGTAGCTGCGGAAGCTTTTTTGATGCGCTTTAGATGTGTCAAGAGAGCACCAATTTTGGCAGAGGAGAGAGTGTTAACACGGCGCAGAGAGACGCGAGGGAGTCGTTGTTGGGAGTCAACCGAGTCGCTGGGCTGAGTCGCCGTGTATATGTCTTCGAAGCTATTCTGTGATTTGTCTTTGGCCACGCCAGCTTCTTGTTCGTCTTCATCGTCGTGCCTGATGACCTCGAAGATGTCGCGTGCGTTGATGGGCTCACGACAGTTGAAGCACAGCGGCAGCTCGTTCTTGTTGGTTGCATTCTCGATCAACTCCAGAAGACATTTTTTACAAGCACTGTGCCAGCAGCCCGTGACAGATTGCTCTTCCATAGGCTCTTCGAAACAAATCGGACACTCGTGGTTCGACTCCGCTTGGATTTGCTTGAGCACATTGGCACCGAATCGGCTGGCATCCTCCTCTTCGGCCTCAGATTCGAAGCGTTGGATCAAAGATTGCAAATCCATGTCATCAGCAAGACCGTTGGCGATGTCCGCTGCTGCCTCAGCGTCATCTTCATCTGCAGCGATACCTTTGCTGCGCACCAGAGTTGGGTGACAACATGACTGTCGAAGTCGTAAAATCTGTGCAAAGATTGTAGTGTATGATTTCATTAATGTTCCAGCTTCAACATTAGCAGCGAACGTCCTCTTAGCTCGAGCAAAAATGTGATCATATAGATCACGTTCTACCTTTGAGAGCTCGATTTTCTGGATGTCGATGGTCCGTGGCGGCAACGGCACCAGTGCTTCTCCATCGGGCGTCTTCATATCCTTCGTGCGGCGCAGAACGAGCGGCTCAAGTACAGTCTGAACGACGTCGAGCGCCCTTACATAATCCTTGGACTCGAAAGGAACAGTGATGAATGTCTTCCAGAAAGAGAAGTTGCTCCAAGGCTCGACACGAAGGAAACGTACGAGACTGAAAAGGTCTTCCAGGCGATTGACGATTGGCGTACCTGTCAAGGTCCAGCGATGTTCTGCAGCAATCTCATAGCAAGCGCGAGCGGTTTTTGACTGCCGGTTTTTGATCATGTGGGCCTCATCAAGTATGACACGGAAGTACTCGATAGAGAACAACCCACCGTTTGAGCCTCTATCACCACCGGCGGCAACGACTTGGTTGTACTCTGACAGCACAGTGCCGTAACTAGTGATGATAACATTTGGTGCGGATGCCGCATTGGCTTCACAGCACAATGTCTTCAAGTTAACGTTCTTGTCTGAGCCATAGTAGACCAAAGTCTTGAGCGTCCCGGGCTTCGAAGCCTTCTCTGCTTCACTTTGCCACTGCGCTAGCAGCGACATGGGAGCAACAACCAAGGTGGTACACGGCGCTCGAGCA
>Ga0058697_10001059_pt1 | contig 10426 bp, 9 predicted proteins | sample AgamicAsMae_FD_66619 | JGI IMG/M metagenome (GOLD analysis project Ga0058697, IMG submission 66619) | Agave microbial communities from Guanajuato, Mexico - As.Ma.e | ecosystem: Host-associated > Plants > Phyllosphere > Phylloplane/Leaf | place: Guanajuato, Mexico | collected 2012-06-04
GTCCCGAGAGGGTCCAGTTCAGAGAAATGTTGCTTCCACGTAAGCCTCTCTCTAGCTTCGCTTTTCGGAAGGCAGAAGAACAGAGCGACCAAAGTGACTCCAGCAAGCGGCAAAGTGATCCAGAAACACCACCTCCAGCCAATGCCATCCACGATCGCACCTCCAAGCATAGGAGAAGCAATCCCCGAAACTCCTGACGCAGCACCCACGATTCCCGTATATAGTGGTCTTTGCCTCATAGGCACACACACCACCAAAAGCGCCAGCCCACCAGCCATGATCGCCGAGGCAGCAAATCCACAAACAGCTCTTCCAACGACAAAAGCCGCACTAGTCTTTGCGGTCGCACATAGTACAGATCCAATCATAAAAACTACAACACTGCTGAAGAAAATGATTTTGGCCGGAAGCATCTTATACAGTTTGCCAAACATGAATTGGAAACCGCAGACGCATAGGCGGTAGGCAGATGAGTACCAGCCGATGTCGCGGGTAGTGTGGAATTCGTCTGTCAGTGAGGGAACCACCACTGAGACGATTGTGGAATCCATGCTTGTGAGGACGTAGGCTAGAGTGACTGAGGCGATGATGAGAAATTTTGTCAGTCCCGTAGGATATTGAGATTCATCTTCTGCCGCTTGATTTTGATCGGGAGAGGCATCGTCGACGATTTCCAGAGGTTCGAGGGGTTTTGGTGGCTGGTCCTGGGTGAGTGCAGGTATTTGACGCTCGACCGTGATATCGATTGACATGATTGAGGATGATGTTGGGAAAGAATGGAATCCTTCATATTATATTAGGGAAGGACCACTTTATCTTATCAGCGACCTTTCTCCGGATTAGGCAGCCACATATCGTCCAACGCACGTATCACACAGTTTTCGTTCCTCTCCAGGACCTGGTTCTCCACCTCCTTATTGAACAGTTATTTGTTCGTATTCATCATAATTAGTCCATTCAAGTACTTCCTTAAGATTCTGTGGATTTAATGCGACTTCTTCAAGTTCAGATCATCGTCGCCTCTCATTGAGTTCACATTCACAGACACACCAGGCATTGTGTCGAACCAACGACCCATGAGACCCAGCAACCAAATTTCTACTGGTTACGCAATCCCTCAAACCGTGAACTCTTCCCACTCTTGAAGAGATGTTGCATACTCCGGTATTTCTCCCACGCAGTGTAAATCTGACGCGTCTCAAACAACTCGGAGTATTCACCCGTGAACGATAGCTTCTCTAGCTTAGGCGCAAAGTCATAAATCAGCCTTGCCACCAGTGGCGAGGACATTGTAGGTTTGATATTCTCAATGCTCAATTTTCTGACATTGCCGAGTACCGGTGCATTTGCTTGAATCAAGTGCTGCGGGTCGAAATCGCCCATGAGCTGGATGGAGCTAAGAGAGGGGCAGTATTTCGAGAGCGAACCATATAGACGACCGATCTCATCGCCGCCTACAAAGATGGAAAGGTGTTCCAAGGCAGTCAGTCTGGAGAACATCGCCGACGCGTCCGCTCTTGTGAATTTGTGTTCAGAATTGAAGGACCCGGGTTCTACGGAGTCATACTGATTTATGCAGCACGGTGAAAATGAAGTACTGATGTTGAGTGATCTGAGCTGCTCGAGAGAACCGAGAGGAACGAAAGCTCTTGCGGGTAGCTTATGTTCATTCTTGATCCCTTTTCCTACAATCTCAAGGTACCGAAGTTGAGACATGTTCCCAAGCGGTTTGAGTGTAAGTTCATCTCCACGATTTGCATCAAGGCCCAATCGCAGCCATGTGAGAGCAGGAAAGCACTGCGCAAGCAGTGGGATGGCTTTGGCTTCCAAGAACAAATTCAAGCGAGTGAGATTCGCAAATGGCTTGCCCGTAACGCTCAGAAAGCGTTGCAGTTGAATGAGTTTGATCTCCTCACAGTCACGCATCTCTCCTACGAGATCTAGACTTCTGAGACACTTGTTGTCAGATAGAGCGGATAGCACTTCGCAAGTGAGCATCTGATCCTGGCCACACCCGAGCGTCACGACTCGAGGTCGGATGCTCCGGAAAAAACGCGCGAGATATGCTGACTTGACAGGCACGTCTCTGGCCCGTATCGAGATTTTCTTCAGGCTGGGACATTGTTGTGCGACTTTGTTCAGGAACAAAACCCATTTACGTCGGTTTTCGGAGTTATCGGTCAGCCTCAGGCTTTCCAGCGTGGGCTGCAAGTATCTCAGAAGCTTGACGAACCCAATGCCGATGTTGTGGAGAACGACTTCTTTCAACCTTGGAAATGCCAGTTTGTCGAAGGCAGCATGGACAGAGGGACCATCAAACGCGGTAAACACAAGCACACCGATTCGAGAGGCGTATTTCTGACGACGGTCAGGCGGTAACGATGGGAGAGCTGTGGTTCTCATCCGGTTCTCTTCGCACGTCGTTCCAGGATACCCAAACCATAGCGCGTCTAAGGCAAATTCGGTCCACGAACGGTGTACGCGTGCGCAACGCGCTAGGTCCGCGTCGCATTTGTCTTCGCGTAGGCAACTGATAATATTCATCTTGAGTTCGCAGACATCCCAAATTGAGGTGACAGCCATGTTTGTTGAGGATGGAGATGATGGTGAGAACGTATCAAAAAATAGCTGGGAAGGAGCTTAATCGGCTTCTAGATTGAGCGCGGGTTTCTCGTGTGCTCCATAAAGTGGGAGCAAACTGGCTGGCATATTCAGCGTGAGAGGAATCAGTGGACATGTGAGGCAGAACAGTGGTTGTGGTTGAGTGTTAACGAGAACAAGCCATCAAACCATTGCGGGGCAAGAGTCAGCCTGATTGACAACGTGGATGAGCGTTCAGAATTGATGGCATTGAGTTGGCAAATTGAAGCCAACAAACCCAACATCGCACGAAACTATGGTCCACTTCTTCCGATACTGGAAGCTTCGTAGATTACTAGCACACCAGGAAGTGATCACGGAAAACTGGGCACGCTCAGTATGAAAGATGGACAATATGGAACGCAAGAAAGGCCATCTTATACTGTGTTTTGCGATCGGCAAAGACAATATTCTAGACGAACTCCAGTCAGTCCGTCGGACTTTCACTTTGTGTCTGATAATCTAATCAAGCACCACACTCAACGGCAGATCCCTCGAAGAAGACCCAACATACACCGTCTTGACATGCTCACTCACAACCCAATCCTGCAAATTAGTATCCCAGTTCGAGATGTCCCTCCGAGCCAGCGGGAACGTGACTTGCAAAGTCTTGCCAGGATCGATCCTCACACGTTCAAATCCTCTGAGCACGATCTTGGGATCATAAGGTCCGCCCAATGACATGTACAATTGGGGTACTTCGTCGCCGACAACGTTACCAGTGTTTGTGACGTTGACGCGCAAATGGTAAAGGATATCCCACAATCCCTGATTACCTCCATTGGGTCCAGAAGAAGGAGGATGCGCGAAGCTGGAACCATTGAGTGCATTATCCGGGATGAATGAGTTGTCCCCGAAATTAGCTGCTCCGTAGGCTTCAGTCAGATTTGTGCTGTTGAGCCAAGGGTAAACGTATAGAGGAATACGAGTGATATTCTCAGGGAACGTATGCGCGGAAGTATCGTTATCGATCGTGCCATAAGTAGGTGCTGGCCCAGAAGTTCCAGTTGTGGGCTTGTAGTCTGCAATATCAAGCTTCTCTACAGTGAGGCCAGAGTAGTTGAATGTCGTGTAGCTCAGACCGAAGCCAAACTCGTAGACTGGAGTAACGTTGCGGTGATCGAATCCACGATAGTCGATGAATACACCCTCTTGGAAGTTGTATTGCGGTACTTCCTGGTTCGGGGTGTAGAGGACGTCGGTTCCGTAGTCTGATCGGTTGCGGCCCATGGTGAAAGGTAGCTTTGCTCCAGGATTTACGCGGCCAAACAGAACATCGGAAATCGCATAGCCGGATTGTTCGCCTGGTAAGTGTTAGTCAAGGAATGATATGAATGATCGGTATGACCTACCAGGAAGTCCTGCCCAGAGGATAGCAGTGATGTTAGGGTTATCCTTGTACTGATCGATCTCAACCGCACCAACTGAGTGGATGACAACTACTGTATTGTTACAGGTAGCAGAGACATTCGCAATGACTGCATCTGCGCCTTGCCATAAGGTCAAGTTGTTACGGTCGCCGTAATTCCCATCAACATTAGCGAATCCTTCTCCAGAGTCTATAGTCTGGTTAGTGTTCTGAATCATACAGCTGATCCACTACGTCACTTACCTGCATTGGCAAAGACTATGCAGACTCCAGCAACATCTCTGACACGACGAGCCAAAGCATTGATCTGTGTGAAAGCGGAATTGTTGGTAATAGACTCGTAAGATCCAAAGCGAGATACGACTTCGTGCTGAATGGCCGCATCCGGTGAGATGAGATAGGGTGAGCTAGCTTGTCCACTACCCCAACCGACAGCGAGGGTTCCCACGTCGCATGCGTGATTACGGCAACCATTGGGACCGTTGGGATTAGATCCTGCATCTTCGCCGAATACTGCTGTCAACCTGGATGTACCGTTGAGAGGCAGTGCACCGTGGGTGTTCTTCAGAAGCACAGTGGATGCAGCACCAATCTCGCGAATCAGTCTTCCATGCTCACGACGAACATCAACATGTTGATTGACAAGACCTGTACCCCAAGATGAGCCAACGTGTGCGTGGACGGCACCGAAAGTGTCGGGAGTCCAAGATTGGAAGTTTGGGTCAGGTACTTCAGCATCACCTCCAACAAGATACCATCCAGCCAGGATCCTGGTGACCATATCGTCAAGACGCCACTGTGGTACGGTACCATTCAGAATAGCGATCGTGAGATTGGGACCGAAATAGCTCAGACCATCGCCGAAACGAATATCGCCAGCCATGGTCATATCGAGGCCTGCAAGGATAGCTGGCACACCAGCTGCAGTGGCTTGCCAGTCACTCATCACATATCCCTGGAAGCCGAGTTCGGACTTGAGCACATGGTTGAGCAAATAGCTGTTTTGACAGGCCTGACTGTTGTTGACGAGGTTGTAGCTGCACATTACTGAGGCCACTCCAGCTTTAACAGCGTCCGCAAAAGGCCAGACATAAAGTTCGTGAAGTGTTTGATCATCAATGTTGGAAGATCCCGGTTGAGTGATGTTGAAACCATAGTCTCGGGACTCAGGAGTCTGTCTGAAGTGTTCTTGTTCATTCCCGACGTAGTGTTTGGCACATGCTTGTACGCCTGTACTCTGGATACCGCGAATGGAGTCGGCGAACAGCTTTCCAGTAAGATAAGGGTCAGGACTGAAACCTTCCCAATTACGGCCGCTCGCGGGAGACCTTCCTAAGGCTCCAGCGTTCGGACCAAGCAGAACCGTTATGCCCTTGTCGCGATTCTCGAAGCCCATGGCTTTCCCTCTCTCATATGCCAGACGCCTGTCCCAAGTAGCACCGACATTGATTCCGGCGGGGAACAGACTGACAAAACTACGCAACCGTCAGCTCTAGCTATCATGGACCGTACTTGTCTTTGCACTTACTCGGTGTACCTCACACCAACAGGTGAGTCTTGAAGACACTGACCGCGGATACCGAGACGGGGTACACCGCCAGTCTGACCAACACACTGTTCTTGCTGCCAGCCAGATCCTGGCATATCTGTTAGTCTGGTCCACACAATATGGACGCGGAATCGAAGCTTTACCAGTGGTCAGGTTTACTTTCTCCTCAAGAGTCAATTGTTCAACAACTGTAATGGCTTTCTTGTATGCCTCTGCCCATTCTCCTGATCCCGAACCCCAAGGGCTAGGATATTTCGGTGGAGATGTCTGATTAGTCTGGGCACCAAGGACAGCATTGGGATTGGGCGATATAGCATCGGGATATGTGACATTCGGAAACTGGGAGTGTGAGAAAGTCGTCACATGTTCAGCAGAGAGATCTCCTACTGGTACTTGGCTATCGGTGACCTGTGCCAGCCCGCCAACAGCGAAGGCAAGCGTCAGTACAGTCAATTGCATGGTGATAAAAGTGTTACGAAGGAACAAGGTTATTGAGTGCGACCCGATACAGTACATATATAGACTTAGACCTTGCGCATGTTGATCATTCCGACTCGATCATCACTGCCCGAGAAAGTGATTAACCGTCTGGGCGAAGGCTGGGTAGTGCATATCGCAACATCATCGTACTGCCAGCCAAGAACGATCTCGAGAGGGGTATAGATCCTGCTCGCTTACAAGATCTCGAAGACATATAGATGTATGTAACGTGACGAGGTTGTAGCAAAATGTGTTACGTGAGATGTATATCGTTGCTGACACGAAGAGAGCGAAAGCGGACGCGAAGGAAGAAGGAGCGCTGCCAAGACCGGGTAATGTCAAAGGCTTTTCGGGCCATGCTTCCGCTCCGCATCGGACCCCCGAACCGCCGATCTCTTCGATGCCACCAGCTCAAGCTTGAGCTTCTTGTTTCTTCTCCTCGGCCAATTCAGAGATCACTTTGAGCGCATCTTGCTCTCTTCCCAAAGGCACAAACAGATGATCGTGGTAGAAACCACTGATGGGGTTGACACCCATACCAGCAGCCGCAAGCCTCGTTGCAACAACAGCAATGAATCCCACGGCGTCCAGACTGGAAGTCACGTCCAAAGTGATCTTTCGTGATGGGAAAGCGTACTCAAGCCCAACACTCTCGGCATATTTTCGAGTAGTGATGACCGTGATGCCTTCGGAATTGGCTTCACGAAAGAGCATCTCGACCTCTGAGAATGGCGGGAGCTTGGACTCGTCGTTGAGCACCGCGAAAACGTACGTCGGAGGGTGTAGAGTGGCTGTCAATGTGGCTAACAGCTTCGAGAGCGACACCTCGCCCGGATGTGTGGTTTGTGTTGACATCCTGAGTTGATTGAGATCACTGATGTGGGATGTGTGGAATGGTGAAGAGGTGAACAACCAAAGGATACAGGCGTCATGGCAAATCTTCGGAAGATCTAGCAATGGTGTTGTGTTAATCAGACATACCAGGCCTCGAATTTGTGCGCATTCTGACATGAGATCGGGGTGAGAAAAGCGAGACACGAGACAATGACCACCATGATTCATTCAGCACATGAAGATCCAGAATAAGATGCGACGACTGCCATAGCAACAACATCATGACTTGGTCAGCAGTGCCGGCAGTTTAACTTTATACACTCTAAGACAATCTCTGCTCCTGCTGCTTCAGCAAACTCACAGTATCCAGCACCCAAGCCTGCTTCTTCGCATCCAAGAACTTAGGATAAGGACGTCTGCAGTGCGAGCTCTCCAGCGAGTATCCTCTAAGCTTCGCAACAACCCATTTCGTGCCATTGATACCGCCCTTTGCGAAACCCCACTCCATTCTTGCGAGTTCAAGTTGAGCTGCTTCAGCCTCCTTCGTCTTTCCTTGGGTCCACAGGTCGTAGATCTCAATGCAACACTTTGGGAAGAGATTGGCAACGCCGGTGATTGCTCCAGTAGCGCCGACAGCTAGGGCAGGAACGAGCCAGTCGCTCTGTCCGGCGAGGGCGCAGAACTCGGTAGGCTGGAATTGTGCTCTGATGCGTGCTACCTTGGCAATGCCACCACAGGTCAGCTTGACGCCAACGATGTTCGGGTGGGAGCCGAGCTTGGAGAGCATGTCCGAGTTGACGTCAAGACCGGCGACGACGCCAGGGAAGTTGTAGATCAGGATGGGGATGGGCGAGGCATCGGCAAGCTGAAAAGCAGGTCAGACACGGGACGATATCGAAAATCGCAATACTTGCCTCCTGGAAGAACTCGACGATAGCATCCTCATTCATGGCAAAGTGGAAGTAACTCGGTACAAGAACAAGCGCAAAGTCGGCGCCTGCTTCAGCCGCGAGCCTTGTCTCTGCGATGACCTCCCGTGTGCTTTGCCCTCCACAGCCGAGCGTGACGGTAACATCTGATCGACCGAGCTCACTTGCAATCTTGCGTGTTGTGCTAACGAGGTCGGACTTCTCTTTGTGTGACAATGTTACAGCTTCTCCATTGGTGCCGGCAAGTACAACTGGAATTGTCAGCATTGGAACGCAGAGCATGGCATCTTGAACACGTACTGCCGTGAAGACCGGATGATACCAAGAATTTGATGTGCTCAGTCTGTGTTGACCAGTCGATTTCTTGACTGGCATCATCGGCGAACCATGTCAGACTGGGTACGTGGATTCCAGGAGGGAATGACTTCGGTGTAGTGCTGTGAACCATGGCGAGAGCTTGCTTGGAGTAAATAGTACAGGATTGGAAAGGAGTTTGGGAAAGAGCAGTTTTACACGCTGCAACAGGACAACATCTCAGCATTTAGACTGTTCGGCATACTCGCAACTAATCGTCGCATCCACCTTGATGTCCGAGTCGAGGACCACATGATTGGCAGCAGGATGCGATCGGCTCGGTGGGCTGGTTGTTGCTCGCCAAATGTGGGGTCGAAATGGGTTGCGATGGGGACCCCGCAGCTCCACTCGAACAATATCCGATCGGCTTCAACCAGCGAGCCGACGAGTGGGTCGTCGGCAGGAATTGGTCATGCGACGGCATCATACGGCGACCGATCGCGTCGAGTACGCAAGCGCTGACTCCGAGGGTCGTGACTGTCGCATGGCGTTGAGAGCCACGGCACCGACATTTCCCGGCGAAGGACCTCTCAGACAATGGCGAAGCATGCATCAAAGATCTTGTGCATGATACTGCGAATGTCAACTCTGGTCTTTGTGGAGTCTTGCGTCTTCTGGACCTCATCTAAAACTTGGGCTGTCATCTCTGCATTGGTCGCGACTTCTTGCATCCTGCATATCTGACTTCTGATCCAAACCCGTTCTTGCAAATCTTCCTCTTCGGAGCCAAGCATAAGAAGCGGCCAGAGCATATTGACTGGCAATGGCTCACCACCTTCGTGGCCTGATTCTGATGGAGTGTCAACCATCATCCTAGCCAATTCTTTTATCTTCGCGAGTGCAAGGACAGTCTCCAGGGCCAAGGGCAAAGTTTTGTATGCGACTCGATGCAGATGTACTTTGCTGGCGTAAAAGTTACTAGCGTAAGTTCGGAAAGCTCTGGTGATGGTATGGGAAAGGTGAGGACTGAGATGTCGTGGTGTGAGTTGGCCTTTCGCCGCATAATCCATCAGACGGGGTCGACTGTCGAATAGTTTGTCCAAATCCCGAGTGATTTTGGCAGCGATTATCATGACCTCGGTCTCATCTGCTACCGTACCTCGACTTCTATGCCATGGATCGATTTTCGATATGCGTCCCATGAAAGATTGTACCTTTTGGAAGAACACAGCACCTGGCTGGTAAAGTGCTTGGAAGAGAGTATCTTCAATCTCGGCATCCTGATCCGCAACATTTGTCAAATCAGCAGTGCCCGGTAGACTTTCTAATCCAGCTGGTGAAGGTTGCACCAGCATTTCCGATGCTTCATCATCCGACAAGAATAAGCCCTCACCCCCAGCAGACACAGCTCGTCCATCCAGTAATCTGATCCAGGACAGAATACGTACTTCCGAAGGACTGAAACTCGACTTCTCACCCTTTTCGAAGATTTGATATGCAACCTTAAGACTACCATGCGCTGCATCCGTTCGACCTTCGAGGATATCGACATAGCTCAAAAAGAAACAAGTCGCTATGAGGTGTTCACGCCCTGGAAAATCCGACTCGGGATGTTCAGTATACCTCGAAAGCTCGCCAGCTGAGTTCAGATGATGCCTTTGACCATCACTCGCCGTGTGGACGCCCTGACGACGACGACGGAGAAGAAGATCGGCGAAGCTCAGAAGAGCTGAGTGTACCATTGACGACTCTTTAGCCATGGAAAGAAGATGGCGCCGCATCGTCGACCATTGCTGCTGCGTCTCTACGGGTGATAGGATTGGTGGCACAGTGCTGTGCACGAAATACTCGAGCAGGAACTGATCTCCTGCGGGTACGTTGTTCTGTGCTCCCCCCACTCGCCAAGATCCGCTCTCAGGGCGATTCGCGGCGATGGACTCAATATAACGTGCCTCGGTAGCGATTGTGAATGATGGCGAACTAGCGCTCGGAGAGCTGAATTGACCAGAGGTGATGTGATCGTAATTGGTTGTAGGTAGCAGCACATCAGATGGCTGAAACTGCTGCCACCACTCAGCATTGTCCCACATGAAACCTGCATAGTCGAAGAAGTTATCAACACCAGGAGGCTGTTGTGTCGTGGTTGGCAACGATGGAGTCGCGACGGATGCGTGAGCTGGTGCCATGGACCACGCCGATTCGTTGAGAGCGACTTGCGAGGTAACGGCAGCACTATTTGCAGCATCTGTATTGCTTCTGTGTTGATCATTTGATGTCAGAGCATCTTGCGACACTGTGCGACGGTTCCGCGTTGCGAGACCTGGTGTCGCG
>Ga0058697_10001061_pt1 | contig 10421 bp, 7 predicted proteins | sample AgamicAsMae_FD_66619 | JGI IMG/M metagenome (GOLD analysis project Ga0058697, IMG submission 66619) | Agave microbial communities from Guanajuato, Mexico - As.Ma.e | ecosystem: Host-associated > Plants > Phyllosphere > Phylloplane/Leaf | place: Guanajuato, Mexico | collected 2012-06-04
ATGTATTGAACGCCGCATTGGCTGTTCCCTGCGTGACAGCTCTTGTCGTAGCTAGAGATGCAGCTCCCCCAGGCCCTCCAGCTCCGCCTGGTCCACCTGCTTGTCCACCCACTACCCGCAGTCCTCCCAGTAACCCCCCTCCTCCTCCACCGCCCGCTCCGCCTGCAAAGGTTGTTGCAGGACCCAACACTGTCAACCTCAATGGAGGTTCCGTCAAGGGTTTCGCAGATGCAAGCGGCAACTCTGTCTTCTTGGGCATCCCCTTTGCCGAAACAACCGGTGGACAAAACAGGTACGTAGGAAGCATGGCATATTAACGGCCGCAACGGCTCGCTTGCCCTCAAATGCTTGACTTGACCACCGTGACTGACTCGAGTCTTGTAGATGGAAGGCACCTATTCCCAAGGGCCCGCTGAAGCCAGGACAAGTCCTGAACGCTACTGCCTATGGACCTACATGCCCTCAGGCGATCAGCAACACTCCTTACAGCCGTCAGGATGAGGATTGCTTGAACCTCAATATCTGGGCTCCTGCCAATGCTGCCGGCAAGAACCTTCCCGTAAGTAGAATGCCCTTGTCAATCTCTCTGCTCTAAAGCGAACCTTATCTGACTTGAATAGGTCTTCGTCTACATGTACGGAGGTGCTATGGTTACCGGATCCAGCAGCAACGTTCAGTTCCAAGGCAACAACTTCGCACGTAAGGACGTGATCTTCGTCAGCTTCAACACTAGAGAGAGTATCTTCGCCTACCCTAACTCTGCCGAATTGGGCAAGGACGGCTCCCAGAACTTTGGTATCCTCGATGTGCAGCAAGCTCTCGAATGGATCCACCAGAACATTGCTGCCTTCGGCGGTAACCCCGATCACATTGTGTTTGGTGGTCACTCGTCAGGTTCGGTCCAGGTTGATCACTACCTCTGGAACAACCCCAAGTCATGGCTCGTCGGTGCCGTCGAGATGAGTGCTAACGCTGAGTCTGGTCCTGCCATCACTCCTCTCAACCAAGGTCTTGACATTGTCGCCAAGGACGTCGGTTGTGGTACTGGTGTTGGTCAGCTCGACTGCCTCCGCACCAAGAGCATCTACGATATTGAGACCTCAGGCTTCAACTCAACATACAATACGTGGTTCTCTCCTATCATTGACGAGGTCACTCGTTTCTCTGATTACGCCGGTCGCTTCGCTGCTGGCAAGTACGCTTCTCACGTTCCCCTCTTGACCGGTAACTCCGATGGCGAGGGTGTGATTTTCGGTCTTGTTTACGGCGGCGAGAACACCGACTTCAGCTCCTGGATCAACACCTTCGACGCTGATGTCGCTCACATCCCTGATGCTGAACTCATTGCCGCCTACAACGTTTCCGACTACGCATCCGTTTCTGCCATGAGCGGCCAACAATACGGAGATGCTCGTTTCTTCTGCCCTGTCGATTACCTCCTTGATCTCCGCAGTGCTAAGCAAAACACCTGGGCTTACCGTTTCTTCGGCGAATACTGCAACGTCGTCGGTTGCATTGTTGGCTCTCCCACCCACGGTACCGAGATTCCTTTCTTCCTTGGTGGAAATGAGTGTTTCTCGGCCTTGACCAACGTCACTACTGCTCAACAAGCTCTCGCTGATTCCATGAACAACTGGTTTGTTCAGTGGATCAAGAACCCTGCTGCTGGACCTGGCTGGGCTCAAGTCAAGCCTACAAGCGGTACTCTTGCTAAGCTCGGTGTTCCTGGTGACGAGCTTTCGATTGAGATTGGCAACACTGCTGACTACAACGGTCGTTGCCAGTCTGTTTACGATCCTCTGCAGTCCAAGTATCCTGTTCTTAACAGCGTTAAAGCTCTGTAAGAGTTGTGATGAAAGATCAAGATTTTGGACAAAAGTATAGTCACTTTACCCTGTAAATACACAATAGACGCATAATGCACAATGCTTACAATAATCACTTATCTGAGCCATCCCATGATTTCTTGTATCGTTCAAATTGGCAAAATAGAAAAAAAAAACATCGAAGGAAAGAGCGGCCACGAAATTCGTGCAAGAACGATATAGGTAAAGGCAATTTAAGCGCGACTGCCAAGACCTCGTATCCACGCAACCTACAACTCGCAACTACCTTTCTTTCGCCCTCCACCATCACGCATGCTGTCAACTTCCAATGGAAATACTCGGCTTCATCCAAACATCGTGGAAAACGCTGCGGCAAGCCATCAAAGCCCTGCTCGATCTCAATGGCACTTTCGAAGCCCTCGTCACTCGCATCCATCAAGGCCCCTCCTTACCATGTCCTAATCCCACATCTTCCTACTGGCTCGAGAATCCTCCATTTCCAGAACTCGTGAATATTCAATCAGAGAAATTTCCAGAAGTATCAGATATCGTGATTATAGGCAGTGGCATCACAGCCGCCGCTACCGCGCACAGTCTCCTCAATGAAAGCTCACGCAAAGGCAAATCCATCAGAATCGCCGTTCTCGAAGCTAGAGATATATGTAGTGGAGCTACGGGACGTAATGGCGGACATATAAAATGTTCACCGCATGAGACGTTCGAGCGTTTGGAAGAGAAATTCGGAACGGAAAGAGCGGTTGCACTGACGAGATTCCAATTGAGGCACTTGCAACACCTGACAGAAATCTGCGAGAGCAAAGGATATGAGCAAGCAGAGTGCCGTAAAGTTGAGACCGTGGATATGTTTTTTGATGAAACGACTTTTGAAAAGGCTTGTCATACGTTGAGCAGACTGGACACGCTGCTTCCGGAATTTGCGGCGAGGATCCTTGAGGCGGAACAGGCTCGACAGGAATTCGCAGTTAATGACCAAGTCATCGGCGCAATCACCTACCAAGCAGGAGCACTATGGCCCTACCGCTTCGTAACATCTCTCTGGAACGATCTTCTGCACGACTATCCCAAGCACATTACTGTCGAAACCAACACTTCCGCGCTCTCAATCTCCAAAGACGAAACCTCCACTTACGCATACACCGTCTCTACAAATCGAGGCGTCATTCAATGCAACCATGTCGTGCACGCTACAAACGCATGGATGGGCCACTTACTGCCTGCCCTCAACAGAAAAGCCACGGGCATGCGCGCACACATGTCTGCGCAGAACCCTGGGGATCAATACAGCTATGCACACTTCAACGGTGATCGCTCATGGTCGATAATCCATGGACCAGATGATTTCGACTACATGACGCAAAGGCCAGGTCCCAATGGCACAGGAGACATCATGCTCGGTGGAGGGGCATTTCGCTCTAAGAACAACGGTCTTGATCAGATCGGTATTTGGGACGATAGTCGTAGGGATGTGTTTACATCAGCGTATTTGGCTGGGATATTGCCCATCGTTTTCTCCCAGGAGAAGCCGTCAAGACAAGACGAGACAAACTCGAGATATTTGCAACAGCACTGGTCTGGTATCATCTCGTTGACGGGCGACTCCCTGCCGTTTGTCGGAAAGCTAGACTCCTGTGTCCGCGAAGATACGCCAGGAGATGCATCAGAATGGATTGCCGCAGGCTACAACGGTGAAGGAATGGTATTTGCCTGGCTCTGCGGCACTGCACTTGGTCTTATGATCATGGGCTCTGAACACGAGGATATTCCTGCATCACCAGGTTTCCCTGGAGGCACATTGAACGAGTGGTTCCCCAAGGAGTTACTGCTCGACAGAAAACGTTTTGATCGTATTGATGTGCTTGATCTTGCTGATCAGCTATAACGTACCACGCAAATCAGACCCTGCTAAGCAGCAGAAACATAGATGGGCAGATGGACTGTCCCAAAGAGACATAAACAAATAAACAGCCCAACACGAAAGAATGATACCGAAGGATGAGTCTCGGCGATTTTCGCAATAATCAGACTCGGTCCTGATGGGAGACAAGGAAAGGAGCATCCAGCGGGAAGAGTGCGGGAGCAAGAGCCTAGGCGTGGAAGCTGGAGGTGATGCCGGTCGTGTTGTCGTTCGAAGTACGCACTCGAGACTCAACCTCTTGTTCTGAGTCTGCTTCGTCGTCGTCGTCGTCATCGGCCTCATCCTCTCCGTCGCTCCAATCCGACAGTTCTCCTTCGTCTTCCTCCATGTCGTCCGCCTCGAGCGCCGTCATGTTGGACCACTGAGCATCGCTTCCGACAAATCCGTCCGCAACCATCTGCTTGCCACCGCAGTCTCCACGCTTGTTCTTGTCATAGCCGTTATTTTTGGGTCTCTCGCATCCCACAAAGCCATGATCATGTCCTTTGCGAGCTTTGCAGCTTTTGAAAGGATGGTGTATCTTTTTGCACTGGTCTGGCCCAAATTTACCCGTCCAGTCGATTTTCTTGTTACCTCTACAATGATTGCCGTGGTTTTTTCTATCGCCATGACAATAGGCCCACCAATCTCGGGATTTGTAGAATCCGGTGGCGTTCAAGAATTGAAACATTGTTTCGGGGTCGTTGTCGGTCCATTCCATGTCTCTGCTCTGCAAGGAGCGCTGCTGGTCATTGTTCTCTGACCACGGAAGTCTTGCAGCCATGCAAGGATAGTTTCGATTGTGTCTGGTGTTGATAGAAGAAATGGCTTGACCTCCAGGGGAGTACAGAATGGGTATGTTGAACAAGCCATGGGCCTTGCCACCTTCCTCGGCTGATGCTGGGCCAAAGAAGCTGCCCAACATGTCCTCTTTGCCCTCGGGTGCTCCGGTACTGACACTGTAGCCGTTACGTCTGGAATAAACAAGAGAGGCTCGCACGACATCGGTCAAGGTAAAGTTGGTGGAAGCCTTGAGGTTTGCGTGGCCGATGGGACCTCGGACAAGAGCCTTGTGGTTTGTTCCCTCTCGGATTATGGATTTCGAAAAGGCGTAAAACACATATTGAGGTGCCTCTTCCAAGCAGACGCGTAATGCCTTGAATCCTCGTGAGTCGCTTTCGCAATTCCCAGTATCGGCCATGACGATGTATGTCCCTTCCAAGTTCCAGAGGCTAGAAATATATGATGCTCTCCATCTGTCTTGAAGTTGTTTGTTGTGTTCGGGAGTTAAAACCCTAGTGTTGTTGACATATCCACCTTTCTGAACAAGATGCGGGAGACCCGAGTCACTGCCATTGAACAGACCTCTCATGTATTCATCGAAGTTGTCCGCTATTTGATCGTGGTTTTGCGTCTGAGAGTCTGCCAGCGTGTTGGTTATTTTAGAAACGTAATCCTTGGACCCCATCGCGACTGTTCCGAAGTTTAGGGCTATGTTAGCTGGGCCATTAAAGAGATATGAGCTAGAAGCAATCATTGTGGCGGCCTCGGCACTTATCGCTGCTTGGATGGGTGCTTCTAGCATTGCGGCGGCCAAGCCCAAGACAGCGGCATAAAAGAATCCGACAGCGGAGATCAGCGTAGCGAGTCCGAGAATGACATAACTAGCGAGCTTCCAGTGATTATCATGCTGCTGTTTGTGCGCTTCGATATTGCTGCCATCTGAGAACGTCGCTACCAGAGTATTGACATTGTTTGCTACGCCGGTCCAGGCGTCCTGATTAGCACGTTTGATCTCATATGCAATATTGTGGAAGGCAGTGATGGATTCCAGAGCCCAGTAAGCGCTCCATTGATCCTGTATACTGTAGTTTCCGGCAATCAGGAAGCAAGAGACGGTCGAACATGGGCCAGACAGTCTGCATTCGATGATTGTATCAGCCGCGTCCGGCGCCCATTTCACGTGGAGCCAATGCCAGAATTCATCGTGGGTTTCGGTTTTGTTCCATTCCTCATATTGACCCTTGGCCCATGGACCGACCGTGTTGTTGGCTTGTTCGGGTGTCAGATGATGCCCTTCTTCCTCTAGCCTTATACAGAGAGGGGTTCTCTCGTTCTTCTCAGCTAGAACCAGAGTCCATTGAAGTCCAAGAAGGAAGATGCAGAAGACGATTGTGCAAAGACGCATGATGTGGAATTAGGATGAGGGTAGTGTACTTGGTAACGTTGGTTTCCCGAGCAAGAAGGTGCTCGAGAGTGAGGGTGAGAGTAGTATCGAGGTAAGAGAGGGTGTCTTGTCGATCGAAGGAGATGTCGAGGATAAATGTTCTGTCTGGTACGACCAGTTTAGAAAGCTTGAAACCAGTATGAGAAAGTTGCATGTACAAAGATGTTGAGAACTGTAAGTCATTTGGAAGCAGGTGACCGTATCTCCTATCCAGCCACTGCTGTTGGTTCATGTGAGCAATGTGATCTGCAAAGATGCAGAAGATGAGACGAGCAGCGAGAGTTGAACCTTATGGTTCATGGATAAGGTTTTCTGAGCGAGTTGTCAAGACAGGCATCTGTGGAGTGTCTGTCCATCCCCAGTGCAAAAGCTTTCCGAGTTCGGGATGTTGTTACAGGATCAAGACTTGTGAAATACCAAGCATCCGGAGCTGATCGTAGAACATGTTCGAATCCAACGCTGCATCACAAAGGACCTGTAACGTGAGTGAAGGCTTGTACGAGACAAGCATTGAGAGAGACACCCTTTGATCTCGAGCTTGACCAGGCGTCGATCTCAGTAAACCGAAACAGGTTGAGAGGATGAGATGTCGTCTTCGAACCTTCAGGTAGGTCATGCCAGGAGATGGTTCTGTCACATTAGCTCCATCACCGAGACATACTCTTCATCAGAACTACGCGGAGAGTACTTCCAAAATCAAGATAAGTGTTCCTGTTGAGCGTATTGGTCAAGTCCACCGGTGGAGACGTGTTTGCAGAAGAAACAACCTCAGGAGCCAGTAGCAGACGTTGAGTTGCCAAAAGCATCGGACTGAGTTTCGACGTGTCAAGGATCCACAGAGGAAGATGGCACGATCAACAACGCGATAGCATGATCAAGTTCAATAGAATTAATTGATTGTCTTCGTAAAACGCGCATGAAGAGGAGGTGAGAGAGAAGAGGATGTGACGAAACAATTGCAAAAGACGCGTTCAACACGAAACGTCATGGCCGTGAGCAGGGAAAGCGCGTCTCGGCATTTATGCGACGGTGCAGCTTCCGAAGTTATGCACAGACGTCGCTGAGGGTATCACCCTGATCTTAAACATCGCCGACATCTTTATCATGTTACTAGAGTCGAAATCACCTCATCTAGGCATCTGACATTGTCTATGAGGATCAATCTATCGATCGCCGCTCTTGTAATGGTGACAGTGGACATACTCGTCGCCGCATACTTAGATTCATCTTTCTCTCACAAATCTCGAGAAAGACACACCAAGAACCATACGAGTCGACACTTCTGTTCAAGACAATAACAAATTAAGCATATAAAAAAGGTTACGTAGGTACTATAGATATCTCCGACAACAAAAACAAGATCCAACCCTCATTTCACAAGAGAGACCAGAGGCAGATGACCGAAAAAGGGGAAGAAGGAGAAAGACAGAGTCGGCTCTAGTCTGGTGGAAGAAAAAAGGAGAAATAAAGAAAAAACAAATCAAACATCCCGCCGCATTTCCTACCCAGAACAAATTCGCTTCTTTGCCAACTCGCTCATGCTCTTCCTGTGTATTCGTCCTTCTCCCCCTTGCAGCACATCCTCAAACGTTCTCCTTCTTCTTCTCCAAAGGCACGCCAGACTCCTCCAGAAAATTGGCCGTTTGTCTTTTTATCGTCGTCGTGTTCGCATGTACGCGCTGGGATTTGTGTGTAGTTTCTGGGTCGTTTTTCCATTCTCTGAAAAGGGTATTTTGAACAATAAAAAGGATTTAAACAAGAAAGATCCTGGTAGGCTGAATGGAATCGCAATCATCTGAATCTGGCCGAGCAACGTCCCATAACCTCGCCTTGACACACCAGCTCGGCGTTGAACTCTGTACCATCGAGCGTGAGGTAAATGTCGAAGTAGACGCGATAGAATGTGCCTTGAGGTGTGTCCATGCGTTCGAAATCTTTCTCGAGGTTCTTGCGGCTCAAATCTGAGGTGAGCGTGACGACTTCCTTGATGCCTGTAAAAATGTCAGCTTCTTGTTCAACGCAACCATGGAGAATTACCACTTACGAGGATCCTTGGTATATTCTGGACATACGTCCTCGTCACAGGCGTACAAAACATCCTCGTACATAAGGGTAGCACCAGGTGCGACTTGACGGAAGAACGAAACCTTGACCGGCTCGCCCGTCTTGACACGCTGCCCCTTCTGCACGAAAATCTGGCGAGTGTATTTGCAGCGATCCTTGCCGTCCAAGCTGGGAACACGGTATTGCTCGGGGTGGTGACCTTCCTTGAAGGGCTGGAGAGTAGCCATAAGGTAATGTCTACGAGCGACACGAGATGTGACGACACGCTCGGTGATACCAGCAGTAACGGCACCCTTGACAATAGCTGCGACCGAGTCCATAGGTCGGACAACCTTTGACTGGAATTGAGGAGGAACGTGGAGCTTGATCTGCTGGAACAAGTATTCTGATGACCCGAAGCCACCGACAACGAGCACGTTCTGTGACGAGTTAGCTTAAGTTTGGACAATGAATTAAACACTTTGCTGACCTGTAGATGGCGGTTCTGAGCCTGAATGGCAATGATCTGGTTTCGGACAAGCTCGAGAATGCGATTGACGACAGGCTCGAAGCACTGCAGGATTTCCTCGTTGGTGAAAGTCATGTATCCTTCTTCGATGCCAGCTTCGGGGAACTCTGCCTCAATACCCACATCGACAGCCCACTTTTGGTTGTTGTTGCGGAAATCGGCCTTGATCCTGTTTTCAAAGTCCATGATACACTTTGCGTAGACACGGCCGGCTGTCTTTGAACCATCGGGAAGCTTCATCTTACGAATCTTTGCCCTCAAAATGTTGGAGAAGTTGCGGTTCAATGCTGTCGAACCACAAGAGTCACCAGACCCAGCAGTACACTCTGCGACGGTAAAGGGGTGCTCCTCTTCGACTTCGTAACTACGATAGAAACGCAATTAGCATCATTCAATGGCATTTGAAGCCTGTGCCTGCGGCGAAACTTACGCGATCAAATCTACGGTACCGCCACCGCAATCCACGATCAAAACAGCGTCTTGGACCTTCAAGTTCAGTAGACCAGTCTTGGAACAGAACATGGCTGCAGCTTCGGGCTCGGTGACAAGAGTCAGGCGGTTGTCATTCTCGTCGCGCAGGAAACCAGCTTGAATGGCAGCGGCACGGGTGGCAGCTTTACCAGCATCGTTCCAAATGGCAGGTACAGTCAAGAAGTAGCGGATGTTGCGCTCTTCACGGGTAAAGACTTCACCCAGCGTCTTCTGAAGGTAGTTGCGCATAGCCTGTCGTAGCTTGAAAAGGTAGTCGGCGGCGACGTCGATTTCGCTCTTGCCTGGGGGAAGTGGAGGCAAGTTGATGGGATCGATATATGTGTTTCCGCTCATCATCAGCTGAAGCTTGAACCATTCGACCTTTTGCACACCAGGCTTGGGGTAGCCGGTAGGTGCAAGCGCGTCAGCAATGTCGGCTCCCCATCCTACCACTTGCTGGTGTTGATCGTAGTAGAGTACTGTGGGAATCTGCACGCGAAATAGATCAGTAACGCGTTGTGTCACGCCTCCAATTCTGTTCATCACCCACCTTTTGCTTTGTCTGAGTACCGGCACCAGGCCATTCGACGATAATGTCTTCTTTCGCTTCCGTGTTTGTCGCAAAGGCAAAGGCGACACCCGAGAACGTCGTGCCCTGTAAGAGACCACTGTCAGTACGTGCAAAACCAGCAGTCAGAGGATGAGTACTCACAAAATCGATACCGACGATGAGTTGGGCTTTGCTCCGCTGGTTATGGGCTTCAGATGCATATCCTCTATCATACGGATGATGACCGCCTACCATGGACTGCTGAGGCACGTAACCTCCATACTGCTGCTGCTGAGGCGGCGCCTGCATAGGATAACCTGGCGGGCCAGAGACGGGTTGCTGACCGTACATGTGTTGCGGCGCGTGGGGAGGGAGATGGCCGTATGGGTTCTGGGTGTTGATTGGCGGAGGAGGCATGGGGCTCGTCGGGCGGCCACCCATTTGCTGTTGTTGCGGCTGCAATTGTTGCTGTTGTTGACCGGCTTGGTTGACATACTGGTACGACGGCGGACGGCCCAGCGGCTGGCCAGGCTGAGGCGAGCCGTGCTGCTGCTGCTGCGAGGGGTGCTGGTGGGGGTTCATGGCGAGCGAGGTGGTCGAGGCACTGGCTTGTTGTTGCTGAACGAGCGTGTTAGGGTTGGACGCGGTCGAACTGCGCTCGCTGGCAGGTTGCGGCGGCGATTGGGTCGAGTTGTTCGGCACCGGCGACGAGGGACCAAGCGAGGAAGAGTTGTTGGAGGTGTTGTTGTTGTTGTTGCTGGTGGTGAAGAGCGAATTGCTGCTCGGGCTCTGGGTCAGGCTGTTTCCAGACGCTTTCCGTTTCGAGCCCACGAGGTTGCGGAAGCGTGAAGGCATCTAGT
>Ga0058697_10001064_pt1 | contig 10411 bp, 8 predicted proteins | sample AgamicAsMae_FD_66619 | JGI IMG/M metagenome (GOLD analysis project Ga0058697, IMG submission 66619) | Agave microbial communities from Guanajuato, Mexico - As.Ma.e | ecosystem: Host-associated > Plants > Phyllosphere > Phylloplane/Leaf | place: Guanajuato, Mexico | collected 2012-06-04
GTGAGCACTCTGTCTAATACCTGCTGTTTCCTCTTACTGAAGTGTAATTTTGATGCATGTTCTGTTTGCATATCTCTCGGTGCACACAGGTTGGCGGTACATGTGTCAAAGACGGGAGACGGGAGAGGAAAAAGAAAATGGTGTTTCCGCTATAGCACAGATAGATCTATTTACACGGGCTCGAGACTCTGCAAAAACTAAAAGAGTCTCGTGTGCTTTTTTGTCTTTTAGTTCCTCGTTTCCACTTCTCCAAAAACTTCCCCGTCGTCAAGTCAGCTTACAAAGAACCTTCAAACCTCAAATCAATGAGTTTGATGAGCTTAAGCCTTGGAGACGATGCGCTCGACGTCGGCAACGGCCTGGTCGAGGATCTGCTTGAGGGTCTTGGGGTTCTCGAGCTCCTTGCCAATCTTGGCAATGATGGAGTCGGCGAGCTCCTTTTGCTGGCGGGCCTTGACGGCACCCTCGTAGCGGACCCAAGAGTCGAGGACGGTCTTGGCCTCGTGGGCGAGGTTGACCTTCTGCTCGAGCTCGTAAGCCTGGGCCTCGAGCTGGGCGGTTTCCTAGCGCAGCAATGTCAGTATATTTGATGTGACATTTTGTATATTTTTCGAAGCAGCAGTACCTTGGTAACGGCAAAGAGCTGCTTGGTAATGTCAACGACACCGCCGAGGTCCTGGACGCTCTCAATGCGCTTCTGGACGGCGTCGGTGTGGTCCTTGCGGGCGGCGTTGAGGATGTTCTTGATCTTGTTGGTCTGGCCCTCGGCCCACTCCTTGTAGGCGGGACCACCGTAGACGGCGATACCGGTGTAGACGGAAAGAAGACACAGCATGACGATGGACTCCTCGTTAACGACGTAGAGCTCGTTGCTGATGGCGGCAATCGAGACACCGGCACCGGCGGAGAGGATGGCGGTCTTGCTCAAGAGGTTGCTGCCGGGCAGGGAGTCGAGGATGCTCTTGGCCTTCTGCTCGGGCGAGGGAGTGGGCTGGTTGCTTTGCAGGCGGGCTTGGACGGCGGGCACAGCGACCTTGTTGAGCGACGAGATGGCGGCGGTGGGACGCGCGCGGGCGGCGCCCATGACGGAGCGAGCGACACGAGAGGCCATTGTGTAGGATGTGAGTGTGGAGAGAGCGGAGAGGAGTGTGGATAGACAGCAATTCACTGGACTCGTATGGCTGGCCCAGCGGGCAGCGCGCTTCAATCGGCCGTCGTCAAGCTCTGAGCAACGGCGATTTCCGGAAGCCCTGAATCTTCCCAATCGGGCAACCCCCAAAGAAATTATTTTGTATGCAAGAAAGAACGACCGACTTCCGCTAGCACCTTCCTCGAAATTATAAAAAGAGAGTTACGGACAGACTGGATAGCCCAACATGCCTGGACTTGTCGAAAAGAAGCGCAAGCGCACCGATGCCCCCGCCGTCGCAAAACCTACCAAGTCGAAGAAAGTAAAGCCTGCCAGCAATGGCGAAGACGATCCTCAAGCACAGATGCTGCTACTAGAACAACAAATACTTGAGTCGCCCTCGAACTACTCGAACATCACCAGCCTGATCAAGTTCCTCAAGTCAAAGGATGCAACCCAAAAAGTTACGGCCGCCGTCGCTCTCTGCCGAACCTTCTGCCGCCTGATGGCTGCCGAGCGAATGGTCAGGCAGAAGACCATGAACGAGGAAGAGATTGAGCAGGTCGACTTTCTCAAGACACAGTACAAGGAGTACGGCCGACAACTGGGTCGTCTGCTGGCAAGCGAGGAGCTTCAGAGCACTGCCCTGACCCTCTTCATGCGCCTGGTCAAGGAAGAGACATCCCAGGATGGACGCCGTGCTGAGCAGGCTTGGAGGACTGGCATCTTTGCAGACTTGATTCTCGGACTTGTGGCATCGGCTGATGCTGCTGGCGCGCGCGAGGAGTTTATGGAGAAGTTTGTCGAGGAGCACGATGATGTGCGTTACTTCACCTTCTACGCCGTCGCAAACATCCTGGCTCGCTCACCTGAGGGCTACGATCGCCAGACACTCGTCTCGAACGCTCTTTCGCTGCTCCTTCTGATCGAGAATGCTCCCGACTCGGACTCGCAACTCGAAGACTGGTACGGACAGACTCCCGAAGGCCGCAAGCACACTCTTCTGTCTTTATCATCGCATCGCAAGACAGCACAAGAGGCATGGCTTGCCATCTTCCGCTCCGCTCTTACCAAGGACGAACGCAAATCTATTCTCCACCACTTGACCAGCCGTATTGTACCCTGGTTCACCAAGCCCGAGTCGCTCATGGATTTCTTGACAGACAGCTACGATGCCGGCGGTGCCACATCCCTGCTTGCTCTGTCCGGTCTCTTCTACCTTATCGCTGAGAAGAACCTCGACTACCCTGCCTTCTACACGAAACTCTACTCTCTGCTCGATGACACACTACTGCACTCGAAACACCGCAGTCGCTTCTTCCGCCTCCTTGACACCTTTATGAGCTCTACACATTTGCCCTCGGCTATGGTCGCCAGTTTCATCAAGAGATTGTCAAGGTTAGCGCTACACGCACCTCCTGCTGCCATCGTCGTTGTGGTACCATGGACCTACAACATGCTGTTGCGCCATCGTACTTGCACATTCATGATTCATCGCGAAGTACGTGGCGCAGCGCAACTCAAGAAGCTCGAAGCCGATGGTATGGACGACTCGTTCTCTATGGACGAGCTCGATCCTATGGAGACCGGTGCCATTGATTCGTCACTCTGGGAACTCGAGACTCTGGCCTCGCACTACCATCCCAACGTCGCAACGTTGGCGAGAATCATCCAGGAGCAGTTCACAAAGAAGAACTACAACATGGAGGATTTCTTGGATCACAACTACCAAGGTCTGATCGATGCCGAGTTGGGCAAGGAGATGAAGAAGACCCCTGTGGTCGAGTTTGAGATTCCGAAGAGAATCATCACGACCGAGGAGGGTGGCTTGAATGATCTGGGTAGTCTGCTACAGACCGCTGTTCAGGCTTTGTAAATCTTTGGCATCGAGCAAGGCGTTTGGGTGGCTGCTTTTGGACATATCTTTCGATACTCGAATTTGCTTATGAAGTTTTACATCATTTGATTGAATGCTATGCTATTCTATCTTTCCAAATTCTCTCTCGACTCTGCTCGTAGTTCCAGGGTATTTCTTGATCCTCTGCGAGATGATCCGTATCGCATTTTTTTTATTGTCAGAACGAAGTGACTAAAGACACAAATAGATTCCTCCCATTCTCTCCCAGTCAGGTTGATACAACTCCGCCAACACCGGCGCCATGCACAAAGAAACAAAAAAAGGTTCGTCTTGAAAACAAAAAGACGGGCGCTTAAACGAGCAAAACAGCGTTCAAGCAGCCGTCGTTCTCGGGGTTGTTGGTAACCTGGGCCCAACGACCCCAGACGACCTTTCCACCAGCGGTGACCAGACCAAGTTCCGAGACGTTGACCTCGATGATGGTACCCTTGGTCAAGACACCGAGCTGAGTGTACATGGGGTTTTGAGGGTTCTTCTTGACGGAGATGATGGGGAGTTGGACAGTGACACCGAGTTCGGGGTGGGTGACGTTTGCCTTCTTGTAACGGAGACCCATGGGACGAATGAATCTAAAAGTGTGTAAGTATGGATTTAGCAAGAGTAATTGAGGAGGCCAAGAACAAACCTCTCGTATTTGACGGGGCGACGAGTGAAGTCGGGACCGACGAAAGTGGGCTTGGTGATCATTCTCTTCCAGCTCTTCTTTGCAGTCTTCTTTCCGGTCTTGACGACCTTGAACATCTCCTCTTCGGCAATACCTCTGACCTTGGGCAGAGGCACGCTGAACTTGGCAGCCTTCTCGGCTCTCTTGTTCTTGATGGCCGAAGAAAGAGCCTTTGCATTCTGCTCGTTGCTGCGGTCGAGCAGGTAGGCGGGCAGAGGGGTGTTGGAAGGCTCTGCGGCTTCGCTGGACTTGACGTTGCGCTCCTCGTGGGCTCTGATCTGCTTCTTCATCTGGATCTTCTCCTTGCGGCGCTTCTCCTGGTACAGCTTCGCGCGCAGACCGCGGTAGTTCTGCGCCTTCTCGGAGCCGGCGTGGCCCTCTCTGGCCTGTCTCTTGCGTTTGCGCTCATCGTGATCGAGACGCTTGCCATGCTGCTTGGCAAAGCGTTCCATATACTCATTCTGAGGCATGGCTGCGGTTGGATATGTGTTGTGGTTTGGCGTGGGTTGTGGTAAAGGATTGCGAGTTGGAAAAAAGATAGAAGTGCTTTGCGGGGAAGGCGCGAGCGAGAGGCGGCGAAGTCCCTGCGAAAGTCGCAGCGCAGCTTCCATTTGCAGGCTGGCCTTGGCATACCCGCTGTCGACAAACTTCTGAGCGCCCATTGCACAAATCCATTGGACGAATAGCCAGCCCACACAACATGTTTCTCTCTCGCGCAGCCAAGCGGGCGTGCTGTCTGGACTCACGACTTCTGCCGCCGACCTTCCTGCTCCCATTCACAGCACAATTGAGCAGCGTTTCACACACGACCGACCCATCAAACACTCCCGAAGTCCTTCTCAACTCCTCCGCCGCAAAAGTCGACTCTCCTCCCACGTCGACAACTCCTACATCTACTCCTGCATCGGCCAGCCATGCTCCAGCATCCGCCCCTAAGCTACCCACACCTTCTCAATCGCCTCCGGCCTTGAGCGATTCTGTCCGCGAACTTTTGCCCGTACTCCGCGCCCAGGGCCCTCACTACATCACCGCACACATTTATGATCGTCCATATCTTCTCACTGAGGGCGACACTCTGCGCGTACCATTCCTCATGCATGGCGTCCAGCCCGGCGACATCCTGCGCCTGACCCACGCATCAGCACTCGGTTCGCGAGACCTGACCCTCAAGGCGGGCACCCAGCCTGGCAACCCTCGTTCGCCGACCGCATCCACCATCTCGGTTGTCGATCCCACACCCGGTAGTGTCTTGACTACCGAGAGCAGAAAGATGCCTGACGGAGGTCACTTCGTGCCACATCTTGCCAAAGGCAAACACATCTATGTCGATGACAGACTATTTGTGTGCAGAGCTACTGTCATGGGCACCGAGGCTGAGCCCATGCGTATCAAGGAGAAGACGAAGCGTAGACAGCGAAGGGTCAAGACGGTCAAGAGCAAGCACCGATTCACTGTACTCAAAATTAAGGAACTCAGGATAAAGGGCTTGGATGAGATTGAGAGCGGTCTCGATGCTTGAATCTCTATCTGGTGAAGCTATCCGGTCATGAGACATGACAATCTGAGCTGGGTTGATGCATGAAAGGAAAGCCCGGTTGGGTGTAGGCGTTCTAGCCTTGTATACCAAAACCCTTTGTACAAAATATATTCTCGTTCTTGTCTTTTGGATATATTTTCTCTCCTGCTTGAGTCAGGACTAAACCCATCCTGGACATCGGTGTTTCGTAAGACGTTCAGGGATGCGTCTCGATTCTGCATGAGATTCTAATTATTACCATGCGAGATTTAGTTACTTGTTCTCGACGAAGGGAGTACGAATATGCTTCTGGGGCGCGGAACGCACAGGGCAGCCAAAATCTCGCCGACCAACTGCCGACCAGTGAACATTGTCAATCTTCGGTGTCTCCACTGTCTTCGCCAACTCCAGGCCATATGGAATTGGCATAGACACAGGTGCGGTTTGTGCCCTACCAGCATAGTAACCGATCGCATTCTCAAATCGAGAGACAGTGGTGCAACACCCGTTTTACCGTAGGTAGGCTAGACTTGCTTGTTTGCTCGATCCATGCAGACCGGGGTAGCAATGGTCTGCTGCCGCGGATCTGGCCAGACTCCAAATCGGCAGACCAAGGGAGGATCAGGAATCAGGATAATCCCCAAGCAGGGTCTGCACAACAAAGGTAACTAAGCAAGCAATTATTGTCAACCGCTCATGTCATGCCGGCTCTGTTTCTCTTTACTCAACATACTCCATTACGTCCTTTGCGACCATGGAGGACTCCACACAACTCGATAACGCCTTATATCGAGCTTGCATTGCAGCAGACTTGCCGCAAGTCAAACTTCTGGTCAACGAGCAAAATGCTCAGGTTAACAAAATCATCGGTCCTCCTGGTCAGCTGGATTACTCCCTCAATCATGCGACTAAAACTGGTTCGGTTCCTTTGGTGCGCTTCCTCTTAGACCATGGCGCGACTGTCAACGCAGCAGCACTCCGGATCGCTGCGTTTGAAGGAGATCAGCCCATGTTGCAACTTCTTCTCGAGCCCGTCAAAGCCCTATTGGTATCCTCGGGCATGTCTAGGAAATGGCGAGTGGATCTCGCTTCAATACTGGTTGGCACAACAAGAAGGGGTCGCAGTGAGACAGCCGAACTTCTCAAAGTGTTCCGTGCAAGAGTCGAGGAATTCGACAAAGCTGTTGACGCAGGACTTCTTGCGGCATGTGCTGCTGGCGACATGCGGTCCGTCAAGTACTTCATCGACATGGGTGCTGGAAACAAGGTCGAAGCTTTGTCCACCGCAGCCGAGTACCATCAGTTCGAACCACTAGAATACTTCTTGGAAAACCATTCATTTGAGCCAGAAGATCTCGTTGATCCTTTGACCTCGGCAGCTGGTGGTGGTCACATGCCATCAATCCTTCTACTCATCGAACAAGGAGCAGAAGACGAGTCAGGCGCTGCATTGGCTAGAGCTGCGAAGTTCTCTCATGCTGAAGTCCTGAAACACTTCCTAGGCATCTTCAGATATACGAAAGACAAGCTATCAACAGCACTTGCAGCTGCTGCTCGTGCAGGTGATACAGCTATAATGGAAGTGCTTATCCGCGGGGGTGCTCATGGCTCCGGAGCACTTGTCTTCGCCGTTCAGAGAAGTCATCTCGCAGCAACAGAACTCTTGATTCGCGATCTTCCAACAAACCAAGCAGAACTATCGAAAGCGCTCGAGAAGGCTATGTTCATATGGCTGCGACCAGTACAGGCACGCAAACCTCATCTCTCGAGAACGTCTAGTCATTCTTCAAGAAGCACAGACAGCGACATCGAACCTACAATACCAGAAGTTCTTCGCGATCGGGAGGAGTCGAGAAGACGCATCGTTGATGTGCTCCTTAAAGCAGGTGGTCGCTTGTCTGAACTGTACTACTGTCGCCTATTGGAAATGATGATCCTTACTCAAAATCAGTACGGTGTCGAGCTACTACATAATAGCGCCAAGTTCACGACGGTCAACACACTACCTGATGATTACCTGGTCAGCCTTGCAATATACAACCAACAGGACGACATGGTAGATCTCTTGCTCGGCTTTCCTGTAGCACCTAGGCCGAAGCCACCGGAGTCGACAGAGCTAAGCAGCGTACAACCAATCGTTGATGACACCTACACATGGGAATCAAACGTCTACAACCCCATTCCTAGCCCACTCATATTGGCAGCGAAGTTCCGGAATGAGCATTGGTGTAGAACATTGGTTCGTCGTGAGGAGACCGATGCCAATGAATGGTGTTTTTACAAGCCGAGCAGAAGACTTTTGAGCTTCTACGGTTCCGACAAAAAAACACATACGCCAAAAGAAGAGCAGTACGAAGAACTTGGTTGTCCATTTGGTACCGAATCTTTACACGACTGTGCTTTATCAACAGCTATCAACTCAAGAGATGTACCTATCATTCATCTACTCATCGAGAGTGGTGCAGATCCATGGGCGAACCGACAACGTATCTCCATCTTTGAGCTGGCAGCCAAACAGAATTACCTACGAGACATTCTGTCGTTCCTAGAGGAGTCCGCTACAGTAGATATCGATCGAAAAGAATGGCATGGTGGCAGGAGCATGTTAGCCTGGGCTGCGATATACGGTAACGGAGATTTGGTCGACCTGTTCTGCAAGAAAGGGGCTACCGTTGACCTTGCGGACAGTCTGTTCAGGACGCCGCTACACCTGGCTGTGGCAGCCGGAAACATCGGCACAGTCAAAGGTTTGCTATGGGCTGGAGCCAGCACGTCGCGTAGAGACGTAGATGCTCACCTTTGCGCAGACGAGCTGGCCGCAAAACTGGCACAGGAAGCTTCTTGGTCGGATCAATCACGAGCAGTCAGATTTGAGATCAGTAGGTTCCTGGACGACTGGGTCAAGAACAACATGGATCACCTCGATGCTGCCAACATCCGACGGGAATCGAAAGCAGCTGAGGAAAGAGCGAAAGTGGAAGTGGCCTCAGTGGTCGCGGAAGATGATTTACTAGACCATTTCAGCGACGATGATAGCGTGCATTGGAGCGATGAGGAGTGACTTGGCGATCCAGTGAGCATTAGTTCGAAGACATATAAGGCGTTTAAATCTGCCAGCTATAAAATGACAATTTGTTTGGCATGAAGAATTTATCGAGTGATGATGGAGATGATATGCAAATCGTGGAGAGGAGCCGCTGGCCCCCGGAATCGGTCGGACTCGGTCGGAACTTTTGTCTAGGGTGTCAAAACAGCTGACATACGGTGACTCGGCAGTGAAGGACTGAGCTGAGCTGAACGGCACTGTAAGCTGGACGAGCTGTGAAGACAAGACATCTGTAAGCCGGATTGTTTTGATTCATTGCAAATGGAACAGAGAGATAGATACAAATGCGTGATACAAGCAGGGCTCACAGAGCTCCGAAATTCAAAAAGCTGCCAAAACAAGTGGCCAGTGGGGCGCTCGGGCCAACCAATCCGAGTGCTTCGCTGCGGCAAATCTCGTTCAACCTCACCCTCCTCCTAGAACCGACCTCTCATCACCCTCTATCTCCACTCCATCCTACATTTCATTGGGACCCGTCACACCCATCGGGATTCTGAGAAATTTCTGTCATCATGTTCAGAAGCGCCCTTCGCCAGAGCGCCCGCGTGGCCACCGTCGCCGCTGCTTCGTCGAGAATTTCAGCTGTACGTTTCAACAAGCTCCAACCACTCGCCGACACCTCGCCTGCGACTACAAGCTCCAAGAAAGCGCTATCCCTGGCCACCTATGGGCCCTACAACCATCATTGGCCCTGTCGCCACGCCCAATGGGTGCTGTCTGCGCGCCGTGTTGGCTGGTCGCGCGCTGGAGCTGTCGCTGGCGACGTCGAAGCTTGCTCGCCTTTGCCAAGTCTTGCAACACCCAACTAACATGTTTCTCCATACAGGCCCGCGCCGCCGCCCCCGTCGCTGCCTCCATCCGTGGCTACGCCGACAAGGCCTCCCCCACTGAGGTCTCTTCCATCCTCGAGCAGAGAATCCGTGGTGTCCAGGAGGAGTCTGGTCTCGCCGAGACCGGCCGTGTCCTTTCCGTCGGGTACGTCTTCGACAGCCGCAACACCATCACACAAGACGCACGGGAACTGACATACAACCAACAGTGATGGTATCGCCCGTGTTCACGGTATGGCCAACGTCCAGGCCGAGGAGCTCGTCGAGTTCGCCTCCGGTGTCAAGGGCATGTGCATGAACCTCGAGGCCGGCCAGGTCGGTATCGTTCTTTTCGGTTCTGATCGTCTCGTCAAGGAGGGTGAGACCGTCAAGCGTACCGGAGAGATTGTCGACATTCCCGTCGGTATGGGTCTTCTCGGCCGTGTCGTCGATGCTCTGGGTAACCCCATCGATGGCAAGGGTCCCCTCAAGACCACCGAGAGACGCCGTGCTCAGCTCAAGGCTCCCGGTATTCTCCCCCGTCAGTCCGTCTCGCAGCCCGTACAGACTGGTCTCAAGTCCGTCGACGCCATGGTTCCCATTGGCCGTGGTCAGCGTGAGTTGATCATTGGTGATCGTCAGACCGGTAAGACTGCCGTCGCTCTCGACGCCATGCTCAACCAGAAGCGTTGGAACAACACCTCTTCCGACGAGTCCAAGAAGCTTTACTGTGTCTACGTTGCCGTCGGTCAGAAGCGTTCCACCGTCGCTCAGCTCGTCCAGACCCTTGAGGAGAACGACGCCATGAAGTACTCCATCGTCGTTGCCGCCACCGCCTCCGAGGCTGCGTAAGTTGAAATCCTCAGCATCTGCTTTGCTCCGCTAACAAATTCTCAAAGTCCTCTTCAGTACCTCGCTCCCTTCGCCGGTACCGCCATGGGAGAGTACTTCCGTGACAACGGCAAGCACGCCGTTATCATTTACGATGATTTGTCCAAGCAGGTTCGGAACATCTTTTTGACATTCAGAAAGCATTCGCTAAATCTTTTTCTAGGCCGTCGCTTACCGTCAAATGTCTCTGCTCCTCCGTCGTCCTCCCGGTCGTGAGGCTTACCCCGGTGACGTTTTCTACCTCCACTCTCGTCTCCTCGAGCGTGCTGCCAAGATGAACGACAAGCTTGGTGGTGGTTCGCTCACTGCCCTGCCCATCATTGAGACCCAGGGTGGTGATGTCTCCGCTTACATTCCCACCAACGTCATTTCCATCAC